>JFJP01001849.1_pt1 | contig 25767 bp, 25 predicted proteins | sample 431651 | NCBI WGS metagenome assembly JFJP01 (sample SAMN02602958, study PRJNA72255) | Microbial mat metagenome, whole genome shotgun sequencing project. | biome: fresh water; feature: sink hole; material: water; isolation source: purple microbial (photo- and chemosynthetic) mats found in...
ACTAAACGAATTTTCTTTTGCACTGACATGATCTACCTCATTCACGTTATAACCAAGACACTGGCTTGACGCTAAGGTAGCAGTTTGAGATTTTCGGCATGGACCGAATAAAGGCGAAAAACTAGGCTATTTCGATAACCATCGATTTAGCACACTCAAAAAAAGGAAGGCCTTGCGAGCCTTCCTTTTTTAACATCATGTTTTATTTCAGTTGTTATTATTTGAACAACTTCTTAAAGTCCCCAAGGCCACCCTTATTTCACCGGTGAATCAATAGTGATTTTCAACCCGCTCTTGCCAGGCTTTAAAGGGCTACTCATTCCCTGTAGATCACCAGGTTCTGACATGGCATTGCCAGATTTCGAAACACGCGCCACCACTACCACTTCATCAAAATTAGACAATTTCATCTGCGGCGCCATCGACATACTGTCGTCTAAGCTGAAGTCAAACGGCAAATCTTTTACTTGTTTGCGTACAATCGCCAGCGGCATTTTCGGCCCCTGAGCCGCACGCGCCAACACAAAGACAGTATCAGTTGGGCTGGTTTGCGCTCTGAGTCCAGGGCTTAAGGTCACTGTTCCAGTAATGCGCTCCTTACCAGTGGATGCCGCTTGGGTCGATTGTTGCGCAGGCGCAATCTGCTCAAGCATCGGCGGCGCTGCGCCTCCTTTTGATTGAGCCAAGAATTGTTTTGCTTGCTGTATTCCGCCAGCAATCATTTTGGCATCCTCACTATCCGCAGGCAGGCCATTTAACAAACGCCCCCAATGACGAACCGCCGCTTGGTAATCGCCACGCTCCATTGCTGCAGAACCAGCTAGTGCCAAGGCTTTGGGGTAATATGGATCTAATGCAAGTGCTTTTTCGATCAGCTTGGTTGGTGGGCCAGCTAGTTTTTGACCATGAACCATCGCTAGCATGTCGGCATAGTCGGCCCAAATCCACGCTTCATCTTTAACGAACTCAGTGAGTTTTTCATAAAGCTTGACTGAATCAGCGTAACGCTCCATTTCTCCATAGGCACGAGCAAGCAACAAGATAGATTCACCATCAGCAGGATTACTTGCAATCTTGTCTTCCAACACTTTGATAGAGGCCGACATGTTCATATTTCCGGACATGCTGGTACTCATCATAGTCGCCTCTGGCGAAAAGGCATTTGGATTGCCGATTTTTAAATACAGCCCGACTGTTGCCAAGGGCAAGGCAATCGCCAATGCTATAGCCAATTTTTTCAGAGGGCTATGTGCAACAGTTTCGGCTTGTTCGTCTTTCACTTCGTCCAAAAGGCGAGACTGTAATTCGCGTTTACCTTGCTCGTGCAACTCTGGTGTCAATAATCCGTTACTCAGATCCAAATCCATTTCAGCTATCTGATCACGGAAAATTTCGAGATTTGCTGCGTCACGAGCTACCGCGTAGTGCGCTGATTATCCAAAATGTTGTCATGCTTGATTTTCTTTATCGTGATTAAGCAAAGAGGCTGCACGTTGTTGAGCCTCCTCAGAAAGCGTTACCTCTGGAACTGCTTGACGGCGCTTGCGCAGTTGTAGAAACAACGCGCCACCCGCTATCAATAACAAAGCAAACGGACCGAACCAAAGCAGGATGGTGTATGACTTAACCGGCGGTTGATACAACACAAAATCACCATAGCGAGAAACCAAATAATCAATAATTTCTTGATCAGTCAGCCCTTTATTCATTTGTTCTCGCACTTCGCGACGCAAATCTTCGGCAAGCTCAGCATGTGAGCTAGCAAGGGATTCATTCTGACAAACGAGGCAACGTAATTTTTCTGCCAAGCCTATCATGCGCTTTTCAAGCACAGGATCAGCGGCCATATCTTTTGCTTCACCTGCATAAGCTACAGCAGGCGTTAAGCAAAATAGCAAGATCAGCAAAATACGCTTCATGGCTTTTTCTCCAACTCAGCCACGAGCGGCAAAATCTTTTCGCGTAAATTTTGCTGTGTCACCGGGCCAATCTGCTTGTATTGAATAATGCCCTGTTTATCAATTACATATGTTTCTGGTACACCATACACACCATAATCAATACCAACACGGCCCTCAACATCAGCAACGCTTAGTACATAAGGATCGCCACCCTCACGCAATGTTGTCAACGCATCAGCACGTTTATCTTTGTAATCGAGACCATAAATCGGCACGATATTCTGGCGAGCCAAATCAATGAGTACTGGGTGCTCTTCACGGCAGGACACACACCAAGAGGCCCAAACATTTAGTAGCCACACTTTGCCTTTCATATCAGCAGGAGAAAACTGTTTATTCGGTTCATGTAGCTGCGGCAAGGTAAACGCTGGAGCAGCCTTGCCTACTAAGGGCGATGGCACTTCGCGCGGATCAAGATTAAGTCCAACATACAAAAATCCTGCTAACACTACGAAAATGACAAATGGCCAAATAAATCTAGTCATGCTGTTTTCTCCTTTGGCGCTGCTTCTGGCTCAAGCGCCTGTTTACTCTTTTTTGCGTGAATACGGTAACGGCGATCACTAATCGCAAAGACTCCGCCCAATGCCATTAGCACGCAACCTGCCCAAATCCAATCAACAAAGGGCTTTACGTAAACACGAACAGCCCAAGCACCGTTGCTATCGGGAATAGGTTCACCTAATGAAACATATAAATCGCCAAAGAAACCGGTATCAATCGCCGCTTCGGTCATGGGCATACCTGAGGCGTTGTAATTACGCTTTTCTGGGAATAGTTCATCCACGATACGGTCATTTTTCTTAATCACGACTTGGCCGCGAGCGGCTTGGTAGTTTGGTCCCTGTATGTCCGTAACCCCATCAAAGCGGAATACGTAGCCACCAGCTTCAACGGTATCCCCTACTTCCATCCTCACGTCACGCTCGGTTTCGTAGCCTTTGACCATCGTCACACCGATGACGAACACTGCGATACCCAGATGAGCTAACTGCATGCCGTAATAGCTGAGCGATTGTTTTTTCAAGCGTTCAATAAGACTGCCTTCTTTCCCCAAACGCCTATACAAATCTAAAGCACCTGTCGAAATTACCCAGAAAGCAAGCAAGAAACCAAGCGCGATCAGTGGCGTCCATTCACCCAGAACGAGGGGTAACAATAAAGCGATAATAAGACTCGCAACAAAAGCCCAACGCACGCGTACCCAAATATCGGGCAAGCTGGCTTGCTTCCAACGGGCGACGGGGCCTAGTCCCATCATAAAGATCAGCGGCACCATTAAAGGGACAAATACAGTATTAAAGTAAGGTGGGCCAACGGACAATTTACCGAAGCCTAATGCATCCATAAACAGAGGGTAAAGAGTGCCCAGAAAGACTGAAGCCGAAGCCACTGACAACAATACGTTGTTGGTGAGTAGCATTGATTCACGCGAGATAAGATCAAATTTTCCGCCCAAGCCAATTTTTGGCGCACGCCATGCGAACAGTAGCAACGAAGCGCCAATCACGGTGACGAGAAAAGCTAGAATAAAAACACCGCGCTTTGGATCAGTAGCAAACGCATGCACCGAAGTCAGCACGCCAGAACGCACAAGGAAAGTGCCTAAAAGACTAAGGGAGAATGCGGAAATCGCGAGCAATACCGTCCAACTCTTAAATGCACCTCGCTTTTCAGTCACCGCCAATGAATGGATCAGAGCCGTTCCCACTAACCAAGGCATAAAGGATGCATTCTCAACTGGATCCCAAAACCACCAACCGCCCCAACCTAATTCGTAATATGCCCACCAACTCCCCAAGGCGATACCCAAGGTCATAAATACCCACGCCACGGTCGTCCAAGGGCGTGACCATCTTGCCCAAGTTGAATCTAACTGCCCGCCCAACAGGGCTGACAAAGCAAACGCAAATGCCACAGAAAACCCTACGTATCCCATGTAAAGCATCGGTGGGTGAATCACCAAACCTGGGTCTTGCAACAATGGATTCAAATCGCGCCCGTCCATTGCCGCGGGGAACAGGCGATCGAACGGGTTAGAGGTAAATAGCATAAAAAGTAAGAACCCTACCGAGATCAGCCCCATGACGCCGAGTACACGAGCAACCATTTCTTCTGGTAAATGTTTGCTAAAAGAAGCAACTGCAATACTCCAGAGCGCCAACAAAAACGCCCACAACAGAAGCGATCCTTCGTGGCCACCCCACACCGCAGCAATACGGTATTCAATAGGCAATTGAGAATTGGAGTGCTGTGCCACATACAATACAGAGAAGTCATTATTAATAAAAGACAACAACAGGCAGGCAAACGCAATTCCCACAAACACAAATTGCCCATAAGCTAACGGTCGGGCTGCATTCATCAAAACATGATTGCTACTCGAGGCCCCCCATATAGGCAATACACCTTGAATAAAGGCTAGAAACAAGGCAATGATAAGAGCGAAGTTACCGATCTCGGGAATGATGGTTTGAGAAATCATGGAGGAGTCCAATTATTTTGCAGGGGTAACAGCAGTAGCAGCATTATTTTTCTGTGCTTTATCTAAAGCATCTTTTGCTTCAGGCGGCATGTAGTTTTCATCATGTTTTGCTAGCACTTCGTCAGCATAAAACACATTACCTTCTTTCAGCTTTCCTTGGGCGACCACACCCTTACCTTCTTTAAACAGATCAGGCAGGATGCCTTTGTAAACGACTTCCATTGATTGCGCCGTGTCCGTGATTTTGAAATGTACGGTCAAGCCATCTTTGGCGCGCACCACACTTCCTTCTTCCACCAAACCTCCAATACGAAAACTACGGCCTTGGGGTGCTTCTTTGTTAGCCACCTGAGTGGGCGTAAAATACAGGCTGACATTATCTTTAAGCGCAAACAAAACCAAACCCACAGCGCTACCAAGGAGTGCTACGCCGAAGAGAATAAACATTAATCTTTTTTTACGCGGTGTCATTCTTCTTCTCCTGCATCACGCATCAAGCGTAACTGCTGTAATGTAATTTTTCTTTTATGACGAACAAGTGAAATTTCAGTTATAAAAATGATTAAGGCAACACCGTAAGAGCCCCAAACATAGAAGCCGTAGCCATTCATGGCAAAGAATTCAGACCAATTCATCCTCGCACCTCCTGCAACTCGCTGACCCACTGCGTAGAGCGCTCTCGTTCCAGAATGATGCTACGTACACGAGCCAAGGTGACAGCAATCACATATAACCAACAGGCAACAAGCATTATGAACATCGCTTGTTGCATGGCGATGTGCATACTGGTTCCAGTAAATTTAATCGTTGAGCCTTGATGAAGGGTGTTCCACCATTTGACCGAAAAATAAATGATGGGCACATTCACTGAACCCACAATCGCTAGCAAGGCGCCAGCTCGGTCAGCACGACGAGGATCTTCAATTGAAGACTGCAAAGCGATAAAACCTAGATACAAAAATAACAAGATTAGTTCAGAAGTGAGGCGTGCATCCCATACCCACCAAGCCCCCCACATTGGTTTACCCCACAACGCACCGGTCCACAACGAGATAAACGCAAACAGTGCGCCTGTAGGTGCGATCGCAGTGGCCATCATCGATGAAAGACGCGTATTAAAAATCAATCCCAGTGCGGCATAGCCCGCCATGACGAGATAGATAAACATAGATAGGATAGAAGCCGGAACATGTATAAAGATGATGCGATAGGCCTCGCTTTGCACCGCATCGGTTGGAGCCACGAAGAAACCTATGTATATCCCTACCGCGAATAAAACTACAGCAGGAACTGCAAACCAAGGAATCAGCTTACCCGCTAAATGATAAAAAGTTGAGGGTGCAGAATATTTAAACCAGTTTATCGACAAATCTCACTCCATTGAAATACGCAAAGCCTGAGCAGTCACCCAAGGCGTAAACACGAATGCTACAAGCAACATTGCCCCCAACAAGGAAGCGTGCGGCGTAATCGTCATGCCGGTATTCACTGCTTCAATGGCACCGGTACCGAAAATCAATACAGGGATACATAAAGGCAAAACTAACAACGAAACTAGCACTCCGCCGCCACGCAATCCTAAGGTTAGCGCCGCCCCGATCGCCCCAATCATGCTGAGGATGGGAGTGCCTAGCAACAACATGAGCACCATTACCCACAAGGCATCGACTGACATATCAAACTGCAAACCCAAAACAGGTGCGATCAATACCAAAGGCAATCCCGACAGCATCCAATGCGCAAGTATTTTTCCTAACACCAATACTGACAACGACTGCGGAGCCAATAACATTTGTTCCAGTGTGCCGTCTAGGTAATCGGCTGAAAACATCCGCCCCAAAGACAACATTGACGCCAACAGGGCCGCAACCCAAACAATACCGCCCGCCATCTTACGTAACATATCCAACTCGGGACCCACACCGAGTGGAAACAAGCTCACCACCATCACGAAAAAAATCAGTGTGGTCAATACGTCTGCTCGGCGGCGCATCGCTAGCAACAAGTCGCGCCGAATCACGATGCCCAACAAACCAAACAGTGAAAGCTTAATCATGACAGCGATAACTGTTTTATTTCAACACCAGAAACCTGCAGAGGTTGGTGTGTGGTAAATATAGCCATACCCCCCTTCGACAAGTGTTCGCCGATAAGTTCCTGCATTAGATCTACTGCCCCTACATCGAGCGCGGTCAATGGCTCATCTAAAATCCACAAAGGAGCACTGCCAATTAAGAGTCGGCTTAATGCAACTCGGCGTCGCTGCCCTTGCGATAAAACCTTTACCGGCAAATGTTCCCGTTTACGCAGACCCATGCGTCGTAAGGCCGCTGACGCCTCTTTATCATCAACTTTGCAACCGGCCAATCCTGCGCTAATTCGTAAATTTTCGAGCGCATTTAATTCATCTTTGATGGCGTTGTGATGGCCTAAGTAAACCATTTCGGAGAAATACTCTTCTGCCAATTCTTTAACATTTCTTTCGTGCCAACGAATTTCACCGGCTACTGGATGCATAAAGCCACACAGTGTTCGAAGTAAACTGGTTTTACCGCTGCCGTTTTCTCCACGCACCTGCATTAACTCCCCCGCTGCCAGAGAAAAGCTCAGTCCAGTGAACAAAGTGTGATCACCGCGTGAGCATGCGAGGTTGCTTACTTCCAGCATGAAGTCAAAGTCCGTTTCAAATCAAAAGAGTCGAGGATTATATACGAACGCATTAGCCTAAGCGCCGGTGATATCGGCAGAATTCTCATAAAAAAACACCGCCATAAAAGCGGTGTTTTGATGATATTTATGGAGTGCTATTTTTTCTCAACTGGTTCAAATGCTTTGATTTTGATGTTTGCACTATTCTTGGCATCTTGCAAATAGGCAGCCAGCAAAGCCTCACCGGTAATTTGTTCAATTTGCTGCATATAGCGACTCCGCTTGGATTCGTCGATCGAGGCAATGTCTTTTACAGCATCAACCCGTGCCAACATATAACCTTGAGTAGATTTCACACCAACATAAGCCGGCAATTTACCTTGCCCAACTTTGAAAATCTGCTTCGCCAATTCAAAATCAACACCTGCACGTTGAGCGGCAGAAGCATCTCTCGAGAGAGTCTTAGTTGTCGACCAAGAAACGTCAGCTTTTTCACCTTTTTGCAAACGAGCCAACAGCTCAGAACCTTGCTTGTCGGCCAACTCCTGTGCTTGTTTACGCTCTAACTGATTGCGAATGGCCACCGAAACTTCTTGCAGAGGACGCACGCTAGCAGCTTGATGCTCCACAGCCCTTGCCGCTAACAAAGTATTGGGAGCAATTTCGACAGGCAATGTATTGCGCTTATTTTTTATCGCATCTTCTGCAAAGACCGCCTGCAATGCTTTATCAGTCCAAATGCCCTCCGGCGCCTGCCCTTTAGTTAGCCATACTGCAGACTGTACCGTTGACTTCACCAAATCAGCTGCTGGCTTCAAGCCATCACTTTGTTCATACACAGTGTTGTTAAATTTCTCAGCAAGCTCCGCAAATTGATCACTCGCTTTCTGCGCTTTAATACGTTGAGCAATGATCTCTTTAACCTCGCCCAAAGATTGACCTTTGGCAGACTTGATTGCTGATAATTTTATGATGTGGAAACCAAAGTTTGACTGAACCAAGCCACTAATCTCCCCTACCTTAAGCGAAAAAGCGGCCTCTTCAAAAGGTTTAACTAACATACCACGCCCAAACAGACCCAAATCCCCGCCATTGGCCGCTGATCCAGGATCTTGAGAATACTGTTTTGCAAGGGCTGCAAAATTCGCAGGCGCTTTTTTAACCTGCTGCAAAATCTGTTCAGCTTTGGCTTTTGCAAGGCTTTTTTCATCAGAAGAAGCTGCTTCCGGCGCTGCAATCAAAATATGTGCAGCTTGACGCTGTTCCTGCGTTGCAAATTCAGCAACATGTTCATCAAAATATTTTTTGATTTCTGTGTCATTGACAGACACATGCGATGAAAGAGAGTCTGCTGAGAAAATGACATACTCAACTTTTACGCGCTCAGCTGTTTGAAATTCTCGTTGATTATTTTTGTAGTACTCATCAACTGCAACATCGGATACAGCAACTTTCGACACAAAGTTTTCTGCACTTAAATTAACTGTTGCCACTACACGTTGCTGTTCATTTAAGCGAATAAGATTGTCGACTGCAGACTGTGATGCGTAGCCGTTTTGAGTGTATGCATCGGTCAGTTGTCGCACTGTTAAGTCTTGACGTAGGCGATCCTCAAACGTCAAAGGATCCATATTTCTTGAGGCAACTTCGACCTGAAATTTTGCTTTATCAAATTTTCCATCAATTTGAAATGCGTCAATATTTAATATAACACTGGCTAGCTGCTCATCTGTCACAGCCAAGCCTGATTTGAATGCTTGTGATTGCAACAAATGCATGGTTACCAAGTTTTCTAAAATGGAATGCTTAACTTCAGGTTTATCAAAGATCGATTGATCATATGCGGGACCAGCCATCTCACGCATTTTTCCCTGTTGCTGGCGCAGGGCCATATCAAACTCTTGCGCACTAATTTTTTTTCCATCAACCGAAGCAAGAACATCACTGCCGCCTGATTTCTGGTAGGAATCCACTCCCCAAAAAGCAAATGGCAATATAATCAGCGCCAAAACAATTTGCACTAATCTTTTCTTCTCCTGAACAAAATCGAACATATTTGGCGATCCAATCTTCGTATTTTTAAATATAAAAAAGGTGAACTCACGTTCACCTTTGTTAAACCAAGTGACACTCACTCAATAAAGCAAAGCCTGTTACCTCGAAGGCGCTTAGGTAGCAGCGGGCAAATTATATCCTAACTGCAAGTTGATATTTGCAGCTCTTTGCAAGGAGATTTGCGCTAACTGATCGTGAACATTTTATAAAATCCAGCAATGTCAAAGGTTTGCGCAGTAATCGAACTGGGTCTTGCCAATACCAAGGTTTTGTTGGCTGCGATGACGTGATCGCGCAGCACAAGCAACATTCCCAACGCCGAACTATCCAGATATTCCACTTTGGAAAAATCGATAACCAAATTCGATATATGGTCTTCATTAAGCTTGCTTTGATAGGCCGCTTTAAAATCACGATGTGCGTGAAATGCAAAATGCCCCGTCAAATATAGCGTGGCAGTTTCTTTAATTTCAGTCACTTTGACATGTAGCTTACTGGTTGTGGTACTCATTAATTTGCCCCTTACCTTAGTTTGGTTGCTGAAATTAGCCTCGTTTGCATAGTTACCGTCGCCGAATCAAGCAATATCTTCCTGAAATAAACTATGTTCCATAGCGTAGCGCACTAATTCAGGCGTACTAGTCATCCCCATTTTTCTCAACATCGTTGTTTTGTGCGTACTGACAGTTTTATTGCTGATGCACAGTTGCTCTGCAATCGCGTTCACAGTTTTACCTTTTAATATCCATCTAAGTACATCTAACTCACGGCCCGATAACTTGTTATGAGGAGCGTCACTATCTGCCCGTTGAAATAGTATTTTCTCTGCCAACTTGGGGTCGATACTTTTTCCGCCACTTGCTACTTTACGCACGGCCCCAATCAATTCTTCAGGTGAACTATCTTTGGTCAAGTATCCATCTGCGCCAGCCTTAATAATGCGCGATGCCATGAGCGCATCATTAAACATAGTGAGAACTAAAATTGGCAAGGTTGGCGAGAGCATTCTTATGCGATCAATCAGATCAGTCCCGCTGACGCCCGGCATCGATAGATCTGTTAACAACACATCGGGTAAATCCTTAGACTGCAATTTTTGCTGCAAAATGCCGAGTAATTCAGCTCCGTTGCTAGCCTCACTGACGAGCTCAAAATCTGTCGCTTTTGCCAGTAAATCTTTCAAACCACTACGCATAATTGCGTGATCATCCGCGAGTAATATTTTAATCATCTGTTTTCTCTCCAATTGGCATGCTTAAAGTAACGCAACACCCTCTACCGATTGCTGTATCAATCAAAACACTACCGTTAAACGCATTCATTCGTTCTTGCATACCTTGCAAGCCAAAGCTTCGATGATTTCCTTTGGCGATATTGCGATGGCTACGTGCATCAAACTCAAACCCTACTCCATTGTCTTTGACCGATATTCGTAAACTAGTTCGATCAACCTCTACGTTAATTTGTACTAATCTGGATTGAGAATGTTTGGCAACGTTTGTCAGTGACTCTTGCACCACACGAAAAACCGCAATAAGCTCCATCTCCCTCATATTTGGAACCGGCTGAGTAAAATTCAAAGAACATGGAATGCCAAACATTTGCATGAAGTCATCTCTCAGCCACTCCAGCGCAGCCTGCAAGCCCATATCCAAAACTACAGGTCGCAAATTGGAAACTAAATGTCGCATACTGAAAAGTGCACGATCTAAGGTTTCGAGCATTTTATTGGCTTTAGGCACAAGCTCCGGCAAGCCAAGAGCGTATTCCATTTTGACCAAACCAATATCCATACGTAATGCCGCTAATAATTGGCCAAGCTCATCATGCAATTCCCGCGCAATGTGCTTTTTTTCATTTTCAATCGCGGCTTGATTATCGGCTGAAAGCGAGCGCAATCTTTTAAGAGCGCCCTGCAATAGAATGGACTCATTCGCCTGCAACCTTTGATTTTCGATCAGCGCAGCGTGAATTTTTTTCTGCTCTGTAATATCTGAAAAAGAAACCACCACACTAATTGGCAGGGGGTCATTAGATGCGAATATTGGCACCGCATTGATAGAAATCCATGACAGTTCACCGGTTGGTTTATGCACGCCCATAATGACATTGGATTGTGGCTTTCCGGTCCTCAAAGCGGTCGTACTAGGGTGTGTCTCTCCTACAAAATCTGAACCATTTTCATGAATCGCACACCATCGAGGATCCATAGAGCTGCGACCTCGCAGCTGATCGCCCGACATTCCGAGAATTTTTTCTGCGGCCAGATTCCACGTCGTGATTGTCCCATCACGCTCATGCAAAATAACGCCTTCATGTAGCGTTGACACTACCGAATGATAAAGATTTTCGCTTTCTTGAAGCTTCTGCTCTGCTAGCTTTCGCTCAGTCATATCGAGCGACATACAGATCATAAAGAGCGGCTTGCCATACTCGTTATAAATAGGTTTTTTGAAGGTGCGCATTAAACGATTCGATCTCGTTTGCTGACTCCATACCTCTTCTTCAAAATCAACTAGTTCGCCACTTGCAAAAATTTCTTTATCTTTGCTCAAAAAAAGCTTCATCTGCTCTGGCGGAAAAAAATCACTGCCATCGCTACCCCGCAAGTCAGTAAATGGGATACCCCACTTCTCTTCGCAAGCTTTATTCATCAAAATCAAATTACTAGAAACATCCTTAACAAAAAGCTCAATCGGCATTAAATTGATAATCTCTTGGAGCTTTGATTCGCTCTCCTGCAATTTAAGTACAGATTTTTTTGCTTCCGTTACATCCGCATGTGTAACTACCGCACCAAATTTGGCGTTTCTACCCAACGGAGTAACAATCATATTGAACCAACGCTCTTGCTTCGGCGTGTGACATGGATACTCAACAGTAAATCTCGACAAACTGCCATCTAGTACGCTTCGAATTCCACGATAAGCGCCTTCTGCATCAGTAGACATACAAGCTTTTAGATAGTTGCTACCGAGATCGGTACCTGGTGTAGGAATTCCGGGCTTAATGCTGTTTTCTAAAGACGAACGCCACCAACTTTCGTTTGCCGCGATAATCACGCCTTCAGGATCAATCACCGCGATGCTAGCTGTCATCGAATCTAATATGGCGCGCTGAAAAGTGCTGTTGATTTTTAGCTCATCTAATTGCCTTGATTCGCTGTTATCACTTAGAACAATACGCAGCAAAATTGAACCACTTTCACTTGCTACTGCTAGTGACTCCATGCGCCCCCAGAAAGGAACTCCACCCTGCTTAAGCATGAGTAGTTCACATAACTGTGAACTCTTTGAATTGATTAACTGATTGCGATGTCGCTTGTAAGTTTCAAGGTGATCTTTATGGATAAAGTTTGAAATCGGCTGATTAATCAAAGCCGAATGATTGGCTCCCAATAAGCTACCTGTGGTTAGGTTTGCTTGCTCGATCAAGTCAAACTCGTTTAGCGTGATAAAGCCCACAGGGGCCATATCGTAAAAGTCTGAATAATGTGCTTTTGAGCGATCTAACTCTGCAACTGCTTTGCACAGTTCCTCATTTTGCATCTCTAAAACAGTCTGATGCACGCGAAGTTCATCTATTAATTCTTGGACAGCTTCAAGCGATAAAGCACCTTCACACACTGATGAAATATTAGATTTTGGCAGTTTATTAACGTCCCCTACTTTCATCGCAGATATTTCGCCTTTTAACTCTTAACAATGCGTACCAGTATGGGTGCAGAGTGAAAATTCTCCAATCATATTTAACTCTTTATTTTAAAAGAGAAAACGTAATTGGTTTATTGATGTGCATTACACTCTATATAAATGGTGATGACCATACTTGCTCATTGTGCATGAGCTACATTAATGGTCGGTTTTATAGACCCATTTTCGAATAGCTGAAAACTTACTTTTTGACCTTCCTTTAACTGAATTGGGAGTGCCGCAAGAGATACAAAAACATCTACGACACCATCATCTGGTGCGATGCAACCAAATCCTGTTGCTTTATTAATCCATTTAACCGTACCTTGAAGCATGTCTTTTTCCTAAAGTTTAAAACCTGAGTTCACACTTCAGTTACTTATTTAACATCAAGTAGCTAGCTGAGATCTAACTGCGCTACAACGTCTTGAATACTAAATAAAAAAAGAGTATTTGAATATCAGCGGATACTTGTTAAACACAAGCAAATCCTTGTTCAAATTTAAGGAAATGCCTAGGTGCTTCAGGATGGGCACAAATACGCGAGAAAATTAGACTAAATTTAGCATTGCAAAAAAGAATCGCGGCCATTCAAAAATGGCCGCGATTCTTTTCTGTAAAAATTGCTAGAGAACCTAGTTGGTAAGATTAGACTTAAGAAAGCTTAAGTTGAACTTTCGATTTAGCACCAGGCTTAGCTTTTGGAGTAAAACCAGAGAGGCGGCAACTAATACCTTCTATTTTTTTTCCTTTTTCATACTTAATCGTATCGCAGGTAATGACCTCACCTTTCGCGACTAACTCCGATAGCAGGAGACGAGTTTTGGCAAGTGGCAGTCCAATCGCAGTGACGATTTCGGCATCTAGACGCTCACCATGAGTTTTTAAATATTGCAGTATTTGATTGCTAGACATTAGGATTTTCCATACTAAAAATCGGCTTAAATCGCCGTTGCCCGTATTGTACCAATGGATTATGCAAAAATAGCAATAGAGTTGACCAAAGAATAAAAAAAATTACTACCAACCGGACTCTCGTTCTGGTGTAGCGGTGATTTTATGGATACTAAGGTCAGCGCCATTAAACTCTTCTTCAGCATCAAGTCGTATACCCACCCATTTTTTAATTGCGCCATACACTACAAAACCGCCAATCAGCGCGACACTAATGCCGAGCAATGTACCAATTAGTTGGGACATGAAACTGACCCCACCAATACCTCCTAGCGCTTTCATACCAAAGATGCCGGCGGCTATACCCCCCCAAGCACCACATAGACCGTGCAATGGCCATACGCCCAACACATCGTCAATCTTCCATCGATTTTGCGTCAGGGTAAACATCCACACAAACAATCCCCCTGCCACGGCTCCCACAATTAGCGCACCGAGAGGATGCATTAAATCGGAGCCCGCGCACACCGCGACCAAGCCCGCCAAAGGGCCGTTGTGTACGAAGCCGGGGTCGTTTTTTCCAATCCACAGCGCAACCAAGGTGCCGCCAACCATTGCCATAAGCGAATTCACTGCGACCAAGCCGCTAATTTTGCCAACTTCTTGCGCTGACATGACATTAAAACCAAACCAGCCCACGGTCAGAATCCATGCTCCTAGAGCTAAAAAAGGAATACTAGAAGGTGGATGAGCTGAGATGCGCCCTTCTTTGTTGTAACGTCCGGTTCTTGCGCCAAGCAACAAAACAGCAGCCAACGCGATCCAGCCCCCCACTGCGTGAACGACAACAGAGCCTGCGAAGTCATGGAATTCAGCGCCAAAAGTTGCCCCTAGCCACTCCTGAAAACCAAAATTACGGTTCCAAGCGATACCTTCAAAGAGAGGATAAACAAAACCCACCAACATAAAGGTTGCTGCCAACTGTGGATTAAAGCGAGCTCTCTCGGCGATTCCTCCCGACACAATTGCAGGAATTGCGGCAGCAAAGGTTAACAAGAAAAAGAATTTAACTAAATCGTAGCCATTCTTTTGCGCCAACTCTTCGGCGCCACTGAAAAAATTCATCCCGTAAGCGACACTGTAGCCAATAAAAAAATAAGCCAAGGTGGAGATTGCAAAATCGCTTAAAATTTTGACTAGTGCGTTTACTTGGTTTTTCTTACGCACTGTACCAAGTTCTAAAAAAGCAAATCCGGCATGCATAGCCAGCACCATAATGGCGCCCAATAATATAAATAGAGCATCGGTGCCCACCTTTAAGTTTTCCATCATTCCCTCATTAAGTGCAAAACTTGCGCTTCATTGCAAGTTTCGTTCCAGAAATCGTACGCATTGATTTTATTGAGAAATATATGATTTTGCAGGACTGCCCTTAATTTTATTTGCGCTAGTTTGGTGCATGATCTTAAAATCAGCCACAACATGGTGCGCAAATTCAAGGCTGATTACGCCCAACCCTTGAGCGTTTTTTCCATCCAAAATAGGCCAACAATAGTTTTACTATCTGTAATTTTCCCTAGGCGAACCCACTCAATTGCATCAGCGGGTGATAACTCAAATACTTCCAAAAACTCACCGTCATCTAGTTGACGCCCTTGATGAGTTAAGCCACGGGCTAAATAATATTCCATGCGCTCATCAGCATAACCAATACATGGCCATGCTGATGAGAGATGAGTCCACTCACTTGCAACATAGCCCGTTTCTTCAAGTAATTCGCGTTGTGCTGTGGTTAAGGTATCTTCTTCGTGATCTATTTTACCTGCGGGCAATTCAATGAACTCTTGCTGTGGTGCATAGCGAAATTGCCTCTCCATAATCAAGTTACCATTATCAAGAATTGCGATGACTGCGACAGCACCCGGGTGTTTTAGATACTCACGCGTACTCGTTTTACCATCGGGAAGTAGGACGTTATCTTTATGTACCTGAATAAATCCCCCTTCATATACCAATTGAGTGTCAATCTGTGTTTCTTTTAGGTTCATTTTTACTCCAAATATCAACACTACAAATGAAAACTCCCGCCGAAACGCGGGAGTTTTTTAAAATATACGCATCGCCTATTGCAACAAAAGAGATTGCTGAATCGAAACTGCGCAAACTGACATTAAGGTGCCAGGCAAGATGCCAAGTACTAACACTGCTAGTCCGTTGATGGAAATTAACAGGCTACTATCCGGTTGCATGTAAATTTTTTCATGGCTTTCGGGGGCGTCAAAATACATCAGTTTAACGATACGTAAATAGTAGAACGCACCAACCAGTGAGAACAGCACCGCCATCACAACAAGAGGAATATGCCCAGCTTGCACCGCCGCATTTAACACAGAGAGTTTTGCGTAAAACCCCACCGTGGGTGGCACACCCGCCATCGAAAACATTAATAGCAACATCATGAATGCAAGCCACGGACTACGCTGATTTAACCCTTTAAAATCATTGATACTGTCAGCCTCAAATCCCTCGCGTGACATCAACATTATCATGCCAAAACCACCCAAGCTCATCAGCACATAAATGACTGCATAGAACATCGCGGAGCCATAACCCTCTATACCTCCACTCAATACGCCAACAAGCAAGAAACCCATGTGTGCAATAGTAGAGTAAGCAAACATACGTTTGATGTTGTTTTGTGAGATCGCCGTGATATTTCCAATCGCCATCGACAGCACGGCTAGAATAGCCAACATACTTGACCAATGCATCATCAATGGTTGCATGCCCTCAACCAAAATACGCATAGAAAATGCGAAAGCCGCTAATTTGGGAGCTGTGCCAATTAGCATGGTCATCGCGGTCGGTGCGCCGTGGTAAACGTCAGGAATCCACATGTGGAAAGGTACAGCTCCTAGCTTAAATGCTAAGCCCGAAACGATGAACACCAAACCAAAAACCAACAATGGCTTATTCGCCACACCCTGCTGAATGGCGTGTGAAACAGCATTAACATCTAGACTTCCCGTTGCTCCGTAAAGCATCGACATTCCGTATAGCAATAAACCTGATGCAAGCGCACCAAGAATGAAATACTTCATAGCGGCTTCTGTCGCCGTTGCAGAATCACGTTGTAACGCAACCATCGCGTACAAACTTAGCGATAACATTTCCAAGCCCAAATACAGTGTTATGAAGTTGCTAGCCGAGATCATCACCATCATGCCCATTAATGTGAATAACACCAGGGCCAAGAACTCACCGGTAAACAACCCTCGCGCTAGCAAGTAGGAGCGTGAATAAACCAACATCATTGAAACAGCTAGGTAGCTGAACAGTTTCAAGACGTCTGACATCAGGTCATCGACAAACATGTTGTTAAATAGATGCACAATACCGTTTTGATGTGTCGCGACGGTAATCAAGGAACAACCTAACAAAGTGAACTGCACTAATAGATAAGTTACCGTTTTATTCTGATTTTTGGTGAATAGATCAACAATCATGATCAAGCTGACCATGAATAGCAGAAATATTTCTGCATAGGCGGGAAACAAGGTGGACAAATAACTCATATTTTCCTTTATTGCTTTTGGCTCAAAATAGCAGCGACTTAAAGTTTAGAGCGGGCCAGATGAACCAATAGGTCATTCACCGACGTATGCAAAATTTCGCTGAAAGGTAGAGGATAGACACCCATCACCAATACGCTCACTGCGAGAATTGTAAAAATCAGTTTTTCTCGCCAATTGATGTCTTGCAAATGCGCCACATGCTCATTCGCAACCGCACCAAAAATCACGCGTTTATACATCCATAGCGTATAGGCCGCTCCAAAAATCAAGGTGCTTGCTGCTAAGAAAGCGAACCAGAAGTTAGCTTTAACTGCCCCCATGATGACTAAAAATTCACCCACGAAACCGCTGGTTCCTGGTAAGCCACTATTCGCCATTGCGAATAACATAAAGAATGCTGCAAATACCGGCATCTTGTTGGCAACACCACCATAGTCGACGATTTGACGAGAATGCACGCGGTCATACAACACACCAATACACAGGAACAACGCACCTGCCACGAAGCCGTGCGAAATCATTTGTAGTAACGCACCTTCCATACCGTAGGCATTAAAAATAAAGAAGCCTAGTGTGACAAAACCCATATGGGAAATTGAAGAATACGCAATCAACTTTTTCATATCGGACTGAGTTAATGCCACCAAGCCAATGTAAACCACTGCGATTAGCGAGAGCGTAATCATCACGCCTGACAAGCTATGACTCGCATCCGGTGCAATGGGCATGGAGAATCTCAAGAAACCATACGCACCGACTTTCAACATGATCGCCGCTAGCACCACTGAGCCGCCCGTAGGCGCTTCAACGTGTGCATCAGGCAACCAAGTATGCACTGGAAACATCGGCACTTTGACCGAGAATGCCATGAAGAATGCAATGAAAACCAAAATCTGTGCTGTCATTGGAATCGCCATTTCGTGGTAATCCAAAATCTCGAAGCTCCCTCCAGACTGGTTGTAGAGGTAAAGTAAAGCCACCAGCATCAATAAAGAGCCAAGCAAGGTATATAGGAAAAACTTTACCGCTGCATAAACGCGATTTGGTCCACCCCAAACACCAATGATGATGAACATCGGAATCAGCATCGCTTCCCAAAATACATAGAACAACACTGCATCAAGTGAGGCGAAAACGCCATTTACCAATCCAGACATAATTAAAAACGCAGCCAGATATTGCGCAACGCGTTTTTCAATCGCCTTCCAACCTGCCAATACCACCAACGGAGTGAAGAAACTATTCAATAGGATGAACAATACTGAAATGCCATCAACGCCAAGGTGATAGTGAATATTAAAACGAGGAATCCAGTTATGCATTTCAACGAACTGCATCGAACTGGTCATTTTGTCGAATTCAGTATAGAGAGGTAGCGTAACCAAAAACCCTAAAACAGCACCAAGCAAGGCGATATTTCTCGCGAGGGGGGCATTACGATCGTGGCCAGTTGCCAGTACTAGCACACCAAAAATGATTGGCAGCCAAATCGCGATGGTTAACAGAGGAATTCCAAAAATCATGCTTATATCCTTGAGTATTCTGCGGCAGCTTTATTGCAACCAAGTGCGTAGGGTCAACAAGACAAAAACGCCGATGATCATCGAGAAGGCATAGTGATAAATATAGCCAGACTGCCATTGGCGCAACATGCCAGAGATGCGAGCTACCAAACGCGCGGTGCCATTCACCATTATCCCGTCAATCAATTGCACATCGCCAAATTTCCACAAGAAGCGACTTGCTCCTCGGGCACCACCTGCAAAAAACCAGTCATTAAAGCGATCGAAATAATATTTGTTATCTAGCAAAGTATAGATGCCAGCGAAGCGCTGTTTAATTGCTGCAGGAATATCAGGACGCTTCATGTAGAAGAACCACGATGATGCAACACCTGAAAGAGCCAAAATAAAAGGTAAGGTGGTGAATGAATGCAAAGCCATCGCAAACGCACCATGAAACTCTTCGCGCATTTCAGTCAGAGCATGGTGATTAGGGCCTATAAAGATAGCATCACGGAAGTAGTCCCCGAATAACATTGGTTCGATGGTGACAAAGCCAATCAACACCGAAGGTATAGCCAATAATGCTAAGGGCAGCCAAACCACCCAAGGTGTTTCATGCGGCTTTTGCCCATGAGCTAGGCCGTGATGATGTTCGTCGTGATGACCATGATCGGTCTTACCAAAACGTTCTTCTCCGTGAAAAACCAAGAAATACATGCGGAAAGAATAGAACGCCGTCACAAACACACCGGCCATTACCGCAAAATAGGCAAAGCCTGATCCCGCCAAATGTGACATGCCAACCGCTTCAATAATGCTGTCTTTGGAATAAAAACCTGCGAAGAAAGGTGTGCCGATCAAGGCCAAAGAACCAATCAACGAGGTAATCCAAGTGATCGGCATGTATTTACGTAGACCACCCATGTTGCGAATATCTTGATCGTGATGCATCGCCATAATCACCGAGCCTGCTGCCAAGAATAACAAGGCTTTGAAAAAGGCATGGGTCATCAAGTGGAATACCGCCACCGAATAGGCTGAAGCGCCCAATGCTACGGTCATGTATCCCAATTGCGACAGCGTGGAATAAGCAACCACGCGTTTAATATCGTTCTGAATAATGCCAAGGAAGCCCATAAACAGAGCCGTGATAGCACCAATGACCATCACAAACGACAACGCTGTTTCAGACAATTCAAAAAGTGGTGACATGCGGGCCACCATAAAAATACCCGCCGTCACCATGGTCGCCGCATGAATCAATGCAGAGATTGGAGTTGGGCCTTCCATTGAATCAGGCAGCCATACATGCAACGGAAACTGAGCACTTTTGCCCATAGCACCGATGAACAGCAAAATACAGATTGCCGTGAGCAGGTTCCAAGATACACCTGGAATCGGCGCGAAGTCATTCACATAGTGTTGTGCGTTGGCGAATACTGAGGCGTAATCAAGCGTGCCAAATACCATCAGCACCAAGCCAATACCGAGAAGGAAACCAAAGTCACCCACACGGTTAACCAAGAATGCTTTTAGATTGGCGTAAATTGCTGTCGGTCGTGTATACCAAAATCCGATAAGCAAATAAGACACCAGACCGACAGCCTCCCAACCGAAGAACAACTGCATGAAATTATTTGCCATCACCAGCATCAGCATAGCGAAGGTGAAAAGTGAGATATAGCTGAAAAAACGCTGATAGCCTGGGTCTTCTGCCATGTAGCCAATCGTGTAAATGTGCACCATCAGCGATACGAAAGTCACAACAAGCATCATCATCACGCTTAAACGATCAATCAAAAAACCGATCTCAAAACTGGTGTTGCCGGATGCCATCCATTTATACACAGTGCCATTAAAATGATGACCGGCTAAAACATCTTGCAGAATTAACAAGGAGGCAATGAAGGATACTGCGACCAGACTAATGGTAACTCGGTGAGTCCAAGTCCGGCCGAGCACTGTGCCAAATAGTCCGGCGGCAAGCGCTCCTAGCAAAGGGGCCAAGGGAACAAGCAGATAAAGATTTTGCATATTACTCATAGGGTCGCTTAACCTTTCAGGCTGCCCAGATCATCAACATTAATCGTGCGCAAATTACGAAATAACACCACCAAGATAGCCAAACCAATAGCAGCCTCTGCTGCTGCCACAGTCAAAATAAAGAACACAAACACCTGCCCAGAGATGTCATTCATATAATGAGAAAAGGCAATAAAGTTGGTGTTAACGGCTAGTAACATAAGTTCAATTGCCATCAGCAGAACGATAATATTCTTTCTATTAAGAAAAATACCAACCACACTGATCGCAAATAAAATTGCGCCGAGCACCAAGTAGTGAGACAAACTTAAATTCAACATAAGCTCTCCAGAACATTCCTGATCATTTAGTTTTATTTATTAGTCGCATCAACTTGCTTTGCGACTTTCTTCGAGGATGGCATCGAAATCAAGCGCACACGATCTTTACTCTTTACACGAATTTGATCACTTGGACTTTGCTTTTTGCTCGACCGACGTGTTCGCAACGTCAGTGCAATTGCTGCCACCATCGCCACCAATAAAATAACGGCAGCTAGCTCAAATGGATAAACGTAGTCGGTGTAGATTAGACGTCCAAGCTCTTTTGTATTGCTGTAATCGGCTGCATGTTTTGGCAGACCTAAGCCTGTCTCAGCAGTTTGCCGACCACCCAACACCCACACCATCTCGAATGCCATTACACCGGCTAAAATTGCGCCAAGAGGAAACCAGCGCCAAAATCCTTCTCGCAAACGCTCTAAATTAATGTCAAGCATCATCACTACAAACAGGAACAGCACCATCACGGCGCCCACATATACGAGCACTAAGGTAATTGCCAAAAACTCTGCTTCCAGCAACATCCAAATTCCAGACATGCTAAAAAATGCGAGCACTAAAAAAAGTGCTGCGTGAACGGGATTGCGTGACGTAATAACACGCAATGCTGCAAACACAGTCAGTGCGGCAAATATAAAAAATACGATGGTATCTATGCCTATCATTTCCTAGTCCTTAACGGTATTTGGCATCTGCCGCACGATCTTTAGCAATCTGTGCTTCGTGCTTTTCACCAACTGCCAACAACATAGGCTTGGTGTAATACAAATCACCGCGTTTTTCGCCGTGATACTCAAATACACGAGTTTCTACAATGGCATCTACCGGGCAGGATTCTTCGCAAAATCCGCAAAAAATACATTTGGTTAGATCAATATCGTATTGCGTAGTACGGCGCGATCCATCACTACGTTCTGCCACTTCAATTTTGATCGCCATCGCAGGACACACTGCTTCGCAAAGCTTACAGCCGATGCAGCGCTCTTCTCCGTTTGGATAACGACGTTGTGCGTGCAGGCCGCGAAAACGTGGGCTTTGCGGTGTTTTTTCTTCGGGATAGTGCACAGTAATTTTGTGCGAGAAAAAGTGTTTACCCGTAACCGCCATGCCTTTTAGCAACTCTAGTAGCAAGAAACTTTTAAAGAAATGAATTATTTTTTCCATAGTTTTTCTCACCACAACCAAAACGGTGTCTGCATCCAGGTGGCAACCACCACAACCCAAACTAGCGTGAGTGGAATTAAAACTTTCCAGCCCAAGCGCATCAGTTGGTCATAACGATAACGAGGGAAAGTTGCACGCAACCACAGGAACAGGAACAAGATGAAGGACATTTTAGCCAGCATCCAAACCAAGCCTGGAATTTCGTTGAATGGTGCAAAATCTAGCGGCGGCAACCAACCACCGAGAAACAGAATGGAAGATAACGCCGCAATCAAAATCATGTTGGCATATTCGGCCAAGAAGAACAGCGCGAACCCCATTCCAGAATACTCGGTATGGAATCCCGCAACGATGACAGACTCGTCTTCTGCCAAGTCGAAAGGTGCGCGGTTTGTTTCAGCAACTCCGGCAATGAAATACACCACAAACATTGGGAACAAAGGAATGAAGTACCAACCCAAGAATCCATGGCCATTTTGCTGGCCGCGCACAATGTCACCTAGATTCATGCTCTGCGCCGCAAGCAGAACGCAAACTAGCGCAAAACCCATGGCGAGCTCATACGAAACAATCTGAGCAGCAGAACGAATAGCACCCAGAAAAGCATATTTCGAGTTTGAGGCCCAGCCGGCAATGATGACGCCATATACGCCTAAAGATGTCATCGCCAAAATATAGAGCAGACCGGCATTCACATTTGCTAAAACTAAACCATCCGCGAATGGAATAACCGCCCAAGCCGCCAAAGCTGGAGCAATGGATAGAATGGGGGCAGAAATAAATAAAAATTTATTTGCTCCAGAAGGAATAATAATTTCCTTCATTAGCAATTTAATGCCATCTGCCATCGGTTGAAGCAATCCAAAGTAGCCCACGCGATTCGGCCCCACTCTGTCTTGCATGTATCCCAAAATCCTACGTTCGGCATAGGTAAGATAGGCAACTCCAACCATGACAGGTGCCACAATTACTACAATTTTGATCAAGGTCCAGATCAAAGGCCAGATTGGCTCAATCACGCTCCATAGCGGATCCCACAATCCAAAAAGATTCCAGAACCATTGGAAGAATTGCAATAGTTGGGCTTCCATCATGCGCGCTCCACCGTGATCGTTCCAAACATTGCACCTAATGTTGCCGTAGCGGGCACTCCTGATGCTACACGCACAACGCCCGGCGGTAATTTGTCGTCTATCGCAACTGCCAGATCTACACTCCCCTGCCCTTGGCTCACTCGTACTGAGCTACCTGCTTGCACGCCAATGCGTGCCAACTCTGCGCTATGCAGCCATACCTTAGGCGTGGCAGCATCTTTCGTAGCTTGCAATGGCTCAGATCTGCGCACGATTGCATCAGTTGCGTAAATCGGCACATCACTTACACGTTGCAAGCCTTGAGTCGACAATGCGGTAATGGCTACCTCGCCAATCGCATTGCTGAGTTTGCTCGCAACATTCAAGCCCTGCATGGCCTCATCACGCACAGCTTCGGAGGTGTCTTGCTCAAAACCGCTCACCTTCAATAAATTACCCAACACGCGCAACACTTTCCATGCGGGGCGTGCTTCACCAAGTGGTTTTACTGCACCTTTAAAGCTCTGCACTGTGCCTTCAATATTCACAAAGGTGCCAGAGGTTTCAGTGTACGGAGCTATAGGCAACAGTACATCAGCATAAGAAGTCGCTTGGTGTTTGAACGCAGACATGGCAATCACTAGGTCAGCAGAATGCATAGCTGCCATTGATCGTTGTGGATTGGCGCAATCTAATTCTGGCTCAACATTGAGTAATACATAAGCTTTTCGCGGAGAGTCCAACATCGAGGCAGCATTTAGTCCTTTTGCGCTAGGCAGTGCTTGCGCCAGATAGCCTCCAACGCTATTTGCAGCCTCACCTAAATAGCCAAATCGACCTTTTGACAGCACCGCAATTTTCTGTGCCAGCGCTTGTAACTGTGCCGCTTGTGGATGTTGCTGAGCAAAATTACCGAGAAGCACCGCAACACTATTACCACTGGTTAAGCTTTTCGCAATGGCAACCGCCTCAACGCTAATAGCATCTGTTTTTGATGTCAGGCTCGCGGTTAACGCCTGTACGATTTGCGACATCATTTCGACTATCGCGTCTGGAGCGACAATTGCCTTATTCGCAACCTTCATCAACAAGTCATCATCTGCTGAATGAATTACATTTACTTGTGCGCCCCTTTTTACGGATTGACGAATACGTGCCGCCAAGAGCGGATGGTCCTTGCGCAGAAAACTACCCACTATAAGCAATCTGTCTAAACGGCTAACCTCAGCAATTGGCATTCCTAACCAATGTGCGCCTTGTGATTGATTGTCGGCACTAAAATCTGACTGACGCAACCTAAAGTCAACGTTATGACTACCTAAGCCGCGCATGAGTTTCTGTAAAAGATACAACTCTTCCAGGGTGGAGTTGCCAGTTGCTAGAGCGCCAATTTGTTCAGCGCCTGCGCCATTAGCAATGTGTCGTAAACCATTTGCAGCAAATTCCAACGCTACCTGCCATTCCACCTCTTGCCATTTGCCATCTTGCTTAATCATTGGCTTAGTCAAGCGTTCGGTGGAGTTTAATCCTTCATAGGCAAAGCGATCTCTGTCTGACAGCCAGCACTCATTAATATTTTCATTTTCAATCGGTAACACGCGCATCACACGATTGTTCTTGGTTTGCACAGAAAGATTACTACCCAAGCTATCGTGCGCACTGATTGAGCGGCGTCGTGACAACTCCCAACCTCGAGCTTTATAGCGGAAAGGTTTGCTAGTGAGCGCACCGACTGGGCATAGGTCAATCATATTGCCGGAAAGCTCAGAATTCACTGAACCAGAAACAAAAGACACAATTTCTGCATTCTCGCCACGGAAGGCTTGGCCCAATTCCATTTGGCCCGCAATTTCCTGTCCGAATCGCACACAGCGCGTGCAATTAATACAACGACTCATTTCCTCTGCTGAAACCAAAGGGCCGAGATTTTTATGCAGTACAGTGCGTTTTTCTTCTTGATAACGAGAAGTAACACCGCCATAACCGACAGACATATCTTGTAACTGACACTCACCACCTTGATCGCATATTGGGCAATCCAAAGGGTGATTAATCAGCAAAAACTCCATCACACCTTTTTGGGCACGCACCGCTTGCTCGGAATGCGTGTATACCTTCATGCCTTCAGTAACCGGAGTCGCACACGCAGGCAAGGGTTTAGGCGCTTTTTCCACTTGGACTAAGCACATACGACAGTTAGCCGCAATCGAGAGTTTTTTGTGATAGCAGAAATGCGGGATAGTGATGCCTGCGCTATGCGCGGCCTCAATCACGGTGGAGCCGTCTGCAACTTCGATACGCTGACCGTCAATTTCAATATTGATCATTACTCACCTATCCGTCTGCCCTAC
>JFJP01037564.1_pt1 | contig 25760 bp, 27 predicted proteins | sample 431651 | NCBI WGS metagenome assembly JFJP01 (sample SAMN02602958, study PRJNA72255) | Microbial mat metagenome, whole genome shotgun sequencing project. | biome: fresh water; feature: sink hole; material: water; isolation source: purple microbial (photo- and chemosynthetic) mats found in...
CTCTGAATGATGCTGTCGGCCTTGTTGAAACTGGTGTACGTAAGCCGCTGTTCATCTGTAGAGATCATATCCACGGGGTTGGTTACTCCCGTTACTGCGTGGGGCTTCGTGCCATAGCTGTAATCTCCAACAGAGGTCTTGGATGAGATATTGCCGTTATTCGCATAACTGAGGTTCATGGGAACCGGCCCATTTACCGCGCTTAAGCGGCCCAGATTGTCGTAATCAAAAATCTCAGTGAGATTGTTGAGGTTATCCTTCCGGCTGGTGAGATTTCCCGTTTGCACATCGAAACTGTATCCGAGATCCTGGATGGTGCCTGTTGTAATCCTTCGGAGCATGCCAAGGCAATCAAAGGTCTTGTTTGTAATAAGACCGTTTCCGCTCTGATAAGACGTGTATTGTCCAAAGGAATTCATCGTAGTTGCGTTCCAGATGATCGCGCCGTTGTCTTTCCTTCGCACTTCATCCAGGTAACCAAAGGTATTGTAAACATTTCGAATTCCAAAACCTGATGGATAGGTAAGAACACTATCCCGGCTGAACTGTCCGTAAGTAAGGCTGGTAGTAAAGCTGGTGCCAGAGATGTTTATTGCTTTGCTGAGCAAGCGGCCGTAGCTGTCATAAGTGTAATTTTCACTGCCTCCGGTGTATGTAACTGAACTGAGCAGTCCCGGTTTGCCTGATGGGTCATACGTAAAGTCTTTGGTCCCTTCTTTTGAAATTGCCTTTTACTTATCCTTCTGCGTCAGGTGCCATTTCATATAAAGGGTATCAACCGATGGATCGAGCTGGGCCGGGACTGGGTCTTCAAGCACCTTGTCGCGGATGGCCAGAGAGGACAGCTCAACTTCGCCGGTGATCAGCTCGGGAATATTATAATTCTGAATGAAGCCGTTATAAAACTCCGGATCTTTCTGGGGCAAAACGAAAGGCTTTGATGCCGAGCCGTTTTCATCGAGGTATGAGAAATATGGTCTGGTAAACAATCCATCCATACGTTTACTGCTGAAGACGAACCAGTGTCCGGAGTTTGAGAAAGAGTGATAACTGTCAGTCTGATCGCTATTGACTTCCATCTCCCTGTAAACACCTGTTTCAAGGTCCAGAAGATTTAAATCGGTGTTCGGGTGGTGAATGGTGAAGTATCCGAAATCGCTGGTGCAAAACATTATATATTTCCCGTTGGGAGAGACCTTGGGAAAACTGATGCTCTTTCCAAGCGATTTACTGGAAAGTATGGTATCGACTTCTCCCCAGGAGCCTGTAAGCGCATCGAAACCTATACGCAGCAGTTCATATTTTGCATAAATACGGTCATCCAGGCTTGAGCTTGGCGGTGCGCTGATAAAGTAAAGGTATTTGCCATCGGGCGACCAGGTAGGGAGGTTTTCGCGACTGGGGGTCGAAACTTTTACCGAAGTGGAAATCGTGTTTGTTTCGACATTGTAGACGATCAAGTCGGAGAGGCCGTCGGAAACCTCAATGCGGGTTTCGCCATTGCAGAATTGCTGGTTTATGTTATTCACGGAAAAAGCAATGTACTTTCCATCCGGATGCCAGCTTGGGTATACTCCGGCGTTGAGCGTGAATTTGTTTTTGGTGTCGATCTTTGTGAGTTTCTGATCCTTGCCTACGATGGTACCGCCATGAACGGCACGAATATGAATGATCATATCATCAGGATCGTTTTGGCGGAAGGAATGGCAATTGAGGCATGCATATTCGAATGATTTATTTTCCAGAATGGGCTTTTCTTCAAAGTTTTCCAGGTTCCGCTGATAAATCCCCAGTCCGCTCCAAAAAACATAGCCCGTGTTTATCAAGCGATACGCCAGGTGACTGTCGATGCTCTCGTTTGAGATATGATTTGACAGGGTTTGATATTTTTTCCAGCTTTTGTCATTTCCCCTGACGAAGATCTCCATAAAAATATCCGAGCCCTTGCCTTCCTGCAGCAGTGCACGCCATGTTTTAAGGCCGAATTGAATAACAGGGCTTTTACTCCGTATTACAATCGGTTTTTCCTTATGCACAAATGCTCTGACTTCATATTCACTTCCCGGCTCCAATATTTTGAAGTTCATGGGGGCAATGTTTGGGGGAATAACAATCCCACTGTAATCGGGGGCAATAATTGCCTGACGATCGGCTTCCTCAAAATTAGAGATTTCGGAATTACATGAAAATAAAATACTTACCATGCAAACCAAAAGTATATGTCTAAGATGCTTTTTCATTCGAAAATAGTTTATTTAATTAAGCTGATCGGGAATTAAACCGAGATACGCAAGGGCCCGTGCCCCGTGAAAATTCACCCTGAAATCGTACTCCTCAATAAACTTCGTGGTTTTAAGGACTTTCTTCCACTGCCTTTGCTCCGCATAATACTCTATGGTTAACAAATTCTTTTTAAGCGGATTATACGCTTTTTCAAAAAGGAAATACCCCAAGACAGAAAAAACTATTGCCTGACACAAAACAACAAACAACTCCCGCTGCAAAAATCCGGTTTTCAACTTTGTTTTCTTTCCTTTTGCAACAGGTATAGGTTTCTTTTCAGGGATGAGAGTCGAGATTAAAACAACAAATATTACCAACGGCAAAAGAGCGTAAAGTATAATGGGTTATGCTTCAGGGGTATAAGCCAGTGAAGCCGGGGGCTTCATAACGGATATTTTATAAAGGTTTTCAAAGCTGGATTGAAAAACAAATTTAAATCCCAGAAAAGGAATGATACATGCAAAGACTGCAAAAGCTGATGCAATGATCCACTTCGACCCTTTTGAACTTGTTTTCAGATAGATTAGCAGTGAAGAAAGAGCGAAAACAAACAATGCGGGCCCGCTGGCAAGGTAAAAAAGCAAGAAACCAGAACAAACCAGAATAAATAACTGAACTTGGGATATTTCAAGTGTAGCGCACAAAAAGCCCAGGTAAACATCAGGGCAAAAAGAAGCCTTATGCTGATGTAATATGGATAGAGGCAATCGAAGAATACCACTGAGCCAAACAATATAAAGAGGGCGAAAATTCCAAATTCGAATTTACTCTTACCCATCAGCATGCGCGCAATGCGCATTGCAACAATACCTTTTATTGAAATAAAAGCAACAATGAGAAAACTCCCCAGATAATTGAAGTAAAAAAACTGAGATACAAAAATAGAGCAGTAGTCGGCAATCCCCCCCGGGTAATTGGTGAACCTCTGCAAGAACTCCGCACCTGTAATAAATGCAGTCTGTTGAAGCTGGCAGTGCAGAAAAGGACTAATTGGAGTTTCAATCACCTACCAGACAGTTACTAGAAAAGCAAAAATCAACAGATTTCCAGAGCTGAAAATTTTTAGTTTCATAACCTAAGCAATAAACCGATATTTAGCTATTTTTACAGTATTTTAACAAATAAAAATAATAAACAAAGCTTACAATGTCATTTTCAACGACTACCGGATTAGCTCTGAAAAATCTTTGTATCAGCCCGCGTTTGGGCGCTACTCTTACAGACCAGCTTAATGACTGTTACAAGCAGCTTACCGAATATTCCATTATTAGATCTTTCCCAAGAGTTTCAATTGTGAAACAGACTGTATTTATCTCCGTCGCAAATAATGCAGAATATATTCAAAGCAAGCAAAAATTATTGTCATGCGCAAAGGAATATTTCGAAAAAATTCCACCCACTTCAATAATTGCCCAGCACCCTGAAAACGGTTCACTAGTTATGGAAATAACTTCTATTGAAGGCTTACTACCTGAACAGATCAAGTACAGGCAGAATGATGATTCTACATGGCTGGTAGTTGACAGATGCGGTATGAAAATGCTTTTCGCTTCCTGCACGGGTGAAAAGCATCTCAACGGCACGGTTCTGGAGCAGAGTCAGGAGGCCTTCCACCAGGTTCAGAATATTTTATCCTCTGAAGGAATGAGGTTTTCCGACATTATCCGTCAATGGAATTATATTGAGAAGATTACCGGGTTTTTGGATCGCAACAACTCCACGAGTCAACATTACCAGATGTTTAATGACGTGCGCTCGAAATTCTACAACCAGGCTGATTTCTCAAACGGCTTTCCGGCGGCAACCGGAATAGGTACAGATTTCGGGGGAATAAGTATTGACATCATTGCTGCAGAACTCGGACCCGACTGTCGCTCGGTTGCGATTAAAAGTCCGGTTCAACAGGATGCATATAAATACACTCAGGAAGTTTTGGCTGAGAATTCGTGTATGAGTGACTTTTGCAGAACTTCGCCCAAATTTGAGCGTGCCCGGGTTCTGGATACACCAGAGTACAAATGGATTTTTATCTCAGGAACGGCTGCCATAAAGGGACAGATAAGCATACCTATCTTGTCGGCGGAGGTTCAGACTGAAATGACACTTCAAAACATTCTGAGTTTAACCTCCCCCGAGAATCTGATGAAGCATGGGGTGGGAACGGGACAAAAAGCCAGGTTAGACCATTTGAGAGTTTATGTAAAATACCCTAAAGATCTTAAGCAAGTGCAGGAAACCTGTCAGCAGCATTTCCCTCATCTGCCCACCATTTATTTAATAGCTGACATTTGCAGGCCGGAGTTGCTTGTTGAAATAGAAGGCCTTGCTGTTACTACCTGATATTTAATCAAAACAAGTGTCTTTTGCTTCTTATCAATAATTACAAGCGATAATAAGTAGCGAAAAGCTGCTTTGTATCCGAAGCAGTAGATTAGGAAATGAAAATAAAAAACGCTTATATTAGCAGCTGATAAGCATAAAAAGGACAAATGAATTTTGAGTACCCCAATATTTTTCCCGACAGTGAAACCTACAGCACAGATTCTAAATAACTAATAAATTTTGCATTCCCTTATGAAAACAAGTCCGAAAGTAGTTGAAAAGAAATACCTGCTTCCCTTTATCATAATTACCAGTCTCTTTGCACTCTGGGGATTTGCCAATGACATAACGAATCCGATGGTGGCAGCATTTAAAACTGTGATGGAGATTTCCAATGCAAAAGCTGCTTTGATTCAATTCGCATTTTATGGCGGTTACGCAACCATGGCTCTTCCGGCAGCCATATTTGTAAAAAGATTCAGTTATAAGAAAGGTATTCTTTTAGGACTTATACTTTATGCCATCGGGGCGCTAATGTTTTATCCTGCTGCTAAATATGAAGTCTTTGGGTTTTTTCTGATTTCTTTGTATGTGCTCACATTTGGACTCGCGTTTCTTGAAACAACAGCAAATCCATATATTATTTCTATGGGGGATGAAGAGACTTCAACCCGCCGGTTGAACCTTGCCCAGTCCTTTAATCCAATCGGATCGTTAATGGGGATGTTTGTTGCATCAAATGTTATATTGGTTGCACTGAATTCAGACAAAAGGGATGCTGCCGGTAGCCTCATATTTCCAAACCTTGAACCCGCTCAAAAAGCAATAATCAGAACGCATGATTTAGCCGTGATCAGTAATCCGTATGTAATGCTCGGATTGGTTGTAATTGTAATGTTTGTGATAATTGCTCTTACCAAAATGCCTGTTCGGGCAAATGCGAACCACGAGGTAAAAACACTTGAAATAATCGGGCGACTCCTTAAAAAGCCGGTATACAGAGAAGGTGTTATCGCACAAATGTTTTATGTAGCCGCACAAATTATGTGCTGGACATTCATTATCCAATATGCTGAAAATTTGGGTATCGTAAAATCCACAGCTCAGAAATACAATATTATTGCAATGGCAATATTTCTTTCAAGCAGGTTTATAAGTACCTTTTTAATGAAATACATCAACTCGAAAAAATTGCTGCTTTTCTTTGCTATCGGGGGAATGTTGACTATTACAGGTACCATCTTTATTCAGGGGATGGGCGGTTTGTACTGCCTGATAGCCACATCTGCTTTTATGTCGTTGATGTTCCCGACAATTTATGGAATTGCACTTTACGGGATTGGAGATGATGCAACAATAGGTGCGGCCGGACTGGTAATGGCTATTGTAGGTGGAGCATTAATGCCACCGTTACAGGGGGCCATTATTGATATGGGTACCATAGCAGGGATGCCCGCGGTTAACGCCTCATTTATATTACCGTTTATTTGTTTCGTCGTTGTTGCAATATTCGCATACCGCACAATAAAAAAGTAATAGCGGAAAATATTTTATCCGTTTATTAGACAGAAAAAACTAGTTTTTAGGTTTCTTGACCGCATCTGTTTTCGAATACAAATACCTTTTAATCTTATTGGTAGGTGTTTTCTCGAAAGGGTTTTCCTGGAATTTGGTAAACTGCAATTTGGAGAATCGGTTGACGCGCTGATTGACAAATTTTTGCGCCTCTGCCAATAACTCGTCCATTGTGTCGTGTGCCACGTGCATCACACGCTCATTCAGTTTAACCAATTTATTCTCAAAGTCTTTCAGGTTGATGCTAATTAAAGCACCGATCTTGCCTTCCTCCTGAACCACCAGAGATTCCTCAATAAACTCGATCCCGTTAAGAATGGCTTCAATTTCCTCGGGATAGATATTTTCACCATTGGTTCCCAGAAGTACATTTTTTATTCTCCCCCGGATAAAAACGATTCCATCCTTATCGATGTAACCCAAATCTCCGGTTTTAAACCAGCCATCTTCTGTGAACACTGCAGCTGTCTGTTCGGGGTTTTTATAGTATCCCGACATTACATTGGGTCCTTTTGCCTGAATTTCACCCTCTCCGGTTTCAGGATTCGGTTCGAATATCCGCAACTCCAAACCTACCACGGCCGGGCCGGTAGCCTGCCATTTGGATTTAAAGGGAGCGGCACCTGCGAGCATAGGAGCGGTTTCGGTAAGACCGTATCCGATAGCATAAGGGAATTTGGCTTCCCTAAGGTGTTTCTCGATAGCCGGGTCAAGTTTTGCCCCACCCACTCCAAAGAATCGAAGCTCTCCTCCGAATGTTTTCATTAGTTTTTTTCCGGCCAACTGATTCAGAAGAACCCGGGTTGGTTTGAATTTAAACAGATTCCGGGTGATCCATTTTGCATTGAGTTTGGGAAGCACCTGCTTGCGGTAAATTTTCTCAATAATCAAAGGAACCGTAAGGATCATTGTCGGTTTCACCTGGGTAAAAGACTCAACCAATACCGAAGGGGTTGGCACTTTACGGAGATAATGCACACTTGCACCTGCGTAAAGTGGAAGGAGAAAACCAAGGGAATTCTCATAGGTATGCGACATGGGAAGAATGGAAAGGAATCGGTCGGTTTCAACAACATCGGGAATGTCACGACTAACTTTCACCATCCATGAAATATTCTTGTGACTGAGCATTACGCCCTTAGAGGAACCTGTAGTACCGGAAGTATAAATAATGGATGCCAGATCATCTTCTTGCACCTCAACTTCGCCATCGGCGAAACAAACCACAGGCTTAACCTGACTTGTAAGGTTTGATTTGTCGCCAAAAACGGTAATACTATCGATAATAACAACAGGGATTGGCAATTTGGTAAACAAACCGGAAAGTCGTGAAAAATGTCTTTCGCTGACAAAAACCACTTTGGTTCCTGAATGCACCAGAATTGAACTTACCTCTGTCTCATTAAAGTCGGGTAAAATAGGAACAGCAACGCCACCAATACTGGTAACCGAAAGAAAAGCCACTCCCCAGTTTGGCATGTTTTCGCTAAGGATAGCAACGCGATCACCTTTGACTACATCAAGAAGTTTCAGAAGTCCAGCGGATTTTTGAATCTCATCCCTAAGCTGATTGTAGGAATATCCTTCCTCCCCTACAAAAGTTAATGCTGAATTTTCACCCTTGTTTTCGAATGAGTTCCTAAGGATGGAACTAATGGTTAGCTTATTCATTTTTGTCAGGAGTATGAAGTAAAAAGGCAGAACTTTTAAGTTCGCAGTTTAAAGTTTGCTGCTAACATAACTATAATCTTTGAAAATCCAATACTTTTCAAAGTCGCTGATGATCTTTGCTGATATTTGAAAGAGAAGGAATAGAATTGCTTTTAAAGACTTACCCGAGGTAAGTCTTTAAAAGTTTGCTTCTTGAGGTATGACGGAGTCTGCGAATAGCTTTCTCCTTAATCTGCCTTACGCGTTCCCTTGTAAGCCCAAATTTCTCACCGATTTCTTCAAGGGTCATTTCCTGGCAGTTAATTCCGAAGAAAAGTTTGATTATATCACGCTCCCTTTCTGTAAGGGTAGCTAATGATCTCTCAATTTCCTTGGAAAGGGACTCATTGATCAGGTTTTTATCCGCGTTGGGGGAATCGTTATTTTGCAATACATCCAGAAGGCTGTTGTCTTCCCCATCCACAAACGGGGCATCAACTGATACATGCCTACCCGAAACGCGAAGTGTATCCGCAACTTTCTCTTTAGGAAGGTCGAGTGCTTCAGCTAACTCTTCGGGAGTCGGTGTACGCTCGAATTCCTGTTCAAATTTGGAAAAAGCCTTATTTATCTTGTTCAAAGAACCAACCTGGTTCAGAGGAAGTCTGACAATTCTGGACTGTTCGGCCAAAGCCTGAAGAATTGATTGGCGAATCCACCAAACAGCATATGAAATGAATTTAAATCCGCGGGTCTCATCGAATTTTTCAGCAGCCTTAATCAATCCCAGGTTACCTTCATTGATCAGGTCGGGCAAACTTAAACCCTGATTCTGGTATTGTTTGGCCACTGACACGACAAATCTAAGGTTGGCACGGGTAAGCTTTTCGAGGGCTATCCGGTCGCCTTTTTTTATTCGTTGCGCTAATTCAACTTCCTCTTCTACGGTAATCAATTCTTCCTTACCAATCTCCTGCAAGTATTTATCCAACGATGCACTTTCACGATTGGTAATGGATTTTGTAATTTTTAATTGTCTCATCCTTATTTTCTCTCCTAAAAAAATTGTGTTGCAAAAGTAGGCTATTTAACAATACGATTCAAGTCATATGTAATGAAAGTTTAAACAAAAAGAAGGACAAGCAGCAGCATGTCCTTCTTTCAGAATCAGTTGCAGCTTTTAAAATTATAAACCAAAGGCGTAATACGCTATTGTTTTATCGGGATAAATCCCTTCAATATACACACCTCCCTGAGTTTTCAACAAAACCTTCTTGATATCCTCGAGGCTTGTTGCCGGTTGATTATTGATCTGTGTAATTACAAAACCCTCACGCACGCCGGCTTTCATTAGCTTACCGGATTTCAGGGATGTCACCCTTACTCCATATTTAATTCCAAGTTGTTGTTTTATGTCCTCGCTGACAGGTTCCAGGCTAGCTCCAAGTAATGCAAGGGAGTCATCCTTCTTCACCACTCCTGTATCGCCATCCATGTTCCTTAATACAACTTCAAAGATCTTTTCTTTATTGTTTCGGTTGACAAGAATATTTACCTTGTCGTTGGGTCGGAATTTACTGATCTGTTCTTGTAACTCTGAAACACTATTAACGGGTATATTGTTCACTGAAATGATCACATCTCCTTCTTTTATTCCTGCAGAAAGGGCAGCGCCGCCTTCTCGGATTCCATTGATATAAACCCCCTTAAGCTTGTCGATATTGTGTGTCTTGGCCACTTCCTGTGTAACGTCCTGAATCGTGACACCCAGAATAGCACGCTGAACCTGACCAAATTCTTTTAGATCGGCAACAACTTTTTTTGCGATATTAACGGGCACGGCAAATGAGTTACCCGAGTATGAACCCGTTCGTGAAGCAATTGCGGTATTGATCCCTACAAGCTCGCCATGGGTGTTTACAAGAGCTCCCCCGCTATTACCCGGATTTACAGCCGCGTCGGTCTGAATAAAAGATTCAATAGACGATTCCCCAAGTATATTAATACTTCGTGCCTTTGCACTCACAATACCTGCTGTTACAGTTGAAGTAAGATTATAGGGATTTCCAACTGCCAGCACCCACTGACCCAGCTTGAGATCATCGGAGTTCCCATAGCTAATGTAGGGAAGATCAGTGGCATTTATCTTGACAAGAGCGATATCGGTGCTGGGATCGACCCCAATTACTTCAGCAGTGAAAGAACGCCGATCGTTCATAACAACTTCTATTTCGTCTGAACCTTCGATAACGTGATTGTTGGTTACAATATAACCATCCGCCGAGATAATAACTCCCGAACCGAATCCCATTAAAGGTTGGGGCTGTACATTGGGCTTCTCACCAAAGAAAAACTCATAAAAGGGATTGTAACTATAGCTGCCCGGCGACTTCGTTTTAACATGAACCACACCATCAACCGCTTTCTCGGCAGCTCCGGTAAAGTCCATAAATTCACCTGAAATCCCATCATTGAGACCTGTATAAATAGCGCGTTCGCTCACAGGTACCTCCACTGTCCGCACCTCGGGTTGAAAAAATGAAGCATACACAACCACCGCTATTACAGCGCCTAATGCAGATGTTACTAATGTCAATAAAATACCTTTTGTTTTCATGTCGTTCTGTTTTTATTTCTGTATTATTTCATTTTCCGCAAAATCACTTTCAAAAATTATGCCCTCGTGAAATGAATTATGTAATATTGCAGCAAAGTAACGCCAAAACCAGTCATGTTGTTTTGGAACCTGAAGCGATTTAACCTTTTTTAACACGCTATCATGCAAATAGAGTTTTATAAATACCACGGGGCAGGAAACGATTTCGTTATGGTCGACTGCCGGCAGGCCGATGAGTTTTTGTTCGACAACAAAACCGTCGGGTTTTTATGCAACAGGCACTTGGGCATCGGTGCTGATGGACTGATTCTACTTCTTAACGACCCATCGGCAGAATTCAGGATGAAGTATTTCAACTCCGATGGTATGGAAGGCACAATGTGCGGAAACGGCGGAAGGTGCATCGTAGCTTTTGCCCGCGATCTGGGAATCATTCATCAAAAGACTCTTTTTTCGGGAATCGACGGGTTACACCACGCAGAAATATTGGACAATGGGCTGATCAACTTAAAAATGATTGATGTTGAAGGAGTCAAAGAACTGGGGGATGGCTATCTCGTTGAAACCGGCTCAAGGCATTTCGTCACCTTCAGAAAAAGCATTTCCGATATTGACGTATTTAAGGAGGGTCGTGAAATCCGGCACCAGTCAAGGTTTGCAAATGAAGGCACAAATGTCAATTTTGTTGAGATTGTTTCTGAGACTGTTTTTAAAATGCGGACATTCGAAAGAGGTGTTGAAAACGAAACTCTGGCTTGTGGCACAGGTGCAGTTGCATCTGCCATTTCTTCACATTACCATCAAAAAACTGACAAAAATTCATTTACAATTCATGCTCCGGGAGGAATCCTTACCGTCAGCTTCACGGTTCAAAACAAAGAAATCTATTCAAACATATGGCTAAAGGGTCCTGCAAAATTCGTTTTCAAAGGCCAAATCACCTTCTAATACAGAAAAATACCCCTCACCTCAGCATCAAAACATCTCATTAACTGATACCCTCTCTCATCCTCAACGCAAACTTCCGGATCTCCTCTTCATTTATCTTCGAAACAGAACTCCTGATTCCTGTGGCTTTACGGGTAAACCTCTTTTCAAAGAAGTTCATCTTTTTGAGATTAAACTCACCTCCAAATATACCTGTTGCAAGGGCTTTCTTTCTAAGTTCTTCCGGATAGGCTTTGTTGAACTGAATTTGTGCAGTTTCGCCTTCCTCCATGCAACACAGGTACATCCCCAATTTTTTTTCAGCCAGTTGATTGTGATTCTTTTTTATGAAATCCTCAATTCGGTTCTGAATAACACCCATGTGAATGGATCCTCCAATGATAACCTTGTCGTAATCGTCGATGCTGACATTTTCATTTTCCTGCAATCTCACGATTGTAATATCATCGTTAATAAGTTCCATAAGCTTATTGGCGCACTTTTCAGTACTACCGTGCAAACTCTCGAAAATAATTATTGTCTTCATTGTCCCTTATCTTATATCTACTGAACCCGCAAACCCAAGCTATATACCTTGCTCAACCAGTTACTGACCTTTTTCTCTTCTGCATTTCGAACAGGGGTAAGTGTAAGAAAACGTACCGGGCTGATTCCACAGAATTTTAAAGTTGCACCTTTGATAGCCCGGTGCCCGGGTCTTCCCTGCACCAGATTGTAATACCACATTGGGGTATCCATTGTAACTATTACCCTTGCCGACTTCCCTGTTAACAAGGCATCAACTTTCTTGGAGTCCTTTCTGTATTGAAATGCAAAACCGGGCCACAAGACCTTATCAATAAACCCCTTGAAAAGAGCAGGATAGGTTCCCCACCAATTGGGATAAATAAATACCAGATGATCGGCCCATGCAATGAGCTGTTGGGAGGAAAGAATATCGTCTTCCAGCTTTTCGATTCGCTTGTAGCCCAAAAACAATATGGGGTTAAAATCAAGATCTTTTACAATTATCTCCTTCACTTCGGCTCCACCAGCCTCCGCCCCTTCTTTGTATCTTGCTGAAATTCGACTGCTTAAACTGTCTTTGTTCGGGTGGCCTTGGATTATCAATACTTTTTTACTAATCATCAATCAAAAAAAATAAGATCCGGAAGAGTATACAATTCAGTTTACCTGTCCGGAGTTAAGTGAAATGAAAACATTATTTTGTAAGTTACTTTTTCAAGCGGAAATCAAATGCGATTTTTTTCCTCATCAATCTGGTTTATAACAATCGTGCTATTAAAATGTTTATTGGATTAGATCTATTCACTTATTTCTATCAATAATTCGTTTGCCCTATCGAAATCGCTTTCACTAATATGAATTTCAACTTCAAAATATCCACTTAAGGGTGCACGAAAACGAGGCGGGGTGGATTTGTCAGCGGTCCTTTTCTACTGTATTTCTTTTTCAAAAACAATTTTAAACATCCCCCTGATTTCATTGAACTTGAAATTGACAGCCTTATCTTCCGGATACTTTTCATTTAGAACTTTACGCACATTGATATCAATGGTATTAGTTTCTCCATGACATGAAAGACAAGTAGGTGAACCAAGAACAATGGGAGAATAATAGATCATTTTCCCGTTATCAGCCACAAGCTGCGCAATAAGCTGTTCTCCTTTCTGATGCTGTGAGATATACCTTTCTATCATTTCAATTTCCCTTTCATTTGCGGCGTTCAAAGGGTTACGGTATTTGTGGGAAACCCTGCTGATTGCAACTTGCTCCATTTTAGCGATACTGTCGGTGATGGGTATGGCTTCCAAGGAGCAGTATTCAACTGCACCTGCCAACCCGCTTTTTTGAATCTCCGCATTCAGTTTACCCATAATGGCTTTCACCAGTTTCCCTGAAATTTCGGCACCCTTTTCAAGGATCTCCGGATGTTTGTCCTGCTGTTGGAAAATATACCCGCTTATCAGCAAACTTATCATAGCAAAGGATAGTAATGTTTTCATGATATTAGTTTTAAATTTGTCGTGGTCAGAACTATACTTTAACTGCTTTAAGAACAACAAAACTGCCCTTGCCAAAACCCTCATCAGGATTTTCAACAATGGTTGCAGCAGGGTTTTCGAGAGTTTGCAAGATGCGAATAAGTTTGAAAGAATTTGTTTCCAAAAGCTGCACTATTTCCTGGGTACTGAAAAAACGCGCAAATTTGTAAAACATACTTTTTTCCTTACCCTGATCAAGAAACTTCCCGAAAGGGGTTTCTTTGTCAATAATAGCAATGATAATCTGAAACCCTGGTATCGAAAGTATTGTTTCCCATTACTTAAAAAGAAATTACCTTATCGCTATCGACAACCCAGTCGGCCAAAAAGCCCATGGTGGATTTATTTGCACCTTCAAAATAGGGATGATTTTTATAGATACCGCAACGGGCCATGCAGGTTCCGCAAACTTCAACACTTACACCTTGTGAAATAAGATCTCTGAGCATCTGAGACAAGTCCTGGTCGTATCCCTGCGGCGGCTTGCATACATCGCGGGCCAGATCAACTGAATCGTTCATTAGAAAGATACGTACCTCGTTCCCCTTCTTTTTTAAAGTATCTGCCAGACGGAGTCCATTCCATGTTATATCGGTGTCATCGTATGGCTCCCGATTGAAAATAATTAAAACTTTTTGCATTTCAATAAATGTATTAGGGTTAAAACTAAAATGTAAGAACTATTTTATTCTTCCTTACCAAAACGTACAAGTCTCTCATGGATGAAAATTCACATACTTTTGGCTCGCCGGAATTTCTGCTTTGCAGGCATGTGCCGCAGCCAAGTATGGCTACGCCACTATCCAATAATTTATCTACCTGCTCCTTAATATCACTGTTGTTTTCAGTAAGTGTTTCCACTTCCACACCCTTGCCAAGCAGAAAAACACAAACGGTATCTCCTTCACTGTGTGAAAAATTAGCTAAGCGCAAGGCATTCCAAACAGTTTCCACATCATTGGAATATATTATAAAACCAATGCTTGTGGAATTAAATGCTGATTCTGAATCGGTCGTTTGTGCATGAATAGTCGGCAAGCAAAATGAAGCAAGTGAGAATAAAAATAAAAGGATAATTCTTATAGCGTTCATCTTTAAACAATTAAATTTATTTTAAAATTTCAACAAAAAGCCCTAAGGTTAGGTAACTCTTCTGCGAATAACTGAATTGGTAAAAAGCTTATAATTAAACCAAAAAATAGCGTATTTAAATAATTTCCACCTGTTTGATTTTCCATTCAGGATAGCCTTCGTCCAGACGTCTTACCTTATAACCTTTTTCATTTAGAAGTTTTACAGCCTCATCGGCGAGCACACAAAAAGGGCCGCGACAATAAGCTATTATCTCTTTCTCTCTGGGAATATCCTTTAAATGTTCCAATAATTCATTCATTGGAATTGAAATAGCCCCCGATATATGCCCGGATTTGTATTCAATCGGAGGTCTGACATCAAGCAATAAAATATTATTGTTGTAAATCATCTCTTTCAACTCTGCAAGACTTACTGCATCGCCTGATTTATTATCTTCTCTTTGTTGATTCAATATTTTCCCAAGCTCGGCAATCTCGTTTATAGCATACTTCGTTATATGCTGGTATAAATACAGTAACTCATTGTTTACTAAAGAGTAGTAAACATAATGGCCTTCTTTTCGCGATTTTAGGATGTTACTGTTTTTCATCACCTGCAAATGCTGCGAAGCATTTGCAAAACTTAAACCGGTTGTCTGAACAATGCCCTCAACGCTTTTCTCACCCTGTGAGAGCATCTCAATAATTTCAAGTCTGTAAGGATTCGACAAGGCTTTGAGTAGTTTCGAAAGCCCCGTATATATCGTATCCTTAAATTTTCTTCCGTCCATTGACATTTTTTTCGCTTTGCAAATATAAAAAAGCAATTCGCTTATTCAATAAATTTATTGAATATGTTTTGTAAATAGAAATACTGTATATTGAATCCTAACTTCATAAAACTCAATTTCACAAAACGCCCCAAATCCCTTTAAATACGAAAAATCATCCTTATCTTTTGCTCCTAAAAACAATTCAAGCTCATGGATCTGGGAATAAAAAATCAATGGTTTATCGTGGGAGGTGCAACAAGCGGATTTGGGAGGGCTACCGCAGAGAAGTTAATTGAAGAGGGTGCCAATGTTCTGGCTATTGCCAGAAATGAAGCGGAGCTGCTGAAGTTTCAGGCTTTGCATCCGGAGAAAATTAAAACATTGGCAGGCGATCTAAGCTTACCTTATACCTTGGATTTATTGAGAGATACTTTTGACCTTTCATCTTTTTCCGGAGCTTTTATAAATGCAGGTGGACCTCCATCCAAAAGAGTAATGGAAACCAGGATAGAGGATTGGGATGATGCATACAAGCTCTTGCTAAGATGGAAAGTTATGCTCGCTCAAATACTGATTCCCATTTTCACCAAAAACAATTACGGAAAGCTTGTGTTTGTTGAGAGCGTTTCGGTTAAGCAAGCCATTGAGAACCTTGTACTCAGCAACTCCCTGAGAATGGCAGTTGTAGGTTTCGTGAAAACACTAGCTTTGGAAACAGCAGGCAAGGGCATTACCATGAATGTTTTAGCACCCGGGTACCATGATACAAATGCTATTCAAAGAATATTAGTAAAAACAAGCGAACTCAAGGGTATTGGCATAGAAGAAGCAAGACAAAACCTTATCAATCAAATCCCTGCAGGAAAATTAGGAAGTCAGGATGATTTTGCATCATTGGCCAGCTGGTTACTCTCTCCACATTCGAATTATATTAATGGACAAACGATCAGTATTGATGGTGGAGTGGTAAGAGGATCATTCGGATAAGAATGGATTGTTGGCTTTATAAAAGTGAGGTTCATAATATTTTAAAAAAAAGTTAACCGTTGCAAAAGAATATTAAGATTTCTAATTTACTTTTAATACTTAAAAAATTAAACCTCATGAAAAAACCACTAAGTATTTTGACCCTGCTTGCAGGAATCCTTCTTATTGGCTGCAAATCAGGAACAGCTCCTGAAAGCAATACAGTTGCAGAACCCGTTGCTGAGGCCGCCCCATCTGAAAGCAATCTGATCAAAAAATATCAGATTAAATCAGGAATTATAAACTTCGACACCAAAATTGCCGGAATTGAGGGGAAAACAATTCTCTATTTTGACAATTATGGAAGTTTGGAGCTTGAAGAAAAATACACGGGCGACCAGCTTAAAGAAGGTAACCTTTGCGATGGCACGAACCTCTACTCAATAAACTTCGAAAAGAAAACAGCTTACAAAGCTTCTGTTTGTTCAAGGGGAGTGGCCCTTAAAGTAGACTGGAATGAAATCTCAGATGCTGACAAACAGGATAAGGCAAAAAAACTTCCGAATGTAACCGTTGCAGGAAAAGATTGCGAATCCTTTTCATACACCGCATCAGGAGTCACCTCTGTTTTTGCAGGATGGAACAATATCTGCGTTATGCAGGAGCAGAGCAATCAATATGGCGGGACCTTTATGAAAGCGGTAAGCATAGAAGAAAACGTTAGCATACCGGCAGAAAAATTCGCCGTTCCTGAAGGCTTTGAGATGAGATAGAATTGAGAAGGTAGAAGGTAGAAGGCAGAAGGTAGAAGGCAGAAGGCAGAAGGCAGAAGGCAGAAGGTAGAAGGCAGAAGGTAGAAGGCAGAAGGTAGAAGGTAGAAGGTAGAAGGTAGAATTATGTAAAAGTCGTAGATTCATGAATAGTCCCAATTCTAAATTCTAAATTCTGAATTCTAAATTCTACCTTCTGCCTTCAAAATTCTAAACTCTATTCCTAACTTACTTCAATAAATATCGCCACAGCAATCAATAAATCGGTTGCAAGAACTGTAATCACATTGCTTCCCAACGCAGGAATAAGCTTGGAAATGTTATCCCCGTCATTTATGGCGGTAATGCTTGCTTTTATAGCCAAGGGCAGCGGGAACAAGGCAATGTAAATCCAATACGACGAAAGCCCAACCAGTGGCAATGCCAGTATTATCGCAAAACTGGTGAACATTCCCATAGCATAAACCCATGCAGCACCTTTAATACCCAGCCGGATTACAAGATGTTTTCTGCCCCCGGCCTTGTCGGCCTCCACATCAGGAAACTCATTGATAAGCAACAACAATGCGGTAAGAATGCCCGCGGGAACCGAGAGCCATATCACTTCTGCCGGCAGCATGGAATTCCATGACATCGCCTGACTTGCATTCATGGATATATAGGTTCCGAGAACAACCAGAGAGCCAAGCGACAGTCCTGCGAATAACTCTCCCAGCATGTACCTTGCCAAAAAATTTGTGTAAAACAGAATGCTGATGCTTCCCAGAAAAGCAAAAACCAAAATGATCCAATGTGCAATAAGACTGAAATAGATCCCAATAGCCAATGAAATCAACAAAGTAACAACGGCCACAATCAAAACGGTTCCCGGTTTGCTCTTGCCTGCTGTCATCATGCCGCTGCCACCGCTGAAAGGGGTGCGGATTGTCTTAAAATCGATCTGTGTAAAATAATCGGAGTACTCATTGAACAGGTTTACCGAAATGTGAGCGCTTACTACTCCAATCACAAGCAAAAACGCATGGAGATAGTTAAAATCAGAAACAAGCTGAAGAGGGTATTTAAGCGATAAAGCCAACCCGATAAATACAAGCAGTACCGAAAGTATGAGAAAAGGAGCCCTGATCTGAGCCATCCAAACTTTAAAATCATTCATGATCTGTGTTTTATTTTTTACGTTTAAAATTTATTTGTATTCACTTCCGGGTCTTTATCTTGAAGCATCGTTCAAAAAGCCGACACCTGGAAAACCCATAATTTAAAAGAGAACAATTTATTTAAAGAAGTGTTTGCCTGCAACAAGAATTTATCTGCTTTTTAACACGGAAAGTACTCCTATGCCCATACCATTCAGATAATTCTCTGTTCTTTCAACCCGGGTGGCAAATCCCAATATAAAACCGCCTCCGCCCGAGCCACACAACTTAAGCGCGTAATCGCCGGTATCGTTACCATTCCTCCAAACCCTGATAAAATCTTCCGGTATCATTTCCTTGAAGTGTTCAAGTTGCAGAGCCGAAAGGATGCCAACCTGTTTCATGAATTCCGGGATCACTCCCCCGATAAGGGTTTCGATGCAATTATCGGTCCGTGGAATCAATTCGTTCTTCAGGACCCGCTTAAAAGTCTCATCCTTTGATTTCTCAAGAAAAAGGTTCACCAAGCCCTCCGTTTTGGAGGTTTTCCTAGTATCGAGAAGGAATATTTCAAATCCCCGGTCGCTATGTGAATCCGGAAATTCCACTATCTCTATTTTCTCGGGGGAGTAAACCCGCAAAGGCCTACCTGCATAGCAACTCAGAGGGTCGAGCCCCGAGCTCCTCCCATGAAAACAGGATTCCATGAAAGAAAAAAACTGCTTCAGGACAACCAGGTTTGAGCCCTTATCAGGCAAAAGTCTGTTTTTCGAATAGGCCTCGTAAACCGAAGCAACCAAAACGCCTGAGCTTCCAACCCCATAGCCTTGGGGAATATCAGAATCGAGGTACATTCCTTTTCCCAAGTCATTTTTAAAGCGCTCAAGTTCCAGTTCCAATCCCCCGGGAAACTCTTTGAGGTGATTCTCAAGATAAGTGCAAAAATCCTTTAAACTTGAGTTGGAAGCCTTAAGCACAGGACTCTTCGAGTCGCCAAAACCAAGACTTCCTCCGAAATACGGAAAAGGTAAAGTTAGGGCATGGGAACCCGACATAAGTGTATACTCCCCGAAAAGGAGGATTTTCGCATTGTATCTCGGGGGATTTGAATTCATTGTCGGCTTAGTCTTAAAAACAATTATCAAGCTATTCGAACAGGACCGCTGCCCATTTCATCCCACAGCACCTTTCCCCTCTCACAGTGCTCAAGCAATTCCCCGTTTATGAAGTCCTTGACGTTCTCCTTTTCCGAAGCGGGATAGAGCAGATGCACATTAGGGCCGGCGTCGAGCGTGAAACAAAGGAAAGCGCCTGTTCTTTCGCGGTAATCGCGAATTTTGTTTATGATTTGGAGAGTGCCCGGCTCCATAAGCATGAATCCCGGGTCGGAGCTCATCATCAGGGAATGAAGACCAAGCGCCTCATTTTCGGTAACTCTGATGAAATCTGCCACGTTCCCCGATTTTAGGGCATTGAGGATAAGCCCCATGTTTTTCTCCGCCAGTCGGTAACGCTGTTCAGCGTATGGGTGGGCATTCATCAGATGGTGCCCGGCGGTGCTGCTGATTTTCTTCTTTGCGGAACTAACAATCAGAATACTGTCCTGCATTTCCGAAAACACAGGATTAACATTGAAATCAAGAGGCACGGCCCATTCGTCGGACGAACCGGCAACAAATGATGTTTTGCCCCAGACACTGAATCCCCCAAAAACCGAACGCGAAGCGCTTCCCGAGCCCAGTCGGGCAATTTCCGAAGCTCTTCTGGAGAAAATTTTACTGTTGTCACCTCCAGGTTGCATCTCCCCCGAAATAGAAGATACACAAAGTGCAAGCGCGCTCATTGCGCTGGCTGAACTGGCAATCCCCGCTGAATGGGGGAAGGTGTTCCAACTTTCTATAACCAGGCTGTAATTCTTCAGAAAGGGGAAGAAACGAATAATTTGTGAAAGGAACGTTTCGATTTTGGGTTCAAAATCCGGAGCCGCCAAACCTTCGAAAAAGAATTGGGTTTTCGGTTGGATCTTTGAATCGACAAGCCTCACGATGGTGCGGGTAACGGAATTCTTCAATGTCATGCTAAGGGAAGAATTCGCAGGAAGCTGATTCCCGTGCTTCCCCCAGTATTTGACCAGTGCGATGTTGGATGCGCTAACCCACTCCGACTTCACAAGAAATTCTTTTTCAGGGCTGTTCATAAAGAGTATCTAATTTTTTCATGGCTACATCTTCGTATGAGAACCATGTATTCATTTCTTTTTTCCGGAGCCAGGTAAGCACGTACTCACGGGGCATATCTGTTGCCAACAGGATGAAATCGCCGCCCCAGGCTCCAAGAGATTTCATATCGCCATTGAAATCGCTCAGCAGTTTTTCACTTAAAGCAGGTATTCCCAGCACTCCGGAAATAATTTTCTCATGATCGCGCATAAGTTTCCGGAATTCGCGAAGTTCTGAACACGCTAGCATCGCCAAGGTTATGGAGTCGAGATTTGCTATCTGCGATCGGTAATCGCTCCCGCTTTGCTGGTTGAAACGCTCCACTGCCAAGGCTGAATTTCTTTTCTTTCCCAGATAAGCAACATACAGCTGCTCGTGGAACGGGGGGGAGAAATCAATCTTTGTGATTTCACGTTTTTCTTCGGCAAACCTATAGAGCACCGGCTTGTCGGACATTGCTGCGGCAATGTCATAGCCCGAGCCCCGGGAAACTTTGCTGAAAAGTTCAAAAGGATCGATTTCCGCCCATCGGGCAACATTTACAATAAGGGATGAACTGCTTCCAAAGCCCCAATTTATATCGAAATCGAGCTCCGAAACTGCTTCGCACCGTACGTTACCGCTTAAAAAATCCGGCTGTAGACTTCTCGATGCCAGCAGTATCTCCCTAAGCTTTTGAGCAGTTGGAAAATCGTTTGCATTTCCTATGATAAATTCATCAAGAGAAAAAACAGCGTCAAACCAATGCTGTCCTTTTATATAGGTTTTCCATGCCAGTGAGGGGTTGCCGGGATGCGTGGAAACTTTCAGGCTCTGTCCGTATTTCAAGGGAACAGCAAGGGCAAGTGCACCCCGCAATACGAGGTATTCGCCGGTTATCATCAGCTTGGCATTAGACCTGAAAGTTCGTTTGAATGGCTCCTGAATCATTGGCCCCCCCTCTGTTTGTTTAGAAACTGTTCCACGTCCCGGTATGAAACAGTATGGTTCTCGAAATACCCCAGGGCTGTTGCCCGTTCTTCGGCGCTGGCTCCGAGAACCGACAATATGTTTCCAAGGTGCATTTTCATATGCCCCTTCTGAATTCCGTGGGTGATTAATGACCGTATGGCTGCGAAGTTACTGGCCAATCCGGCTGAGGCAATGATCATCATCAGTTCTCTGGCATCGGGCTTCCCGAGTATTTCAAAAGACCATTTTGCCAACGGGTGCAAGCTGGTTAATCCTCCCACCGTACCTACCGCAATGGGCAGTTCAAGGCTCATCCGGAAAACGTCATCCCTTAGTTCAACCCTGGAAAGCGATCTGTATTTGCCGCTGCGCGAGGCATAGGCATGGCCCGCGGCCTCAACCGCCCTGAAATCGTTGGCGGTTGCAAGTACCACAGCGTCGATCCCATTGAAAATCCCTTTGTTGTGGGTTACAGCCCGGAAAGGGTCAACACTTGCGATATCCACAGCCAGCTTGAATCTCCGGGCAAATTCCTCACCACTGAATCCCTCATGAATTGTTGAGAGAGAGGAGAAAGGGGCTTCGATGAAACACTCAACAACACAGTCGGGCGTGTAGTTCGAGAGTATGGACATAATTATTTCCAGATCCTCCTTTTCCACCCCTGATTCTGAGATACGGCTGAAAAAAATCTTCATCAGGGAAGACATTTCTTCCAAAACCGAATTGATAAAATTAGCTCCCATGCTGTCGGCTGTTTCAAAGCCGATGCGGAGCTGGTAGTAATTGTCCAAAAACTCAGTGAGGTCGATAAGTTCAATTTCCCGCAATCCTCCGCCGCGCTCCGTCATCTTTCGTGTCAGATGTCGGGAGTTTTCCTCCAGATACACCTTAAGTTCATCGAGTGAATTGATGAGAGCAGCACTTTCGCCATGCCAGCAGAAATGGATCTGTCCGACTTTTGTTGTACTCTTCACAGAGGCATGAAACCCGCCCTTTTCCGACCAAAAGCGCGCGGCCGAAGCTGCTGCAGCCACTACGGAGGATTCCTCGGTTACCATGGGCACGGTGAAGTACCTTCCGTTGATGAGGAAATTCGGTGCCACGCCGTATGGAAGGGGAAAATTGCCAAGGGTATTCTCCGAAAACTGTTCGAGCATGAGCTGCACCTCCGGATTTCGATGGTTCAAGGAATTCAGTTCCGTCAGAAAATCGGTATCATCGACAAGGCGGTCAGAAATGATTTTAAGTTTCTGTTCCTTGCTGAGCTTCGAAAACCCTTGTATGAATTTATCTTCCATCTTATTCCCTGATCCTTAAAAAAGAATATGCAAGTTCCAGCCCTTTGATCTGATGCTCAGTATAATTTCTCAATTGTTCATAATCCTCTTTGGCATATTTCAGAAAGCCCGATGCCTGACCATAAATGGCAGGAAGCAATGATTTCTTTATCAGGTAATATCCATCGAGGAAGGTCTTTATCCCACCGGAAACAATTATGTTTTTGCATTGCACATTTCCCTCTCTCACAATTGCGTTAACCATTTCCGTCATCTGAAAGGCATCATGTCCAACGCGTGACAGGGGTTCGAAAAGCTGTTGCATACTTTCGCTGGCCCTGAGGAGTTCGACCTTTGCAAAGTTCGTGCCTCCAAAAGCGGCAAATTCAACCGATTCAAGAGGGAGTTGCAGCAATGCGCGCAGACTCTCCATCCCCATACCCTGTCCTACTTCTTTGACAATCAGAGGATAACCGGCTTGAGCCAGCACAATCTCCACGGATTCGATAGCAGGCCGCAGCAGTTTGTCGCCCTCCGGCTGAAACCATTCCTGCAAGGGGTTAACGTGAATAATAAGCCCATCGGCCCGGAGTTTTGAGAGCAGGTCGTCGATTTTTCCAAGTTCCTTTCTCGCAATCATCTGTTCAACCTGAGCAATCCCAAGGTTTGCAAAAAAAGGAAGGTCGTTACCAAGCTCATCTCTCATGTTGAAATCGGGGAGATGCTTGTCGTCGTCGAGTATGATGCGGCAGGAGCCAAGTCCCATGCCCATCCCGAACTCTCGTGCAACGCGGGCAAGGTTGCGGTTTATTTTGCCTGCCAGCTCGGTTCCTCCGGTCATGCTGGAAATCCATACCGGAACTCTTTGTCTTTTACCGGCCAGAAAGAAATTACCCGGAATGGCTTCGGGATGCCGGCTCATCATCGGTTCGTAATAGAACCTGCTGTCGATCTCATCCCGAAGAGTCTGAGATTGAAAAGCGAGGTCGATATGGTCTTTTTTCCGGTTTTCCATTTTTTATAATCCTAGGTTACGAGCAATCACCAATCTGAGAATTTCCGAGGTTCCCTCACCAATCTGCAAGAGTCGCTGATCGCGGTAGAACCGCTCAATGTCGTTGTATTTGTAAAGGCCGTACCCACCGTGCACCTGCATGGACTCGTCGGCAACCTCCCGCGCAATTTCAGAGCAGTAGAGTTTAGCCATAGCGGCTTCCCTGGAAAATGGCAAACCCTTGTCTTTCATCCAGCATACTTTATAAAGGTATTCCCGTGCATGCTCAATCTTCATGTGCATGTCGGAGATTTTAAAGGCAATACCCTGATTTTTTGAAATGGATTTACCGAACTGCATCCTCTTTTTCGAGTATTCAACAGCCATCTCAAAGGCGCCCTGCGCAAGGCCAAGGCCAATAGCGGCGATGGAAAGTCTTCCACCATCAAGAGTCTCGAACATGTAATTGGGTCCATGGCCCAACTCGCCCAGCAGGTTTGCGGCAGGAACCCTCACATCCTTGAAATAGAGTCGAGCGGTATCGGCGGCCCGCCACATAAACTTGTCGCCCATTTTTTCGGAGGTATAACCGGGGGTTTCCCTATCGATAAGGATGGTTGAAAGTTCCTTTACCCCGTCCTTCTCTGCGGTTATGACCTGTAGGGTTATTCCGGCGCAGATCGGAACGCTTCCGTTGGTTATATATTGTTTTTCGCCGTTGATAAGCCATTGATGATCTACCATCTCGGCGCGCGTCTCTGTGCCACGGGCATCAGAACCGGCATTTTTTTCGGTAAGCCCAAAGGCCCAGAGCTTTTCTCCGGTGGCGAGCTGAGGCAGATACTTGTGCTTTTGCTCTTCCGTTCCAAACCGATAGATTGGATAGATCCCAAGAGAATTATGGGCCGCAATTGTAGCAGCCTGAGAACTATCGACCCGGGCCAGCTCCTCAACAGCAATAATATAGGAGAGCGTGTCGAGTCCGTGCCCGCCATATTTCTGCGGAAGGTTAATGCCAAACAGTCCTTCCTGTCCCATTCGTCGGGTTAAATGTATTGAAAATTCTTCCTTATCGTCCAATTCTTTTGCAAGAGGCTTTATTTCCTTTTCAGCAAAATCGCGGACTTTCAAACGCAGCTTTTCGTGGTTTTCAGAGAGATAAACAGATGTAATCATATAATTAATTTTTGTTTTTGACTTCGCATTCATCAATGATCATAATGGTTTGGTTAATCTGAACCTGGTCTCCGGCTTTTGCGCGGATTTCCATTAAACAACCATCGTACAAGGAAGTTATTTTATTTTCGATTTTCATGGCATCGAGGGAAAAGAGCAGGTCGCCTTTTTTGATCTTTTTACCGGGTTCGCTGAGGATCTGCGAAATTTTCCCATGAAGCGGCGATTTGACCACCCGGGTTCCTCCTGCCCCATTTTCGTGGTGATCAACAAAATAAGGCTGAAGGGGGAGATAATCCAGAGGGCGAATCTTAAACTCCAGCCCTTCAATGCAGATTATATCCTCGTAGGAATATGCGCGCGACACCGAAGCAGATGACCATACCCCATCGAGTTCGAATATTACCCTATCAGCATTCTTGCTTTTCAGGGTCATCGAGTGGAGTTCTCCACCGATGGAAAAAAGAATCTCCGAGTCTTTTTTATGCTCAATATCAATATCAAATTGCCTTCCCCCGAACAAAATAGACTTACGGATGGAATTTCTCCAGCATCCTATACGGGTCCAAACGGAGGCATCGGCAGACACAGGATGCCCGCCCAGTTTCCAACCCAACCAGGCTGCAAAAATCCTTGTGCTGTGAAACTCTGATTTACGCTGGAGCAGGTTCTCATTGAGTTTCGCTTTTACTCCCCCGAGATAATTTGTGGACACAGCATTTCTGCGAAAGTCCCCATCGTTGAGAATTTCTCCCAGGAATTCGCGGTTTGTTTTGGGTCCGTGGAGAATAAAATCCTTAAGAGCCTGAGTCAGGCCGTTTGCCGCCTCGTCCCGTGTTTGGGCATGGCAGATTACCTTGGCGATGAGCGGGTCGTATTCCGGGTAAAGGATATCGGGACCATCCAGGCCCGAATCGATGCGCAATCCGGGCATTTGGGGCTGGCGATACAGCTCCACCTTTCCGGGCGAGGGCAGGAAATC
>JFJP01039143.1_pt1 | contig 25759 bp, 15 predicted proteins | sample 431651 | NCBI WGS metagenome assembly JFJP01 (sample SAMN02602958, study PRJNA72255) | Microbial mat metagenome, whole genome shotgun sequencing project. | biome: fresh water; feature: sink hole; material: water; isolation source: purple microbial (photo- and chemosynthetic) mats found in...
CAACCAACATCATGACTGAATTTAGAATGTCCGCTGAAGAGTTTACAGGTGCAGCGGACGTGTTGGCGATGGCTGCTGCAAAGACGAATGCAACATTACAAGATTTAGGATACTCATTCAAATATATTGGTGCGATTGCCGCAGGCTTTGGTGCTGACTTTAAAGACTTGACTGCGGCTGTGTCATTAATGCACAACGCAGGTCTGAAAGCCTGCTATGACGATCAAACAGAAATTTTAACTAAGAATGGATTCAAGCTATTTAAAGATTTAGAAATTGACGATGTCGTAATGACCTTAAACCCGACTACGTTAGAAATGGAATGGCAAAAACCCTTGGGTTTTTATCAGTACACCATTGATGAACCGATGGCTCATTTGAAAGGTCGTTACTTTGATCTTTTGGTGACTGACAACCATCGTTTATTTATTGAGACTCGCGCAGGCATTAATAAATTTGTCGAAGCTAAAGATTTTAAAGAAGGTTATTTTTACAGAATTGATGAGAAAAATTGTGTTATTCCAAACACCATTGTTTTTGTTAAACGAAATGGTTTTGGACTTTTCTGCGGCAACACGATGGCAGGCACTTCGTTGAGAGGCGCCTTGGATGGCTTGTTAAATCCCACTAAAGAAGAATCAAAAGTACTGGCTCAAATATCTGAACGCTTGGGTGGTGTAGGCTTACAAGTCAGAAATGCATCAAATAATTTTGTTGGGTTCACTAGCATTGTTCGTCAATTAGAAATGGCTGGCGCTACTTCTGGTGAAATGCTGGCGTTGTTCGGACAGCGAGCCGGACCTGGCATGGCCGCGCTATTAAAAATTGGATCTGCTAAATTATCTAGTTACGAAGAAGAATTGTCGAATGCGGAAGGCATGTCAGCGAAAGTTGCTGACAACATGGAAAAGACTTTAAAAGGTCAAGAGCTTTTAATGAAAAGCTCAGTTACCATGTTGGCCGATCAGTTTGCTCATAACTTAGAAGGTATTTTAAAAGGTTTCTATTCTGCTGTAACTAACATGATGATGGCTTTGGTAACTCTTAGAGAAGAGTTCCCAATGTTGGCTAAAGCAGCAGATATTCTTTTCACCACATTTGCAGGTTTAGCTTTAATTATTGGTGGCATGGCAGTCAGCATGTCAATGGTAATCATACCTACTATTCAATTCGTAGCGTTCTTGTCAGCAATTGTCATATTATCTTCGAAAGCTTTCCTTTCTTTGCAGACATTCAATGCAATTTTAGCAGCTACTACATCAAGTCTTCATGCAGCAGGCGTAGCTGGTATTTATAATTCTTTATTTAGTAGAGCTGGTCAAGATGCTATTATAGATGGGCTGAACAAAGTTAGTGGTGCTACCGCAGCAAATTCTGTAGCTATGGGTGTTAATTCTAATGCACAAATAGCTAATGCTGGTGCAACAGGTGCTAACACTGCAAGTACTTGGTCTAATGCAGGTGCAAAATGGGCATCCATTGGCTCATCAGTCAAAAATGCAGCTGTAACAGGTATCGAAACTGTTGCAAAATGGTTTAACGTAGGAGCTACTGCGGCTCAAACAAAATCAACACAGTGGTTAACTTTCGCTACTATCGGAAATACTTTTGCTTTAGGTGCTGCGACTGCTGCATCTTGGATAGCCTCTTTTGCTACATATTCATTAGCTGCTGCATTTACTGCTCTTGCATTGGCTGTTGGTGGTGCAGCAAAAGCTGTTGTGCTTTTTGTTTATGCTCTTATGACTAATCCGATGGTAATAGCTATTGCGCTTGTTGTTGCAGCAGTAGCCGCTTTTGGTTATTGGATCTATACAATGGTTTCTAGTTACAAATCAACAGCAGTGTTGAATGAAGAACTCAGAAAGCAGAATGACATTCTTGCTGCAAATTCTAAACAGATGGAACTGCTTGCGAATAAAGCGTCTGATTCTGTTAGAGAATTAAAAGTTTTAGAAGATCAATTAAAAGCTTTAAATAAAATCAATCCCAATGATAGCAAAGCACAAAAGGTTGTTGGAATACGAGTTGCGATCAAAAGATCAGAACTTCAACAAAATTTAAAAGAAATTTTAGCTACTGTGCAAGATAATTTTAAAGATAAGATAGAGATAGAGTACACTTTAAAAGATGATCATACGTATGATACTTTAGTCATTAAAGAAAAGCAGAGTTTCTTAGATTCTTTATTTTCTAAACCAAGAGAGTTTCTTAGAAAAGATAAAGGCGTGGAACTCACTACTGAACAATTGGATGAATTTCTCAAAAAATTAAAAGAGGTTGATAAAGTTAAAATTGAAGCTAATAATCTTGAAAGTTTGCGTAACAAGGTTCAAGGCTTGTACAAAGAGGTTAGTGCAGTTGTTAATACTAAAGATGTTGAAAATAATATAGAAAAAATTAGTGGAGAACTCCAGACATTGTTGGAAGAAGAGCTTGCTAAATGGATTCGTCAAATGCCTGGAGTTTTGGATGAGAACACTAAGTTATTTCAAAATTTGGTTATGAAGTTTAGAAAAAATCTTTACTTCAGAGCTTCTCCTGAAGATTTTAAAAGTGTTTTTCCTGATTTAAAGGGCCAGAAAGAAGCAGCAGATCGTTTTAACAAATTAATGACGGAAGTGTTTAAACCTCCTCAATTTGGTTTGAATGCAAAAGAAGCGAGAATTAGAGCAGTTGAAAGAACGTCTTTTAATTTGCCTCAATACTTGGCAATGCAACTTGAAAAAGAAAGACCAAAATATGATGAGATTATTAAAGGTAGAGCTGTAGAACTCAGCCGTGTTCTGAATGCGGAAAAAGCATTGTTGGAACAGGCTGGTAAAGATATTGAAGCAGCAATTAATGAGGCTAAGAACAAAGTAAAAGAACCTCAAAAAATAATCTCAGAATGGGATAAAGTTCTTAAAACTTTGGAATCTTTTTATAACAAAAAACTAGAAATAGATGTTGCTAGTGTTGAGTTTGAGTTCAAAGTTAAAGCAGAATTAGATACTGCTGAATATCAACGCGAATTAGATTCTTTGAAAATTAAAAACAAAGAATTTAAAGATGGTTCTTCCATTAATTCTGATGGGCCAGCAATACAGAATAATAGAAGAAATTACAATCCAAGCCTTGATCTGAGTAAATCTTTCAATGCAGAGATCTTCAAAGAAGAGTTGAAGCGTAATGAACAATCTTTAGAACTAGAAATTAAAAAGAAAAATGAACTGACGAAGGTTTATGAGGAAGATTATGCTAATCGGATGCGTTATGTAAAAGCGGGGACGGCTCCTGCGATTAAAATTAATGAAGATTTTACCAAGAAAATGGTAGATCTAAACAAAAAAGCTTATGAAGATACTGCTAAAGCAATCAGTGAGATTGAAAAGAGATTAGTGTCTCTGAAAGAAGGTTTAGTAGATGTCGGCAATGAGTACAAAAAATTCATTGATTCAATCAATGAGATCAAAGTTGAAGTTGATCTTACTTTGAAAGGTAACAGCGATTTGGACAAGTATTTGTTGGATGTCCAAACAGCTCAAGATAAAATTAAACAATCTGGTTCACTGTTGGATAATTTAGAAGATTCTTCTAACGCTGGTCAAGACTTAGAAGAAGTGACTCAGCACTTAGCGTCTGCCAGAGACTTAGCAAAGAAACTAGCTTCAGAACTAACAAAAAATCCTTTTGCATCATGGCTCACTGCTGTACAGCAAGTCTTTGGTGAAATTTTAGCGTTGCGTCAAGAGCTTTTAGATGCAGACATTAAAAACATCGAATTTAAGTACACCTTTAAACAAGTTGGTGAAAGACCGTTTACGTCCATTGTTAAGACGGGTGAACTGGATAAGTTCGAAAAAACGTCAAAGAGTTTCTATGAAAGAGAAGTTGCTTTAGCAAAAAGCTCTGATGTGCAAGTCTTACAATCTTTCGAATCTGTTATCGCTGCTAAGACTAGAAATTTAAATAAATTAGAAACTATTCCATTTGAAGGAAACCAGCTGGCTTTTGAACCCATTCGTTTTGAAGATACTAAAGTAGCGGAAGAAATTGCGGAAGCTAAAAAAGCAAGAGCGTTAGCTGAAATTGCAAATACGAAAGCGCAGTACGATGAAATAGATCAAAGAATCAAAGCTCATTTTGAGGCAAATAAAAATCTTTACAATCAAGATATTGAAGCGTTTAGAAAAGCGCAACGTGACAAAGATAAGACATTGTTAGATTCTAGAAACAATCAACTTAATGCTTTGCAAGAACAACTCAATCAGCAAAAAGATCTGTACCAAGCAGAATTGGACAATTTGAAGAAGATTGAAGAGCAGAAGAAAGAGTTTGCTGCTAAGTCTGATAAAATAAAAGAATCTGTGTCACTCATCGGTACGGGCGACATTGAAAAAATGAATAACGCTCAAAAGCGTTATGACTTCTTGATGAACGAAGTTAGAAAATCTTTGGAGAAACAAGATTTTAACAGAGCTAGAGAGTTCGCTAACCAAGCTCAAGCTGCATTACAAGCTCTGGTAGATGAAGAAACTACAAGAATTAACAAAATAGTAGAATTGCGAAAAACTCTTTTAGATCAAAAGTTCCAAAATATTGATCAGAAAGTGAAGTTTAATCCAGTTGAAGAGATGCCTGCTTCAAAACAGGGTTTTTTTGAATCAGCGTTCGTTGAGATGCGTGAAACGCTTGAACAACTTCCATTTGTAAAACTAGAAACTTTCATAGCTAAGTTTATTGAGACCCGTGAAACATTAGATGAGACTTTAAAGAAATCTAGTGAACTTTATCGTCGTGAAAGTGAAGAAGCCATTAAATCAGATTCTAAAATTTTAAAATCTTTCAAATTTAGATTAGAGTCAATTCAACGGGCTATTCCCGTATTCGAATCTACTACTGGAAAGAGTGATAAAATCACATTCGCTGTTGCTCCCATCACATACAATGACGCTGATGCTGAAAAGTTGTTTGCTAAAAAACAAAAAGAACAACGTGACGCAGAGTTAGCGCAAGCTAAAAAAACATTTCAAGATAAATTAGCAGTACAGAAAGAATACTATGCGAAATTAAAAGCATCTTTAGCTAACGATCAGGCTGGTCTTAATAAAGCTGAGCAAGAAGATGCAAAAACAGTTATTTCTATCCATGAGCAGAAGTACGAAGCTCTAAAAGCTATTCGTGATAAGTACTTGCAAGACGTTAAAACCGCTCAAGATAAAATCACCCAACTTGAAAAAGATAAAGTAACCTTCAATTATGAAACTGACAAAATCACTGAATCTGAGGGTTTAGTGGGTACTGGTTCTATTGAAAAGATTCAGCTGCAAAACGATAAATTTAAAAAAGCAAAAGCAGAATTAGATACTGCTCTTGCCGAAGGAAACGGTTCCAAAGCAGTAGAAAGAGCTAAGCAGGCTCAAGCAGAACTGAGTAATTTAGTGGCTTCGCAAGCAGAATTAACTGCGAAAATTACTGAAGCTCAGAGAAAGTTGGTAGATATCAGTAACGAGAAAATAGATTTCAATTTGAAGAGTAATCCAGTGGAGCAAATGGATTATGATCTTATTGTTACCAATTACGCGATATTTGCTAAGAATTTACAAGATGAGATTAAAAATAACTACTCTGAAGTGAAAAGACGGGCTGCTGTTATTGACAGTCCTGGAAACCCGTTTGGTCAAGCACAAGAAGCTATCCACGAACACGCTTTGCAGTTTATCAACATTGCCAACACAGATATTGGTAAAGCTTTCGCCAGTTTAAGAATTGATCAAAAGCCTGTTTCGTATGTTCCAAAAGATACTTTGGATGCTTTCAGAAAGTCCATAGAGTTCCAAGTTAAGCAAGATGAAGCAGCACTAAAATTCTTAGAAACATCCGACGCTGAAAATTTACAAACTACGGTCGAGTCTATTTACAAGGGTTCTTTGAATTTAAAGACTGCCCGTGAACAGATGGCTGCTGATTTAGCAAAATCGCAAATTGTACTACCCAACAATTTGAGTGAAGCTGAATACCTCGACCAGTATGTTGAAGGTTTAGAGCAGTTTCAAAATAAAGTTCAAAACATGCGGGAAGCGTGGAAAAAGAACGGCGATTCTCTTGGAACTCCTTACGCACTCATTAATTTAGACAAACTCAAACAAGATATCGCTGAAGGTAAACAATTGCTCAGCGATCAAACGGCGCTGACTGAAGCGTATGAGAAAGTTCAAACTCTTGGTAACAAGTCTTTTGTTCAAAATGATTCAGCAGATTTTGATTCAAAGAATATTCATCTGAAAGGCCAAGCGCTAAAAGACTACGTAGCGTTGCACGGTAAGGTAGTTGTAAAAGAAAAATCACTGTATGAGCAAGAATTAGCAATGGCTGCTGATTCTAAAATATTAAACTCTTTTGAGTTTAGAGTTGAGTCGATGAAGCGGGCTTTGACTCAGCTTAAGACGGTCAAGTTTGAGAAGTATTCTTTCGAGTTTGCCATTGACCCCGTTCAAACGACTAATACAGATATTCTAGCAGAACAATTGTACGCACAACAGGCTGCAATTGCTACTAAGGTTGCGTTAGATTTAAAAGCTAATGAAGATATTCGTAACAATAACTTAAAGTTCTTTCAAGACAATCAAGCGTTGTTGAGCAAAGATAAAGCGGCTTTTCTCACATTGCAACAGGATAAAGTAAAAGGTTCTCTTGAAAGTTCTAAACAGCAATTAGAGGGTTTGAAGCAATTCTACAATACGACTGTGCAAGAGTACCAAGCTTCGCAGAACAAACTTAAACAAATTGATCAAGATCGTGTTAACTTCAATGCCAGCATTGATAAATCTCTTGAAGGCTTAAGTCTGGTTGGCAAAACTGATGAGCAAAAAGTAGAACATCAAAAACAAAAATATAGAGAATTAATCTCTTTAATGGACGAAGCTTTGAACAGCAAAGATCCGTCAAAGAGATCTGCTGAAGCTGCGAAAGGTTTTGCTGAGCAAGCTAAGAGTGCGTTAGATGGCCTGCAATCTCAAGTTGAAAAAGATCCTTTCATGAAGCATTGGGTAGAATCTGGTTATGATGCTGTACGAAAAGGTTATAATGATTCATCGCGCATAATTGAAGAGCAAACAAAAATCCAAGCAAAAGCTCAACTTGAGATGGTGACTCAGTTAAAAACTGCAATGGATTCTACATCTACTCTCATCAATGATTTGTTTACGCAACTGACGACAATTAGCGAAAATCTGGTTACTGCTTTCAAGAGTTTAGAATTTAAACCTGATGTTGAAGGCTTCAAGAAATCTTCTTCGGAAGCTTTGACTCTAGCTCTGGCTTCAGCGCAAGCTCAAAAAGATGCTGCGCAGAGCGCTGCTGATGCTCAACAAAAATTAATGGATTCTACTGCTGCTAAAATTGAAGAGCTTGGTGGGAAAATTGAAACTTTAAATACTCAACTCATCAATCTGTTCAAAGATAAAAAGTTGACTATTGACACTAAAGATATAGACGATGCTTTTGAACAAGTGACTAAGCAAGCTGAAGCTGCGAGTAATAATATTCTTGCAAGTATTCGAAGCACGATGAAAGAATTAGAAACAGCAATTGGTGGGGTTTTAGCAGCGATTAAAAAATTAAAAGAATCTGTCAAGACTTCAACTGAAGGTTCAGTAACAACAGCAGGTGGTAAAATAGGTTTAGATATTAATGACCAAGAGGCAGTGGATAAAGTAGCCGCTTTTAGAAAATATTTAGAAGCTGAAATAGAAGATTTAAATAAGAAAGCTGTAGTTAAATTAACTGCGAAAATAGTCACTGAAGGAGCTAAGCCTGAAGATACAAATCTTGAGGCAAGAACTAAAGTAGTTACAGATGCTCTAAATCAATTAGAGACTTTAATGCAACGCTTAACAACTGCTAAAACAGAGTTGTTTACGCAACAAATTGATGCAAATTCACAGAGTTTAGAGACGCTTAAAACTAAAGCAAACGACATTATTCCTGTCCTTAACAACTTGCAGACTAAACTGCAAGAACTGAATAAAGATCAGGCTAACTTAGAGTTGGGAAAACAAGGAATTTCGATTGATTTTGTCATTAGCCCAGAACAGTTGAGTAAGATAGAACAATTAAGGAGTTACTTAGAAAATTTCAAAACTTTGGAAGAAACTGGTGGAATTAACGTCGGTATTCTTTTAGGTGGCGGACCAGCTGCACTCAATGAGCAATTGAGCGTGTTGGAAAATGTTATTGCAAAGACTAAAGAATTAATGGCATTGCAAGAACAAAACAAACAACAAGAAGTTAAAGTGGAACAATTAAAACTTCAATTGCAACCTGTGCTTAACACAGATTTAGTGTTGAAAGACATTAAAAGTATTGAAGATATGGCAAACAAAGCTTTTAGAAATCAAATAGATTTTAATTTGTTTTCTACAGACAATGGAAAGTTTCAAGAGCAAGTAAAAGACTTTAATGACGATCTTCAATCAGGTCTAACTACAGTTGACGAGTATAGAAAAAATCTTGACTCTTGGACACATTCGATAGATAAAAATTTAGCTTCTTTGCGTGAAAGAGAGAAAGCTCCTAAAAATGCTGCTGATAAGAAAGATATAGAAGACCAAATCAAGTCTGAAGAGAAAAGGAAGCGAGTTTTGCAGGAAGTACAGCAAGAACTGAGAAACTATGCGAGCGGCTATGAAAGTGAGATGAAAAAAGTGCAAGCTGCGCTGGCTTTAGCGACAAAAGATCCAAACAACAAAGATAACATTGCAGCTTTAGAGTCAGTAATCAACAAAGCAAAAGAATTTGCTACACAACAAAACATCAACCAAGACACGATGAAGAAATTAGAAGAGGTGAAACTTAATGGAATCGTGGAAAGTATGGCAGCAGCTATTAAAAGTGGAACCTCACTGAAAGAGCTTGTAGACTCTTTGAAAGGTTCTAATTTAGAACCTCTCATTAAAAACGAAACAAGCACATTAAACGCAGTTCTTGCTAAAATAGGGAATGACAAAGAAGCGTTGATAAAAGCTATCACTGATTTACAGAGTCAAGCTCTTCCAGGAGATGAAACATCTGAAGCTTTTAAATTCCTTAAAATTCTTGAAAAAGCTCTTGCAAACATCAACGGTACTAAAGTAGAACCCGTCAAAGTACCAGTTGAGGTAGAACAACAGCCTAACTCTCAAGCTCAGGCTGCTAAATCAGAATTAACTTCCTATTTTGCTAACATTGCTACACAAGTTGTTGTGACAGCGAGTGGGATAAGTCCAGCGATATTGGAAGCAGAACGGTTGAAACAAGCTCTTTCTGAAATAAAAGACAAAGTTGTTGAAATAGTCGTTAAGTGGACACAACAAGGTACGCCTCCAACCCAAACTAGAAAAACTGGCGGACCCGTTCTTGGATTTGCAGAGGGTGGTCAAATTCCTGGATTTGCAGAAGGTGGTCTGTTTGACACATTCAAACGACTCACTCAAAAAGTACCTGGATCTGGTTCTGGTGACGTTGTTCCCGCCATGTTAGAACCGGGTGAGTACATCATACCGAAGAACATAGTTAACACCTTTGGTACTAAGTTCTTCGACAAATTAAGAATGGGTATGTTGCAATTCAGATCATTAGGCGGTGCAATTTACAACGCACCAGTCAACACCTTTAACAAAATATCTGACAGCATTAAACCTAATTTTAACTTGCCAAATTCTCCACAACTGCAATCTGCGGGTGGACCTCCGGTAGACATTCGCTTGACTGTTGGTAGCAAACCCTTTAATATTAAGACACCCAGAGATGAAGTTGATGGTCTGGTATCCGCTTTGCGTAACTTAGAGCGTGGATTAAGTAAGTGATTACTTTAAACGGTATTGATTTAGGTGAAGATTTAATTTGGACTGATCGATATGCGTGGAGTCCGGTACTTCAGACTCAACGCATGACAATAGGTGGTGGTCTTAATATTTTTTCTGAACCCACTAATGTACTCAGACCTGTTACTTTATTTGCCAGCGAAAATCAAGGTTGGATGATTAAAAGTGTGGTGGACAGTTTAAGAAGTCTGTCCGCTGATCCTACCCAATCCTATCTTTTCAATTTTCATAATCTTGAAACTTTTCTAGTAAGGTTTAAACACTACGAACCTCCGGCTTTAGATTTGAAACCTTTAGTTGATGGCGGAGAATTAGGTCAGTGGTTTATCGGCACAATCAAACTATTTTCTATCTGAGGTGAAGCATGGCTATTGAAAGAACTGACCTAAAGTATCAACGTTCTGCTATTTGGAATGACACGTCTGCGAATGGCGGAGAGATGTCTGGTACTGCGATTGTGGATGCAGTCAGCGGAAATATCTTCCCCACTGTCGCTCAAGCAGAGCGACTTGCAGGTTCTAGCAAACGGCGTAAAGTCTTTGTGAAGAACAGTGAAGCAACTGGGTTAACTCTGTATAATGCTAAAATCTACATTGAAAATCCAACTCCTGCTAACGATGTTGTGACTTTACATGCTGCAACATTAACAGATACCCAAGCAACAGCGTTAGGACGGGCTTACGGTTGTGGATGGTTAAATGCGCCTTCCATCATCGGAGCCGAGAGTATTGCTGTGTTAGTAGAAGATGGCGCTACTTCAATTTTTGTAATTGGCGACACTATTAGAATCTCCAATAAGGTCAATGTAGATGCAGTTGAAGGCGTAGAGGAGTACGTTACGATATCTACCGTGACTGTTTCTGGTGATGTGGCAACCATCACATTTACGCCTGCACTTGAAAACGCTTTTAGTTCCACCAACAAAGCAACGAAGGTTGCCAGTTTGTTGTCGTTGGGAGACATCGTAGCCAGTGCAACCACGCCTACTGTTACCAGTACAAACGGTGTGTTTAACCACACAACTTACCCCATAGCGCCCAACAATATTGGCTCTATCAGGCAGAACTGGACACTCACTTTCGTCAACTCTACAACCTATTCTATCGTAGGTGACACAGTTGGAAATTTGGGTTCTGGTACGATTGGTGGAGGTGCTTCGCCATTCAATCCTTTGCTCAGCGTCCCATACTGGACTATTAATCCTAATGCATTTTCAGGTGCGTTTGTGACTGGCAATTCGCTTACGTTTACTACCGCACCTTCTGCTAAAGCAGTTTGGTTTAATCGAGACGTTCCGGCGAACACACCTAGTTATTCTGGAAATGCGTTTGTCGCTGTGATCGAAGGTGAGTCAGAATAATGTCAAGCAAAAAGACTTCATTAACAAGTGATATAACAGTATCTTTTGAAGGACCTGATTCTGAAAATTCGGAATTGGAAGTAGCTCTTTCACTGGAAACTGTTGAGGTTGAAAATCAAGCTTGTGATGAAGTCTTTTTTGATTTGTTCGTGACTAAAAACAAACCTGTGACTATGGAAGCCACTGGCGGTTCTATCAGCGGTGCTGGAAGTCACGATCATGATTTTGATGATTACTTATCTTTTAATGAAGAGAAGTCATCACGACAAAAGATCCTGACACTGAACGAGAATCCAAATCATTACGTCCAGCAACCGTCAGCTTCGTGTTTGACACAGATTCTCAAAAGATCGTTACTAGTCCGAAAGTTCATGTGTTCGCTTTGCTAAAAGTATCTGGTACACGACACAGCAAACGGTATCGGTGGACGGGTCCAGAAAAAAGCAAACACGTAGTTTATGCTCTTTATGAAGAGACTGGTAGAAGTGTCACTTTAGAAGTAGATATTGAAGATTGTGAAGATAAAGATAAAGATAAGGATAAAAATAATAAAACATCAGGAAAAGATGTCAATACTTTATCGTTGGGAACAGAAGTAACTGATTTTATGGTGGGAGACGGCGTTAGTATAGGCATTAAAGGTCCTGTTTACACTACTTATGGATCATTCACGGTTTGGCCTGTACCTACATCTGCAAGTCTTTATGCCTTGTACTTCAACAGTGCTGGTATTGAAGCTTTCGATTGGGGAGATTTAGAAATCAGCAAAGAGTCTGATGCAACTAGACCGCAAGCTGAGTTGTTGTCTTTTTCTAATTCTGAAAATGCTTCACTACAATATGCTCCTTTGGGAAACGCTGTTAATTTTGAGATCGTTGGTAAACTTACTGGAAAATTTGAAGACGGCAGAAGTCCGTCAGTATTAGCTTTAAAAGGTCCAGGAGAAACTGTTTATAAAAGAACTATTAAATCGTACACTTATACTGATCCGCTTACTGGAAAAGAAGTTAAAGGTTATAAACCTTCTGATGAAGGTATCAAAGTTGGACCTAATGAAGTTTATTGTGTTGAGTGGGTAAGTGGTGTTGTCATCAAAGGAACTGGTAAGGTTGTAGCTAAATATTCTTGTCCAGCAAGAGTTTATAATTTTAAAATGGACGCACTAGCAGCTCTTCCTTTTTGGACAAAGTGGAATTGCCAAGTATCTGTAGGTTATCAAGTGAATGATCTTATTTTTGGACCTTTATCTGGAAATGGTACTTTTTCTACACCTAATCCATTTGAAATGTTAAAAGCGATGTGGAACAAAGAGTATGATAGAAGATTTAAAGTTTTGAAAGACGCAAAATACGACACAGAACTTTGGATGGGGAAAAAGTAACCATGTTCACTGAATTAAAGAGAAAAGTATCTATAGTTTCGATTACTGAGGAAGGTCTTTATCATGAAAATGAGTTGCCTGCTGGATATGATGGCGCTTATCTGAATGTAGAAGTGGTACATGCAATCATGTTTGTTGATGAGAAAGGTGGTATGCAAACGTTTTTGTGCGCTGCACCTGAAGCAAGAAATAGTGCGGGAGCCGTAACACCTTACAAAGTATCTGATTTAAAAATGATTGAAGCGCCGTCTGGTTTAAGCTATAAAAATAGTGGAGATTCTTATGTTCATTTCCTTCCAGAAAGCTTAAAGACTAAAATGAATGAACTAATAAATCAGATCGAAACATTAACCAATTCTGAAGTAATACCTATCTAACATGATTAAGGTAAAACATGCTTATGTAGAAGAAGTTGTTTTGTTTTCTGATTTTAGAGAACTTGCTGTAAATTTAATAGAGTATACTGAACCCGTTATCTCTGATGTTGATTTTCATTTCGGAGCTTCAAACTTGAGTATTTTAAAGAAACCAAGTAATTTTTCGTATAAAAATTCAATGTCTCTTGGATTGAAGAGTTCCTATCGAGATTTTAAACAGTTCTCTTTTACAACAGTTTATTCATTTAGAGTACGCAGAACTTATTTGATTAACGGTTTATACTCTTTATCTAATAAAGTCAGACTACCACTTTCAAATCCTCTTAACTATAAATTAGAACAGTCATTAAATTCTAGATTTAATTACATGGTTCCGTTTAAAGAATCAGGTACATTCAAATATTCCATAGAAAATAAGATTCAAAATTCTTTAACTGCCCAACACGGATTTAAATTAGAACAGTCATTAAATTCTAAATTTAATTACCTGGTTCCATTCAAAGACTCAATCGTATTTAAGTATTCCATTGAGAGCAAAGTTCAAAATTCTTTAACTGGACAATATGGATTTAAATTAGAACAGTCATTAAATTCTAAATTTAATTACATGGTTCCGTTTAAGAATCAAAATACATTTAAATATTCCATTGAGAGCAAAGTTCAAAATTCTTTAACAGGACAACACGGAATTAAATTAGAATCACAATTAAATTCTAGTTTTAACTACAAGGTTCCGTTTAAGAATCAAAATACATTTAAATATTCTATTCAGAGTGTTGTGTCTAGCTCTTTAACTGGACAATATGGAAGTAAGTTAGAACAGTCATTAAATTCTAAATTTAATTACATGGTTCCGTTTAAAGAATCAAGTGTATTTAAATACTCAATTGAGAGTCGTCTGCAAAAACAGCTAACAGCCGTTTTCAGCGCCCGTGTTTTAAAACCATGCTCAGCCATCATCAGCTATACTTCGTTGCTGAAACTGCCCACAACGTTGAAGTATTCGGTACTGTCAACCATCACGAAAGCGTTAATCAGTGGATACTCAGCAACATTAAATTCAGCAATAACTAATCCTTACATGTACATGATTGTTCGGCAGTATCCAAAAACGTTCAAGACTGTTTTCGTTTTAAAAGCAAATCTTCCATTACAAGTAATGTATCCAATTTTAGATTTCAATCCAATTAAAATAGGTCTTACTGGTTTTTATAACATCTCAAACACTTCCATTACGGGCCAGCGGCTTGTTGAACTAGTGAAACTCTGATGCCTAGTATCTTAGATTTTTTTGAAGCAACAGTGACTCAAGATGAAGGAAGCCCGTTTTGGACTCTTTCATGGACAGTCATGGTCAACAACTATACTTTAAGTCTGAAACCTAACGATCTTGTAGAATTAAACATTCTTGGAGAACTTTATTCATTTTACGTGGATCAGATCAACATAAGTAAAACCAGTCCAGTAGAAATGACTCTTTCTATATCAGGAGTGGGTGTCAGTAGTGCATACGACATTCCCCGCGCTTCCGCTTTGACTAAAGTGTGGGAAGAAGATGTTACTGCATTCGATGCCGTGCAGTGGTTGTTGGATGGAAAAGTACAAGCGTGGGACTTGGTAAACTGGACAATACCTGGCTATCGTTTGTCGATGGATAAAGGAAGCAGAGTCAGCACGGCATCTCAAATTGTTCAAGCTGTGGGTGGAGTACTAGAAAGTTATCCCAATGGTGATTTTTATGTTAGAAAAAGTTTTCCAATATCTCCTTTAAAGTACTTTTTATTTACACCAGATCAAATTTTTGATGAAATTTTAGATATTTACAACACACAGTACAGCTATCAAAATGCTAGATATGTAGACTGGGTAAGAATTATGGATATAGATGTTTCGTCTATATCTGATGAAACTGAAACAATCTTCGATAAAGACTCACAGCTGTCTGCAACTATTCAAGTCTACCCGATGCCGTGGCGACCCATTCATTTAGAACATACGGGTCCAGCAGATGTTGAGTTGACTCTTTTAGGTGAGTTTACCAGATTAGAGCCAGATCCTTTGGATTGGCAAGTCGATGACTCTGGTGAGTTTGAAGAACTAGTAGAGATTGTAGAAGGTAAAGGTTCTACAAAATATCCCATATTGTCGATTGAGAGTGTCCGCTGGCATTCGATAGACTTATTGTCCGTTTATTTTGATCCATACACGAAAAACGTGTACACTACTCATCCTACCGAGAAATATTCTTTAGTGTATTTAAAATACACCACAAAGTCTATTAATTACAGAACTGTTAGTACCGTTCCCCAAACCGTTCAATATCTAGTAATAGATGATGATGAATCACCACAGATTGTAGGAGGTTAAGTCATGGCTGAGACATACCCAAAGAAAGTTAGTACTACATTTTCAGTGTCTTTTTCGATCTCTAGTGATGGGATTTTGAAAGCTGAAGTGGATGATCGAGAGGAAGAAGATGGTGGTAAAAATCTTAAGACTTCATTTGCTCCAGGAGATCCGGTGTGGTGTTTGGCTTATACAGGTCAGGGTGTAAAAATTACTGGGGCAGAATTATCACACGGTTCTTTATCTCCAAGTCCAGTTGGCTTTACGGATTTAGGTGGTGAGTCAGTAAAAAAAGAAGAAAGCATCACTTTTGAATCTCCAGACAGTTTAACCCATACTTTAAGTTATCCTACAGATGCTTATACTTTCGAATGGGTTGGTGATAATTCAAAAGATTGGGCGAAACCTCAATGGTCAGAAGAAACGTGTACACTCACTGCTGTTGCGCCAAAAAAGAGAGCTATTGCAATTGGTAAGGTGACATACGAAGCCAAAGCTCGTTCTTTTAAATTAACCCATTCCAAAATTAGTGGTATAATAGAGTATGAGATTGCAATTCTACTCTATGGCGAATACGCACCTAAGACTGCGCCATAATGAGTAAGTCCCCAGGAAAGATGCAAGTTTCATTCACTGTCAGCTTTTCTACTTCAACAGACAAAACTGGTGTTTTACTTGTTGAAATTGATGACAGAGAAGATGGATTTAACAAAGGTAAAACGTCTGGTTTCTTTCCTGGGGAAGCTGTTGGATTATTGTTGTTTAAAGGTTTAGGTGTTGATCACAAACAAACACACACTTCTATGGGATCAGTAAGTTTTGGAGGTAGTACGCAAGTTGAAAAGGAAGACACGGTTGTACTTTCCGCTCCAGATAATTTAACTGGGACATTAAAGTACCCAGTGTCTGAAATTATTAGCGAAAGATGGTTAGGCAATGAGTTAGGGGCATGTTCTATTTCAAAAGGCGATGGTTCTATTTTAGTCACTACGGGAAAACGTTTTGGAATTGGTGTTTATTACGTTAAATATCTTGCTGAAGCTAAAACAGGTGTTTTATCAACGCCTGCTCTAAGTCTACCTAAATATGATGTCGCTGTACAAGTTGTGGGTACATTTGATCCGTTATTAGTAGCGTGAGGTTAAAATGTCATTAGATATTGTTGTAAAAAGAGCTAATGCATTTCCATACAAACATGAAAACGTGAGCGGGCCGTTACTGGGATCAAGTCTTCCTGCTGCTCTTGCTTTAGGAGAATCTATTTTAGACGAAGAAGGTACTGGTTCTCAGATCGTGGATTATGAAATTGATTATCGTCCAGGTTTGTTGTGCGGTCAGATGGTGGAAATAAAAGACTCGCTGGTAAAAAGAGTGGTGAGAGGCAAGATTGTTTCTGTGAGCCACACAGTCACCAGATCTTCTGATTCTGAGCCTGTTACTGTATTCTCTAAGATCAAAGTTGAAATACCTACTGAATTTTACACATTGTCGGTGTGATCATGAACCCAAGATTAGAATTATTAAAATTGCTGGCTGGACAAAGTGTGAGTTCTGGTACCATTCTACAAATTAAAGATAAGACTGCTTTAGTCAGTACCAGCAAAGGGTCTATGTCTTGCCCGATTATTACACAGACTTCTTTAGTTGTTGGCGATACTGTATCTATCAGAAATAATAACGTGGTCGCCAAGTTAGTTCCCGACGATCAAATTCCAACATTTATAGTTTGAGGTTTTTATGACGGATATATCAGTTAGATGTTACAGAAGCACTGATATTGGCGCGCCATCCTTGTCGGGTGTTGCTGGAACATTATTGAATGTTCTAGATGCTTGTTTAGTAGATGGTTATAATTTTATTACTTTAAACACTGTTGTAATTCTTAATAATGTAGTGACTTGTGAAAAAAGTAGCGGTCATGGTTTTACCAGCATTGGCATTACTGGTCCCGTGATTCGTATTGAAGGCGCAACGCCAGCCGAGTTAAATGGTGACTGGCGGGTGACGGTTGTGAGTTCTACAGTCTTCACCTTCGCCACTTCCGGCATTGCCGATCAGACTGCTACCGGCACGATTACCGCAAAACGCGCACCGGCTGGCTGGGAGAAGAGTTTCAGCGGCACGAACAAAGCGGCCTATCGCAGCACGAACCTCGCGGGAACCCGGCTGTTTCTACGGATAGATGACACTGGAACCACCAATGCCAGGTGTGTCGGCTATGAAGCCATGACCGATGTAGATACCGGCACTGCTTCATTTCCGACTGCGGCACAAGTGAGTGGTGGCGGGTACGTCTACAAGTCGAATGCCGCGAGTACCGCTGCAAAACCGTGGACATTGATCGCCGATTCGCGGGCGGTTTATCTGTTCTGCGATGCGGCAGCGGCGATGACCACGGTCGCGGGCGGGCTGTTTTTTGGCGATATTGCGGCCTACAAGGCCGCTGATGCCTATGGCTGTGGGATAGCCTTTTCATCATACAGCAGCTATTACTTTACCCTTTACGTACTGAACGGCGCGACGGGCTATCTCGCCCGACCGATCAACCAAGTGGGTACGTCTATCGCGTTCAACCAATACTCGCACGGGAAAACCACCATCCTCGGTAATGGCGGCGAACAGTATCCAGCGGTCTCTGATTTTGGATTCCATACTTGGCCGGTCGAAGTGTGGGACGGCACGACTAATTCACGCGGGCTGATGCCGGGGCTGCTGAATCCGATTCACGCGGCTTTTGGCGCGGTCTTAGCGGCGATGACCGTCAACGGTAAAACCCTCCTGCCGCAATGCCTTTCGTATAGCAATGCCAAGGCGGCCTTCGATATTACCGGGCCGTGGAGGGTGTGATGCGCTTTCTGGCGAAGGATGGCAATGCTGCACACAACGATACGTTGCTGGTGTCCACCAGCCAGAATACGGGCGGGTGGATTATCTCGCTGCTGGGGGCGGCGGATAGCAGCGGGAAGCATTATTTTGAAGTCGAGCAGCAAACCGCCAGCGGTTATATGAAGGCGGGTCTGTACAAAATCAGCGCTACGCTGAACAGTTCGTATTGGTACATCGACGATTATCGCGGCGGGTGCTACGCCTCGCCGGGCGGCACCGTGTCAACGCCCGCCTATTCATCAGCGGCAGGGGTGCGGCTGATGGTGGCCTACGATATGACCGCCGGTAAAGTCTGGTTTGGCGTCAATGGGGTGTGGCTGAATAGCGGCAATCCGGCAGCCGGAACCAGTCCGATTTACTCTAATCTGGCAGGCTATACCGTCCATCCCGGCGTCGAACAAATCAAGCTACAAACGTGTCGGTTTTATGTGCAGCCGAGTGATTGGCTGTATGCGCCTGCCGGATTCAGCCCGCCGACGGAAATGGCGATGAGCGGCGTGAATATCGCCGCTCCCCTCATCAGCAACGAGTTTTTTGGCGGGTCGCTGGTGGTGATCGAGCCTGTGACCGTGACCGGCATCCCTGCTTGGCGCAAGGTACGGCTGCACGATCAGCAGACCGGACAACTGGTGCGAGAGCAATGGTCAGACCCGACAACGGGACTCGTGACCTTTTCCGGCCTTACCACCGGGCCGTGGTTACTGGTCAGTATTGACCATACCGGCGAATTTCAAGCAGTTGCTATATCAGATAGATTAGCAACTCTAACTGGCGAACGTGTTTAGTTGAGTCTTTAAATGGCGATTGGTTTTCTTAAATTTTACAAAGTTGCTCCAGGCTTCTTAAAATTTGAAGACGAAAACGCATCTACTGTTTATGCACCGCCTCTTTTAACAGAAACAGTTGTCTTATTTTCTCCGTACACCCCACCACCTTTAGCTTTCACTGTTGTCTTAGGTGCTAATGACTCTTTGTTTGCGGTCACTGAATCAACAGCTATTGATTTTGTTGGTGTTTTTATTCAACCAAGATTTGTAAGTTTAAACCTTGTAACAGCGGACAGCTTTGGAAATTTTGCTGCGATTCATGCTAGTGCATCTGGAAACTTTTTAGTAACAACTGCAAATATTACTAGCATCTTTACAGCAGTTATCATTAATCCTATAACAGGTTTTTTAGCAACTACTACTGCAAATGTTACAAGTATTTTTTCAACATACTCTACAATCACGGGTACTTTTGACACTAATCTTGTTTTTATTTTTAGTAACATTACTTTAAAATTTACTTGGTTTTTTACTACGATAGATATACAACTAGGTCAATCATTAATTTCTTTTATTAGAATAGCTTTAAATACATCTGTGACTATAAATAGTTCTAATCTTTTACTAAATCATGGTAATTTTATTGGCACTGTTCCTTTAAGATATTTTGTCACTATTTTTTCATACTTAGATACAGTTCGATGTAGTTTTGTAGGCAGAGTTTATCCAACTGGAAACATAGCTAATTCTTCGTTGACAGTAAACTCAGTAAATATTTTAGGAAAAGTGCCTATTGCTATTCAAGCTACTCTTTTCAGTACTCAATTAGTTTGTTCTTTTTTAAGTACTGGCGTCTCTTTAATTGGAATAAATTTAGTCCCAGTTACTAACACACTACAAACTCAACTGTTTGTTAGAGTTGATCTTCCAAAAAATATAACATTTACACCTATATTTTATTGCTCAGTGTCCATGTACGGTTATACGAAAAATCATGGATCTTTAGATAAAGTATTATCATCAAATTTATCGAACATCGCTGGTTTAGTTCCTACTTTCATCCAATGCTCTTTTGATGTACTCCTAAACAATATAGTACCAACACCTTGGATTGGGAGAGTTTCCAGTGCTGGTAATCTAGAATCAACTTTATTTTCTGTTTCCACTATTTTAAGACTTAGATGTTTCATCGGTGGATCGCTCACTTCAAATTTAAATACTTTCTCTACTCTTTTTACCTTGATCAGGAAAGATCAAAATACAGGTACGTTATCTAGTTCTTTGACTTTGTTTTCAAATATTTATATCCAAGGTAATCACTATATTCCAAATTTCAATCCCATCATCACTAACACGATCAGTGGAAATTTTGTTGGATTAAATACTAAGATAGGCGTTACGATAGATATTAAAAATACGACACACCCAGTACAAAATTCTTTTACAGGTCCGTTTTTTCAAGCTATATCTTTTAATCAAGCATCTTTAGCAGTCACTTTGCAAAACACGACATCTTTTATTCAAGGTGCTGTATCTATACAAGGTGTGCTTTTCCAACAGTTGCCCGTTTTCAGCAACATAGTTCTTTTAATTCCGATTGTCAGCAACACTTCATTATTTTTATCAGACTTCTCAACTAATTTTACGCTCTTTTATGGCATTGAATCTATTGATGGGTATTTTTATCAGACGACACAAGACACAGAATTAACTATTAATTTCAGAAATTACTATGTAGGTAGATTGCAGTCTACAACTCTTGCTTTACAAAATGCTCAAATTTCAGCATATACAAAATTAACTGGTTCTTTGTTACTGCGCAATCTTAATTTCACAACTCTTTTGACTTTAGAAAGATTGCCTTACTATAGAGAAGGTTACTTAATCTTAAACACTGCAAATGCCACTTCTGCTCTGTTAGGCTTTGGCGGTAAGACAGAAGGTTCATTAAATTTAATTACGCAAAATGGAATCTTTGTTTCACAAGGAAGTCATACTTTCTTTAAGTTAGAATTAAACAATCTTTTATTTTCAAGTAACCTAAATCTTGTGTCGTTAGTTGCTGGCAATTTGTTTAAGGAGCTTCCTCTAGAAATCAGTTCAGATATTAAAGGAGGCGTACCGATAGCAATATCAGTAGTTTTCGATGTTATAACACCTTCTGCTTTTATTCAATTGAATGGCAGAATAGCTACAAGAGTTATAATAGACACTAATAAATTTTCTGTACTCTGCTCTTTCTTTGGTTCAATAACGACTGGTTTCTTTGATACATCTTTGAGTAAGCTTACTTCAACAATTTATCTTAAACGAGAAGAACGTCAAACCATTAACGTTGCTTGGATTACTGAAGCTATTTCTACAGAATTTAAACTACAAATAGAGACTCAAGGAAGTTTAGTTGGAAACGTTAGTTTCTTGTCGTTGTTGAAAATTGGAATCGTGCCATTAAAATATTTTGGCTCTTTCGTGTCAATAATAGAATCTACAATTAATTCTCAAATAAGATTATTAAATCTTAAAAATGTTTACTTAGATCATTGGGAAATAGTTACAGTTCCCATCAATGTTTACATTTATGGCAGTGTACAAATAGCAGGTGTCTTGAATAACTCTTCGCTTACAATAACAAGTTACATTTTAGCGAAGACTCCGTTGCTGGTAACAGCAGCCTTAACATCTGAGTTGTGGAGTCCACAATTAACCAGTACGGGTTATATTCCTGTTTATGGACAATTTAATACTTTTACACAAAATGACTTTGTTACTATTCATGGCACTCACAATATCGGAAGTTTTTACATTAGAACAGATAATTTTAAATGGTCTTTGAGTGGCATCACCGTCATAAAAATAAATATCATTATAGATATGAAAACTAAAGAAGAAATGTCTTGTATTTTTTATGGATACTTACTTCTTTATAGAGGTGTTTTTAATGTCAATACACAACAAAGTCTTTCAGTTGAGTTTAAAGCACACACACCTATAGTAAATAACAGAGTTTATTTTGGTTCTTTCTTAAAAACCTTAGCGACAATCAGTACTGATATATTAGTTAGGTTAGAACTTGTACATGGAGTTCTTGAAAATATCCTAACCACTTCTGCTGAGTTTCTTGGATGGTCTACTCTTACTGCCAATTTTAATGTGTCTGATGGTAAATTACTTACGTCTGTAGATTTTATTGGAATTTCTGATTCAATTGTTGGTAGAGTTGACGTAAATACAGGTTTGACTGAAACAAATAAAGTGAGTCTGTTTGTAGAATTTGTAGGGTTTTCTAAATTAGTCATCAAAATGATTCTTGTTACTGAAGTTTTTAATTGCAAGTTATTTTTAAAAGCTATACCTGTTTTCAGAGGTTACGTTAATATCCATCAGTATAATAAACAAGGTGTAGTGTACGACACATTGCCAACACCTGTTTCTATAGCACGTGGCATTGTTCCAGATTTTATTTACGGACGCTTTGAAAGTTCCATTCCAGTTTTAACTAGATCTGACATCAACATTAGAGGAATTGCAGCACTTAAAATTTTTGGTATTTTCGAAACAACCTTAAACGAAATAACAGTAACAAGTCTTGGATTTTTCCCGTTCTATCTAACTTTAGATTCTACATTGAGGTCTTTAGTTTGGCACAGCCTTAACACTAATTTCGTAGCTCGTATGCATCTTGAAACAAACGATTTAAATGTTCTTAAAAATAAAATTATAGGCGTTGCGGTAATAGCGATTGATGGCGTTTTAAACGGCAGACTCAATGATGATTTGCAAAGTTTTGTTAGAGTTAGAGTACTTATTTATGGTGCGTTGAAAAACAATCTCAATTCTGCAACAAGTTATTTTAGAACAAATTCTAACATTTTAGGTTATATTATTGGTGGAGATAGAGAACCTTGTGATCCACCTTATCCTTGTTTTGATGTTAATTTATTACCTCCAGGTGTACCACATTTTAATGTTCCAAAACAATACTGGACTTTAGAGTACGCCACAAGCTCTATTTATTTAAAGTACTCACCTACTATCTACGGTTTTATGTACGGTACATTGAATGAGCATGTCGCTTTTTATTTCAACTATAAGATTGTCGAATTAAATAAAACTATAACCTTAAAATTTTATGGCACAGATAGTAATCTTAGAACTTCTTTTAATGGCTTAGTCCCCATTAAAGGCACATTAATTTGTACTGAAGACGAAGGTAAGTTGTACAGTTTTAACGAGTATGGAACCTGCGTTATTTTTGGAAGTGTACCTCTTCCTATAGTTGGTTCTTTCGATGCTACTATTTTAGACATAAGGTCTGTCATCAGTTTATTTTTTGTAATAACTATTGCTAGATTTAACAAAGATTTACCACTTGTAGCATGTGAATTTTTTGGCATTATTGCAGTCATTGGAAGAGTCACTAAATCATTAGATTCTATTTTTACAAACATAAATGCTATAATACCTGTAGCTGTAAGTGTCACAGTGAACGGCAAATTAGATAACATTCAACTTGATCTAGAGTTGTATACACCATTTCAAATTTTTGGAAGATTTAGAAATTACTACTTATCAAATACAGCCTGTGAATTTGAAGCAAGAACACTAATTTTCGGTGGCAGCGATTTATTATCTGGTGATGTCGAGACTTACTTTAATGTAGAAATTCTATCGTTTGTAGGTGTTTTTAATGTAAAACTTTTAAGAATATTTCCAAGAATTTTCGTAACAGTTGAACCTCCTACTTACATGTTTTACGGAAATTTCAATAACATTCTGCAAAACTTTAACAATTCTTTTGTTACTGTAGTTTCACTTTTTGGAAGAACTGCTGAAATAAAATTACAAAATTGCACATCAGCTATTCTTGGATTGACTCCGATAAGAATTTATGCTTCAATATCTATAAAATTACTTGTGACTTCAATAGAATTAAAAGGAACATCTTTACTGATAGGTTCTTTAGAAAACACACTCATGCCGTGTACAGCGGATTTCACGCTTTCTTTTATAAAACCAGTACAACTCAGCCTAACAATTACTTTAGAAACCCTCACCGTTATTTTCTTAACAAGAGCTTTTCCAACAGGAAGTTTGACTTCATTTTTAAGTTTTATTAGCATAGATAATGTTGGCTGTGTTGGTAACTCTTATGGATATTTCTTGTCTTATTTAGAAGAGTTAGTATGTGTTTCAGAATTATGGACTGCTGAAAAATCAGTTGCTATCCCGTGTGAGAAATTGCATAATCTTTCTGGTGACATCACCGCAAAAAACACGAAAAATGCACATCAGGTTAATTTGTATGACGCTGACTCTGGAGAGTTTATGCAAAGAATAACCACAGCAACGACTCCACACTCTTACTCTTTCAACAAAGCAGAGTGTGGACGTTTCGTGGTGTTAGCAACTCCGTTATCTGGATCTTTTCAAAGCAAAGTTCGTGAAATTCTTGTTGGTGTTGTGTGAAAATCAGTTGTGATAACTTTAGTCTTTCCTGAAGTTTATTGTTTTTACTCATGAGGTGTTTTATGACCATTAAGTTAGCCAGTACTGTAAGAACTGCACGTGCAACACAAATCGCAAACGCAATCAATGCCGGTGCTACCGGAGGTAAGTTGCGAATTTATGCGGGTACTCGACCTTCAACCGCAGGTGGTGCTATTGATCCGTTCACCAACATCTTGTTGGCAGAGCTGACTTTTAGCAAACCTTGTAACTCTGCTATTGATAATGGAGTTTTGACTTTCGCATCCATTGCTCAAGATGCTGCTGCTGACAATTCTGGAACAGCAACATGGAGCCGAGTTGCCGATTCTGATGCTGGTTTTGTGATGGATTTGGACGTTACAAATAATTCTGGCTCTGGCGACATTAAGTCAAATCGGCTTCTTCACTAAGTAATTAGTGATTGCAACTACGTGAATTGCGGGAACTTCAAATTATTGTCCGGTAAATTTGACAATCCGCAGCCAAGCCAAAAAGGATTTTGGAAGGTTCAACGACTAGAGCGAAAGCTCGTACACTTCAAGTGAAGTGGAAGCGCGTAGCCCCTGATTAAGAAGAATAGGAATTTCGGCAGGGTGAAGAGATAGTCTCAACATATACGGTGACGTATAGCAGCTTGAATAAAGCGGGTTAAGAGTAACGAACTTAACTGAAGATATTGTGAATAGTACGGACATTATTCAAGGCGGACCTGTTTCAATTATTTCGGCAAGTCTGACCGAGGGAAACTCGTAGCAGCTAAAATACAAGTTGACTTTGGTTTAACTTGAGTATATACTCCATCACACTTAATCCTGTGATGGAGTTTTTTTATGGCTACTTTCGAATTAACCCAATCTTTGATTAATAAATTCAATCAGCGCTATCAAGTGAATGTTGAAACTGGTTGTTGGTTATGGACGGGTGCTGTTTTAGTTTCAGGTCATCCGCACATAACTATTGATGTTAACGGCAAAAAAGCTAATGCGTTTGCTGCACAAATTTCTTTCGAAATTAAAAATGGCAGACCTACTGAAAGAATTAAATTAGGAAGAACTTGCAATAATTTGTTGTGCGTCAATCCAGATCACATCTTTAAGATCCAAAACAAAAAGAAATTAGGTGATTGTCAAAGTCCTAACCTTTGCATTGTTGAAAATTGTGAGCGTCCAAGAATGCACAAAGAATCACAACTATGTAATTTTCATCACATTCGATTTTTAAGAGGTGAGGAACTTATAGCTACTCCGAAAAAAATTAGACATAAAGGAAATTTAGAAGAACGTTTTCATCAGAAATACACAGTTGATGAA
>JFJP01036219.1_pt1 | contig 25756 bp, 24 predicted proteins | sample 431651 | NCBI WGS metagenome assembly JFJP01 (sample SAMN02602958, study PRJNA72255) | Microbial mat metagenome, whole genome shotgun sequencing project. | biome: fresh water; feature: sink hole; material: water; isolation source: purple microbial (photo- and chemosynthetic) mats found in...
CACCGGCTATTGCCTTGGCAAGGTAATAGGGCATGATTCCGTTCTTCCTGCAAAGAAGGGCAGGTCCCGTCAAACGGTCGTCCCGTTTGAGCTTTCGTTCCGGATCAGCCCCTACCCGGACCAGCTTGTCCATCAAGGCGGGATTGGCCATGTTTTTCAGGACAACGGATTTCCATTTCTTCATTTCGTCAACCGTATAACCGAATTCCTTGATCAAGGATTGACTGACCTCGTCCATCGCCGCGTCCGCGACTGCTTGCACCATTGGATCCTGCGTACATTCGTACACGAAAGTATGGCCTCTCGGCTGGCCGACATACGAATACAGCGCGTGCAACATGTTGTAGGTGTACATCTTGCGGGTCTCTTCCGCCCGCATGTTTGCTACGAACACCATACCAGGAACATTCGGTTTCGAACCCTTGAAGGCCGATGCATCGACGGGCATCTCCGAATATCCGTTCGTCACGACAACCAATGCATCGCGGGCTTTCTGTTCCGGGCTTGCCTCGATAGCCATGCGCATCACGGCGGTATCGACCAGGCCGACGCTTTCGTCGAAATAGCGTTGCGCGGCGTCAGACAGCTTTCCTTCGAAACAGGCGCGCAGTTTTGCGGAAGGATGGTTTATATTGGCGCACACGAGAATATCCAGGGACTCTTTCGTCTTCGCCCCGGCCCGACGTTCCAGTTCGGGAACAAGCGAAGCAGCGACGCTTTCGAAAACGGCCGGAAAGACGCATACGGCCATGAGCTTGCAGGTCTGCAGAACGGCCGCGACGCCGGTCGCGTCCGACGATGAATGCACTTCGAAACCTTCGACGATTCCCTCGGCGATCTCGTCCTTGCCCGTGATTTTCAACACAGTATAGCGGCCGGCTTTTTTCAGGGCGGCTACCATGGCGGAGTCGGCATCCACGAAGGTCATTGCGTATCCCGCACCTTGGAACAGATCGGCGACAAAACCCCGGCCTATGCGTCCCGCACCCCATATGACAATACTATCCTGTTTCACATGCACTCCTTTTTTCGAGAAAAATTATTACTGAGTTATTCCTGAACGATGGCCAGGGACTGACCGCTCGCGAACGCGCTACTTTTCGTTTTCCGCCAGCAGTGTTTCCATTTCGTCTATGGTGAGCGAATCGGTTATCAGGACATTTATCATCCCCGCCCGGATGCCTGCGACGATAGCGCGGGCCTTGTGCTTGCCGTGGCCGATGACCGTCTTCGTTTTGATGGCGTGCAGATCCTCGTAGGGTATGCTGATCTTGTTGTCGAGAAACAAGGGTTTGTACGAACCGTCCTCGCCGAAAAAATTCACCGTCAGTTCGCAACAGGCACCGGCTGTCTCCAGCTCCTTGCGCATTTCCGGTGTAAGCTTGGCGAACACCCTTGAACGCGCGTCGGTGACGCCGATTCCCATGATCGCCAGATCGAGGGTCTTCCAGGACGAGACGACGGATGCGATGGAATTCTCCTGCATGAGTTCGGTTTTCAGACCGGGGTTGTTGATGAACACCGGGCAATGGAGGTATCGGCTGTTCGCGCCGATTTTCTTGGCGATCCGGGTCACGAGATCGCCCGGCATGACGGCATCGTTTTTACCGTCGCTGAAACCGCCCATGATCTGCACGACTGTCTTGGAACGGGAGGCGGGAAACTCCGCTTCGTCAAGGTATTCGATGACGCTTTGGACCGCGCTGCCCAGATTGATGCCGATAGAGTCTGCGGCATTGATAAGACGACTGATGTGCGGAGCGGCGAATCGGCCGATATTCTCGGACGTATAATCCGCCGATTCGGACTGCAGGATGTACACATGGCGCAAGCCCGGAAACCGCGCGGCGAACTCCGTTTCCTTTGTAAACTCGGCGCCTACGCTGATATTGATTTTTACCACGCCGGATTCCCTGGCATAGGTCAGCAACTGGGATACATACGATCTCGATATACCCAGTTCCTGGGCGATCTCGTTTTGTCCTTTTTGATATTCGTAGTACAGGAGTGCGGTTCGTGCCGCCAGATCGTCCCTTTGCTTGCTTGCCATTGTATCTCCCTTCTTGAAGAATAGTAACATATAACAATATTCATGTCAAATGTTACTTTGCTATTTACGAGCTTTTCTTCCATCCAGTATCAATCTTTTTTTCGATTTCGGAAAGCGAAATAATGCCGCTGACCGCATCATGGGTTCCCACACAAACTGCCCCCGTCGCGGTAGCATTGGCCATGGCCTGTTCGATGGTTGTGTCTTCCAGGAGCGATGCCAGAAATCCCGCGATGGTAGTATCCCCGGCGCCGGTCGTGGAAACAACGCGATCAACCGTAAAACATTTTTCAAGAATTTTGCGTCCGGACCAGTTTACCGTATCCTTTGGACAGGCGCGACCGAAAGCACCGTCGATGGTACCGGTAGACACAAAGCAACCCTTGTAACCGCACTTCAGCAAAACCAGCTTCGCCCCGTATGAATGCAGCTTGCCGGCAATCGCGGCGAGAATACCGGTATCAAGAACGCTGATCATGTCATTCGCGCCCGCTTCGATCTTCAAACGGTCGTAGGCAGGCCTGTCGACCATGTACAGGGTTTCTTCGATGCTCGGAGCATAGATATCCACGAACGGCAGGACTTTCCTCAATATGCCGTCCCAGTCCACCGCACCCGATTCCGACAGGGGGTCGGGCATGGCCATATCCAAAGAGGTTGTCACACCTGTTGCCTTTGCCTTCCGGAAAATTTCGACAAGTTCATGGCCGCCATTGACAAATATGCCGCGCATGACGGGGGGATACCCGAAATGAAACAGATCCGCTTTTTGTACCTGGTCGTAATTTACATCGGCAGCGGTAAAATCATTGTTGGCTCCCGGTGCATGAAGAAAAATACGGTCGCTTCCGGCAACGGACACAACAATGGAAAACGACGTGAGCGCACCTTTTTTTCTCGTTAGACCGCACTCAACCTTGTTCTTGTCAAGCATGTTGACTATTATGTCGCCAAACTCGTCCATTCCCACCATACCGTTAAAGTTTGTCGGTATCCCCAGCTTGGTCAGAGCCATTCCTACATTCCAGACCGCACCACCCATCGAAAGATCGACACCCGAAACAGTAACGAGCGTCCCGGGTATCAGCACCTCATTGAGAGGTTTCACCACGGATGGATTTATGACGGGAGTTATGTCGAGACAGATATGTCCGGAGACCATTGCGGTTTTTTTTGTTCCCATAATTTACAAACCCTCCGATTTCTGATGATCATTTTTGGGAACAATCGTAACGGCAAGCAGATCGGCTTCCCGTATGCCGAAACGCCGATCGGTTGCTTCTTCGATTTTCCTGACCAGCGTCATTGCGTCAAGACAGTATTCCTTCATCAGATAATTCCGTGTCGCTCCATGGGCGAATGTATCGTTCAGCCCCAACTTATACAGTTTCTTTCCGATTCCGAGTTCGGCCATTTTCTCTGCGATGATCGTGCCCAAGCCTCCGATTATACTATGGTTTTCCATGGTAATGGCACCATATTTTGAGGCTGCAATGGATTCCAGCAGCTCGAGATCATGAAACGGCTTCAATGTAGTAACATGGAAATGCGAAATTGAAAGCCCTTTGTCTTCCAGCACCTTCGTTGCCCGCATGGCCTCTTCGGTACAGATGCCGGACGTCACCAGTACGATATCGCGGCCTTCATTCAGCTTGCGCGCTTTACCGAAAACCATCGGATCTTTGAACAATACGGGAATGGTGGCCCGTATCATCCGGATATATACGGGACCGTCTATTTCTTCCGTCAGTTGGAGAACGCTTTCGACGTCGGTTGCATCCCCGCATTCAAGGATGGTCATGTTGGGAATTGAGCGCATGACGGCTACATCCTCGGTAGCCTGGTGCGTAGCACCGCCCGGAGTCAGGATGCCGGGCAGAAATCCCACCATTCGGACTTTGCGGTTCATATAGCCTATGGAAATCATGATTTGATCCAGCGAACGCCGATAAATGAACACCGCGAAGGTATGGATGAAGGGAATGAAGCCTTCGGACGCGAGGCCTGCAGCCACGCTGTGCATGTTCTGCTCGGCTATTCCCATGTTGAAAAACCTGTCAGGATATTTTTTCATGAAAGTATCTATTTCGCAGGAACTGGTGAGATCTCCGGAGAGCGCCAAAACATTCGGCTTGTCCTTTGCCCATTCGACCAACGATGAAGCGTAAACTCTGTTTTTTGTTGCCATGCTATATCTCCCGGTGATTCATGGATTCGTACACGGCGGCGAACGCCTGTTTTTCCCTTTCGTCCGCGAAGCGGATAAAATGGAATTTTGGCGCCCGCGACCGAAGGATATCCAATCCACGGCAAACGTCCGAATGAGCCACCACCGCAGTGGGTTTTCCGCACGGCCTGCAAGCCTCGAATACCGAATGGATGTCGTGGGCTTCGACTTCGAGCGTATTCATTCCGAATGCCCTGAATCGTTCCGCCAGGCGATCGACGCGCATGACCTCTTTCGTCGAGCCGTCGACCTGGTATCCGTTTTCGTCTATAAGCAAAAGCATATTGTCCAAATTATAATGACTGATGCACTGGACGGCTTCCCAGGTCTGGCCGGATTGGCATTCGCCGTCGCCCATCAGCACCACGACCCGTCCTGACTCTCGCTTCAGTTTTTTTGCGAGCGCTACGCCCACAGCCTGACTGAGGGTTTGGCCCAAGGAACCGGACATCACTTCCATTCCGGGACTGTGCGCGGCTCCGATCATTTCGACGGAAGAGCCGTCAAGATTGAATTGGTCAAGTCCCGCTTCGGCCATACGCCTGGTTTCCACCAAAGCGCAATACAGCACGACGGAGTATTGCGTCGCGGAGAGAAAAAAACGGTCCTTCTCCGGAGCCAGTGCTCCATGGTAGGCAAGTCCGGTTATACAGGATCCGGCATGCGGTACGGACACGAATGGTCCGGGCATTATCGGCACAGCTACCGGATTAAGATCAAGAACCGCTTTATATAAAACGCCGAACAATTCGGCGCTGGAACATGCCTGAGCCAAATATCCCTCGCCACGTGCGATTGCAAGGCCCAAAGCCCGTTTACGGATGCCATATGCCATCTTTTCTATTTCTTTCAGCAGAATATCGTCAAGTTCTCCGATCATCGCATCAATCCTCTCGTTCCTTCAAATGCCGGAGGAAAACCCGCCATTCAGCGAATTTACCTCCGGCCGGTATCAAAAATTTACCAGGGTTTTTTCCCGGCCTTGATTTTGGCCACATTGTCTTTTGTAACTATTTCCATATCGGTCCAGATCATGGGAGCGGAAGGCTTCCCGCCCTTGATGATCTTGACGATTTCCTTGACGCCGCCGTTTCCGCACGCGTACATGTTCTGGCCGATCAGTACTTCCGCCATGCCGATCTCGATGTACTGCAGCATGGGGTAGAGGGAATCGACGCTGACTACCTTGCCTCCGCGTTTCACGAACTTGTCCAGTTCGGTAAGAGCCGAGGGATTCGCGATGAAAGGCCAGCCGCCGTCAAACCACCAGGCGTTCATTTCCGGATGGGCCGCGGTAAACTGGTTGACAACCTCGACGGATTTCTGGATGTCGTCTTCGCCGGTCTGGATCGGAAGCAGGGTGATGTTCTTGTTGATATTTTCCTTGAATCCCTTGATACGCTCTTCGAGGTTGGCAATACCGACAATACCTGTCAGGACGGCAACCTTGCCACCGGAAGGCAGTATCTTGTTCATGTATTGAGCGCTAACCTTGCCGAAATCGTAATTGTTCGATCCGATATAGAAGGAGCGCTTTGATGTCAGCGAATCGGAATCGTAGGTGGCGACGACGATGCCGGCCGCGATAGCCTTGTCGATGACGGGCTGGAGTGCTTCGCCGAGATTGCAGGCGATAAGGATACCGTCGACTTGTTTTTCGATAAGCCCCTCGATAATCGATACCTGTGCCGATGAATCGGGATCTGGAGAACCGGTGAACAGTATTTCGACATTCCCCAGTTCCTTGGCGGCATCCTCGGCTCCGCTCCGGGATTCAAGGAACACCGGATTGTTCAGCGACTTGGGTACCACCGCGATGACGAGCTTCTTGGGCCCGGCGGCCGCCTTGTCGGTCTTACCCGCAGCGAACACTCCGATCGAGAGCAGCAAAAACAGTGAAGCCGAAACGATACGCATTCTTTTGGTCATGACTTCCTCCTCCATTCTTTTGCGGAGCCAGGCTCCGCATTTCTATATAAAGCGGCAAAAAACCGCAATATTCCCGATCAGCTTTTTGTCCTGTTCCTGATTTGATCCATGGAAACGGCAAGCAGAATTACCACACCGATAATGGCCTGCTGCCAATACGCCGAAACAGAAAGTAGAACCAGCGCGTTGCGGAGAACGCCCATGATGGAAGCGCCGATGATGGTTCCGGAAACCCGGCCCGTTCCGCCTTTAACCGACGCGCCGCCGATGATGACCGCAGCGACCGCATCCAGTTCGTATCCCATGCCCGCCGTGGATTGCGCCACGCCCAGACGGGAGGCGGTGGCGATTCCGGCGATCGCGGCCAGGGCACCGCAAATCACATACACGATGATCTTGATTTTGTTGATGTTGACACCGGATACACGGGCTGCCTCTTCATTGCCGCCCAAGGCGTAGATCTGCCTGCCTATGACGGTTTTTTTAAGGAATACCGCGGAAATGATGGCGATCAGCACGAGAAGCAGGATGGGTACCGGAATGCCTCCGATCAAACCCTGTCCGATAAATCCGTAGCCCGCCGATTTGATATTGATGGGGAAACCTGCGGTCACCGCATAAGAAAGCCCACGGGTGACCGACATCATTCCCAGTGTAGCAATAAACGGAGGCAGGTTCACCCTGGTGATGAAAAGTCCGTTGATAAGGCCGATGAGCATGCCGCATCCGACGCCCACCAAAAGCGCGAGGGCCAGCGGAAAACCCGCCGCCAGCGACATGACGGAAATGACGCTCGAGAAGGCGAAAATGGAACCCACCGAGAGGTCTATCCCTCCGGCAATGATAACCATGCATTGCCCGATCGCCATGATGCTGATGAACGAGAATTGCCTGACGACCGAGATTATATTTGTCGCGGTCAGGAATTTATCGGTCCAGATAGCCATGACTGTACACATCATGAATAAAATAAAAGCAACTCCGAAAATAGAAGAAGAATAGATTTTTTTGATCAATGTTACAGGTGCCATAAATAACCTCTTTTGTGGATTTGAGTAAACGATCAACTGAAAGCCAATTGCAGGACTTTAACCTGGGTCGCATCCTGCCTGCTCAATTCTCCCTTGATCCGGCCGTTCCGCATGACAATAATCCGGTCACTGATGCCCAACACCTCGGGCAATTCCGACGATATGACGATAATTGCCATGCCGGCTTTCGCCAGTTCGTCGATTATCATATGGATCTCCCTCTTTGCCCCTACATCGACACCCCGTGTCGGTTCGTCAAGGATCAGTACCTCCGGCGCAGTCGCCAGCCATTTTGCAAGGACGACTTTTTGCTGGTTACCACCCGACAGGTTTTTGATTACCTGCGCGGATGAGGGGGTCTTTATATGGAATTTCCTGATGGACTCCTCAGCCAACTTGTTTTCTTTTCCATTGTTGAGAAACAGGTTTTTTTTGAGCAAACGCAAACTGGAAAGGGAGATATTTTCTTTGACCGACATTCCCAGGATCAAGCCTTCCTTTTTGCGGTCTTCGGGGACATATCCAATCCCTTTTCGTATTGCGTCCCAGGAAGATTTTATCGTTACTTTTTTTCCGGCCAGATATATTTCACCACCGTTTTTCTTGTCCAACCCGAAAATAACCTTTGCAAGCTCAGTCCTTCCCGCCCCTACGAGACCGGAAAAGCCCAATACTTCCCCCTTGTGCAGGGTGAAGCTGACATCCCTCAGCAATGAAGGTGTGGAAATATGCTCGACCCGCAAAGCTTCCGCACCAGCCACGCCCGGTGTTTTCGGGTACAGATTGTCAATGTCCCGACCAACCATCAGGGATATCAACAATTCCTTGTCGCATTCCGAAATATTTTTCGAACCAACGCTTCTTCCGTCCCGCAGGACGGTGACACGCCGGGCCAGCTCGAAAACTTCCTCAAGACGATGGGAAATATAAATAACTCCCATGCCTTTTGAACAGACATCCTTGACTATTTCGAACAGCTTCGCAGTTTCCCTTTCGGTAAGCGATGAAGTCGGTTCGTCCATGATGATCAATTTCGCATTTATGGAAAGCGACTTCGCAATCTCGACCATCTGCCGCGAGGCAATGCTCAAATCCTTCATCAGCGTACGGGGGTCAACATCCAAACCTACGGAGGCCAGAAGTTCCTCTGTCCGCTTGATCTGTGATGCCATGTCGATGAAAAAAGGCCCTTTCCGGCTTTCGTTCCCCATGAAAATATTTTCCGCAATGTCGAGGTTCTCCATGACATTGAGTTCCTGATGGATGGTGCTGATACCGAGACGCTTGGCCTGCAGAGGATTCCGCATTTCGATCACACGCCCATCGAGAGTAATTGTTCCCGCATCTTTCAGGTAATTTCCGCTGATGATCTTCATCAGCGTACTTTTTCCCGCGCCATTCTCTCCTACAAGCGCAAGCACCTCGCCGGCATTGAGCTCAAGGTCGACATTATCAAGTGCACTGACACCGGGAAATCGTTTACATATACCATTCAACGTTAAGAGAGCTTGTGCCATACCCTTTTTTCCCCTGGAAGCAGACTTTGAAAAAGAAATCACACCATTCCTGTACAATCAATGTAACAAAATACACACATACTGAATATATTCACATATTATCATTGGTTACTATGTATGTCAAATGTTATTTTTTGAAGAACTGACAAAAATTTGCCCAACAGGACGTCATGGGTTCCACACACCAGGGCATGCACATATTTCAGCTCATCGAAAAAACCAGATCCCGTCTTCATTATGATTTATCTCAAAATATCAGTTTCTACTAGCTTATAATATCGTTATCGATTATAATACAAGTAACTTTCACTATCGGAGTATAGATTGGCGTTTGGTAAATTGATTGACAAAAGAAAGCAGAACAAGCGGAATCGTCTTGTTTTACTTTTTCGCGAACACGGAGGACTTTCCAAAGGGCAAGCCCGCCAATTCTCCGGCTATTCCATGGACACTCTCATCAGTCTCTTCAAAAGTCTTGAAAAGGACGGCTACATCACTGCGGCTGACCCGTCAACAGAAGAAAGGAAGAAAGGTCGTCCTGCAGAGCGTTATAACCTGAATTACGAAAAGGAAATATACTGGGGTACCACCTTTAACCAAATCGGCATTTGGACAACATTGGTCGGATTCAGCGGGGTTGAATTGTTTACAAAATACGATGAACTTCCTGATCTTGCTGATCAAGCAAGCTTTGAGGAATTTGTACAGAGGCATGTTTTATCTTGTTTCCTTGACAATGCGGGACGATTAGGTTCATTGAAAAGGATTGGTCTCGCGTTACCGGGGTTTGTGGATCGAAATTCAAAAATATTAGTCAGGTACAAGCAGCTGCCGTTTCTCAAGGATCTCGATTTAGTTCCACTATTCAGAAACTATCTTCCCCCCATTTCTGTCTCGGTTCAACACAACATAAAAGGCATAGTTACAATATTTTTGAAAGACAAGGAATTAGTATCCAAATACAAGCGTATTGTCTTTATTTATGCGGAGACCGGATCAGCTCATGCCCTTATCCAGGATGGTCGCCTGATACTGGATGATGGGGAAATGGGACATCTTTCGATTTCCGGATCCAACCGGGACTGCACGTGTGGCCGGAAGGGTTGTCTGGACACCGTATTTTCAGCAGCGGATTTCCATCGACTTTGTCCCGGTTCAAACTGGGATAATCTCTCAAATATTCTTGCATTCGAATCCGATGCATCGAAGGCCCTCTGGCCGATAATCGAACCGCCTTTCCGTGCTTTTACGGAAGCGTTGCTTGATGTCATGGCCGCCTTTTCACCGGATCTCGTGGTATTGTCCGGTGAGATTTTTTCAATCCTCCCCAAGGTCGAAAATTGGATCATGGACCACATAAGAGAAATCTATAAGGATGATCCGCCGCCATGGGTTCCTGAATCCATCATATACCGGAAAACGACTGCAGGAAGCGCCGCTGGCGGAATTTGTAACACAATGATAGAAGAAGATTGGGTATGGGAGGAAGAACCCGACAGTCCATGAATTCAAAAAGCGGCTCAGGCTGATTTTTTCATATTTCTACAGGTCGTTCACTCAGAGCGGATTCCGCCATGGCATCAAGCAAACGCTGGACATATGCACCATACCGGAAATCAGGCAGTTCAATGGAGGCATCATCGATCGAATCGAGAAATTTCTTGATCTGCATGCACATCCGATCGACATGCCGCGTATCATCGGGTATGAGTCGGGCAGGTACGGCGACCGGCCTGTATTTTGCGAAATGATCGGCAACCGACTCGCGAAGCATCATCTCGATCTCGAGGGGCTTATCGAAATAAAATCGAGCGGCTCCTTTCGTTCCCGATACATGCATATGCATTTCGAAGGGGGCGTAACGAGACGTATCAAACAACATATCGACGCCTCCTTTTGTTCTTGCGCTCACATGACAGATTTCATCGGTTGTAACCGCAACCATGCGACCCGTTTCCGCACACCGGCGTTCGGGAACCTGGATGGCGGTTGTAGCGACTACGCGACCTATCGGATCGCTGTGACCGTCCAGCAAATAGATCGCCATATCTACGAGATGTGACACCAGATCTCCGATGACGCCGGTTCCCGCTCGTTCTTTCAGATGCCGCCATTCCAGGGGCATATCCAGCGAAGCCATCCGGTCCGCGAAGAAGGTTCCCCTGATTTGTCGGATATCTCCGAAAGTACCCTGAGCGACCAGTTCCTTGAGCAGCCGAACAGCCGGTATATTACGATACGTAAAGCCGGTTACGGCCCGAACACCCGCCTTGTCTGCCGCATCCGCCATTTTGAGCGATTCCTTCCAGTCCATACTGAGAGGTTTCTCGCACAGGACATGCACGCCTTTTTCAAGCGCATACAGGGATATCTCCGCATGCACGTCGTTCGACGTACAGATGCTGACAAGATCGATCTCCCCTGAATCGAACATAACCTTGTAATCCCGATTACAGGACGCTCCGGAAATGCGATTCCGTTCCGCGAATGCGAGCATCTTCTGCTCGTCGATATCGCACAGGGCGACGATTTGCGCATCATGTCCATAAGCCGTGTACGCAGCAAAATGATTCTGGGCGATCAAGCCCGTTCCGATTATACCGATTCGTTTCATTTGGATCTTCCCTATACAAGATATGAATGGTTGCAAGCCGCTCTGATTGGAGCATGTTGGCGGATCATCAATCCATGCGGATTTCGACCCGCACCGGATTGGCGAAGCTTCTGCTCACGGCGCAGCGGCGTTCGGACTCCCGGAGCCACCGTTGTCGTTCTTCGGGAGAAAGGGAGGTATCATCTGCATGCATCCTCACCTGGATCGACCGGAACACGGCTCGTTCCTCGCCTGCGATTCCTTGCGATTCGATCTCGAGCTCTCCCTCAAGATCGAACGAAATCGCGCCGACCGTCCACCCGTTCTCCCTGGCGACGCCCCGGGCGACGGCATTCAAGCAACCGGCAAGCGACGCGAGCATATACTCGCAGGGAGAAGGAGCATCGTTTCCTCCTCCGACCGATTTTGGCTCATCCATGACGATTTCGAAATTCCTGGTACGGATCACGGTTCGCGCGGATCCGTTGCTGGACGCATGCTGGACAATTTTCGCCGTTGTCATAGGTACCTCTTGTTATGCCTTATTCTTGTGCAATTCGGGGTGAAGGGAAGTCCGGCCATCGCCGATGGGTTCCAATGGGGGATAATTCCCCTTGGTGGGCTTGGGACCGTTCGCAGGTTTCGCCCAACGAACCGCATTGACGATCACGCGTTGGATGTCGGACTGGCGATACACGGGAAACGCTTCATGACCCGGCCGGAAATAGAATACCTTACCCAAGCCCCGCGTATAACAGCAACCGCTCCGGAATACCTCTCCGCCTTCGAACCAACTGATGAAGAGCAGGGTCTCCGGTGTCGGAATCCCGAACACCTCCCCGTACATCTCTTCCTGGGGTATTTCGATGAACTCGGGCAAGCCATCGGCGATCGGGTGAGTCGGTTCGATAACCCAAATTCGCTCCTTTTCTCCGAGCTCCCTCCATTTCAATTGCTGGCTGTTGCTTCCGCATAATTTCTTGAAAATTTTCGAGGCGTGACCGGAGTGCAGCACGATAAGGCCCATTCCATCCAAAACGCGCTGGTACACCCGCTCGACGACTGCATCCGATACCTCCAGATGAGCCATGTGGCCCCACCAAAGCAGTACATCGGTCTCCGCCAATACAGCTTCGGTCAAACCATGCTCGGGGTCATCCAGGGTCGCAGTACGGACCGTGAAGTCATTTTCTTTTGACAGGAATTCTTTCAATACGGCATGAATACCCTGCGGGTATACTTTCCGGATCTCCTCATGCAGCTTTTCATGACGATATTCATTCCATACGGTAACACGTGTTTTCATCTCTCTTCTCCTCTAAAATTCAAACCAATTCCCTGTATCCGCGGAATTCAGAATACCATCAAGCACGAGCTGAGCCCGGTATCCATCCTCCAGCGTCGCCGACAATCCGTCTCCGCGGTCATTGACCATGTCGCAAAGCGCCTGTGTCTGGTCCGGTTGCGCCTCGCCATCCAGCGGGACGCTTTCCATTCCGGCACCTTCGCTCCGGCTATCCTTGAAGCAGGTCTCGAGCAGATCCATACCGCCGCGCAGTTTGATACGAAGGCTGCCCTTGCTGCCGTACACCTCGATCCGCTGCTCATTTCCGCAACCGAAAGCGAAGCGCGTCGACACAAGATTGACCGTTGCCGCTCCCTCCAAACGCCCCAACACATGGCAACAATCGTCCACGTCGACCGTACCGGTCAATTGGGAAGAAGACCCCGATCTGGTACTTTTAATAGTGGGAGCATCTGCGACTACGCGTTCGAATTCCCTGCTGGTAAGGAAACGAACCAGATCGATCTGGTGGACCCCGAGATCACCCGAGACGCCGGATCCGGCAACCTGCCTCCGATATCTCCAGGTTAACGGCACGGCATCGTTATTTCCCCAATCCTGGAGATATTGCGCATACACGTGCCGGATATCCCCCAACAACCCTTCACTGATCAGTTTTCGCGCCTTGCGTACCGCCTTGAGATACCGGTACGTAAAGCAAACCATGGCTGGCGCTCCCGAATCCCGTGCCGCGAGCAAAGCACCGACTTCGTCAGGATTGATTCCAACCGGCTTTTCAACCGCGAAAGGCTTGCCTGCGCGGATAGCATCCATCGCTATCGCGCAATGGCTGTGGTTTGGCGTGCATATGATGACCGCGTCGACAAAATCTGATGCCATCAGGGCTCCATGATCGCCGAATACCCGATCCGGATCCAAATCCAGGAACTTTGCCATGAAGGCAAGCCGAGCTGGATCCGGGTCGCAGATCGCGGATAACTCTGCGCCCGCGCAACGACGAATGCCCGGTATATGGAGCTTTTCCGCGACATTGCCCATTCCGACGATTCCTATTCGAATCCGTTTCATTTATCAACTTCCTTTAAGTAATCAACCGCGTACAGAAAGAGTCCTGCCGTCCAGTCCATGAGTTCCGGCATCGGATATTCGTCATTCACATGGATCGAACCGTCAACGACATTGTATTTTTCCCATAGACGTCCCGTTTCTCCGTATACACGGGTTACTAGCTCGATATATTTACCGGCTATACGACGCGCATCCTCGTGATATCCATAGCGTCGCATCCCTTCTATGGCGATGTAATGCAGTGGTGCCCATCCATTGGGGTAATCCCATTGGTAGGTAAACGATCTTTCTCCTTGGACGCAAGCGGTCAATCCGTACTCGTACTCGAACCGGTTCAACGCATGCATCGTCGACGCTGCCTGCTCTTTCGTCGCCAATCCTGCCCACAACGGCTGGAAGCACGCGAGCGACGGTATGGCACTCAAGGACCGATTCTTCGTATCGAAGTCCGTGAACAGGCCGATCCTGTCGTCCCACAAATATCCATTGATCGCATGGCATCTTTCACGCATCCGCATGTTCCAAACATCCGTCTCCGCGATACCGAGCACGGAGGCAATCCATGAAAGATCCCGCTCATATACGTAAAGATTCACGTTAAGGTCTATCGGCCAATAATCCGCGCACCTTCGGTCGAATCGGGGATTGAAATCCCAGCCGGATTCGGCCTCAGCCATATCATGGGCTGCGATTTCCAGACGCGACAGGTTTCGTCTTCCATCTACCGGAATCCTGAGCCGTATTTCGTCATAAAAGGCATCCAGCTCCTGTTCCGTCGCTTGATGGAAATAGCGGTTCAAACCGGTTCCCAAAGAACGGTTCGCCATCCAAAACGCATACTCCCGACAGAGTACCGGATAGGCCTCCGCCAACCAGGATTTATCATGCGTATGTTCGTAGATACAGCGAACCATGCTGCTCAGGTATGGAGGCTGCGAACGATTCAAGTGAAGCCTCAGATTGCTATTGGGCGCATACCCCAACAGTTCGACTTCATGCAGCAGGTTATCCACATTCGTCTTGGCCAAATACCATCGATCCAGACAAATCAACCCGACATTCTGAAAGTAGGTATCCCAATAGAAAAGTTCATTGAACATCCCGTCCATGCAGGGAACGACATACGGAAATGGAAGCCCGATGCGCTCTACCTTGTCTTCCGTGGAGCTGCGGACGCATCGAAACCAATTCTTTTCGATATATGCGTACACCCTATCAACACGTGTTTTATTTCCGCCCGGCAGTTCCATGATTCATCCTTTAACGGAACCAGCCGTTATTCCCCTGATGATGAATTTTTGCATGAAGAGAAAAAACACCAGAACCGGCGTCACGCCTATCACGACCGCCGCCAAAGCTACGTTCCATTCCGAGTTGTATTCGCCGTATAGATTGTATTGCGTGAGAGGTATGGTCCGAATGTTCCGGTTCATGAATATGAGGAGCATCGGCAGCAGGAAGTCATTCCAAATCCACAATACGTCAAGTACCGCAACCGTGCTTGTCACCGGCTTCAAGAGAGGGAAAACAACCAGCCAATATTTACGGAACGGTCCGCATCCATCGATGACCGCAGCCTCTTCGATATCCGTAGGTATGGACTTGATGAAACCGTGCATCATGAATACGGCGAAAGGACATCCCAATCCCCAGTAAATAAGCATGAGACCCCAGAGGCTCTTGGTCATGTTGAGCATAGCTGCCCATTTCACTAAAAAAATCATAAGGGAGTGGAAGGGAATGATCATTCCCAGCGTGAAAACGTAGTAGAGCAGCATGCTCGCGGTGTTTTTCGTTCTTGCCAGCATGTAGGACGCCATCGATGCCAACAAAACAATGCCAGTGACGCTGCCGGTTGTCAGCAACAGCGAGTTTGTGAACGATTTTATATAATCGGTCGCTTTCCATGCGACAAGATAATTATTCAAATACAAGGACTTCGGGAAAGAGATGAAAGAGGTCATCATCTCGCTATATGGTTTGAAAGAATTTATCAGGACGAAATACAGAGGCAGTATGAACAGCAACGATATCAACACACCGATGCCCTCGATTAAAAACAATCGCGTGGTATGTTTCTTCATCACAATTCCACTTCCTTCTTTTTCATAGCTCGAAGCTGCAACGTCGTGAAGGCCAGAACTATCAATGTGAGAACGACCGCCTTCGCTGAACCGTAACCTACCCGATTTTTCCCGAATGCCTCGTTATAGATGTTCAAGGAAACAACTTCGGTCGAAAATCCGGGACCGCCTCCCGTCATCTGGAAGAACAATTCGAAGATCTTGAACGAGCTTGCGATGGTGAGAAAAAGACATACCGTTATCGACGGCATGATCAGATGAATCGTAATGTACCTGAACTTCGCGAAACCGCTGGCCCCGTCTATATCGACGGATTCGAGCAACGACGAGTCGATGGTCTGGAGACCGGCTATGAATATGACCATATAATAACCGACGCTCTGCCAGATCAACGCGATGACCACGGCAAACAGCGCCATATTCCCGGTTCCGAACCAGCTCACATCAAGTCCGGTCAAACCGGTTTTCTCGATCATTCCGCTATAAACCTTTGTGAACATGAACTGCCAGATGAACGAGACGATGATCAAGCTGATTGCATTCGGCATGAAAATAGCGCTGCGATACATATTCTTGCCTTTAATATTCATATCCAAAATCAGGGCAAATCCCAATGCGATGACATTTATGAGCACGACATTCAGGATTGCGAATCGAAAAGTATTCCCGAGTGTGCTCAGGAACCGCGGATCCCGAAAAAACACCTTCTCGTAATTTTTCAAACCGACAAAGTTGACAGCCTTGCCGATCCCGCTCCAATCCGTGAACGAATATAGTATGGTGCCACCCAGCGGGATCAGGAAAAAACAGGCATATAAAAGAAAAGCCGGCAATACGAATGCAAGAAATACCAAAGTTTTGCTTATTTTGTTCGCGTGTGAAATCGACATACCCCTCCCCAACAACTCGAAATGGGGGAATCTTTTGATTCGATTCCCCTCATCCTGCGTTCTTATTTCTGGATCGCGTCAGCCCACATTTGATCTATCGTCTTGTAATAGGCATCGACCTTGATTGTCTTGGCAAAGTATCCCTGGAATACTTTCGCCAATTCCATGTCATAGCCGGTCGGCCAGTCACGGAATCCCCATCGATACACCTTGTTGGCGTTGAAATAGTTCAGCAGATCCTGCGCGGCAGCCCCGATCGCGGTCGGAGCCGACGTCCCCTTGACCGCAGAAATTAATTTGCAATCCTGCGTCCACATGTCAGTCGCCTGTTTCTGCGTTAACCAAACGAGGAACTTGGCTGCTTCTTCCTTGTTCTTGGATTGGCTGCTGAGGCAGAATACCGAGTCGACATCCCCCATCATGCGCGCCTCGTTCGCATTTTCGCTGACGGGCAAACCGAACATTCCGGTCTGGATGTCCGGGGTGATCTTGGTGACATTGTTCAGAGCCCACAGTCCCTGGACCATCATGGCGACCTTCCCCTCGGCGAACAAAGTACAGAGGTTATTGTAATCGCTATCCATGGGCTTGCTGTTGCAATTCGCGGCGATCATGTCGAATACTTCGAAAACCTTGCCCATCTTTTCGTTTTTGAAGGAGGTCTTGCCTTCATTCATCTGCATGACGAATGAATTAAGATCCACCGTCGCGGTATGACCGATGGCAAACAACTGCCTGAGTGTCCATGCATCCTTGAAAGCGACACCGAACGGCGTAATTCCTTTTTTCTGGAGTTTGTCGACGACGGCCCTCAGCTCCGTAACCGTTTTCGGTACTGCGGTGATCCCCGCATCGGCAAAAATTTTCTTGTTGTAGATAACGCCTATTCCGGCGATATCCATCGGCAGGCCCATCATTTTTCCATCGACAAGGACGGCTTCCCTGGCGGTTTCAAACACATTGTACGATTTGGCATCCAACGGCTCCAGCAAACCGGATTTGGTATAATCTTTCAGCAACCCGCCGACGCCGAGGGCGAACACATCGGGATTGTCTCCCGAATTCATGAGGACCTTGATTGTCTGGTAGTACTGGTCTCCCCCCGGGCGCTCCATGTTGAACTTGACGTGAGGATTAACCTCGGTATACTTGTCCAGGATGCGCTGGAACGGCACGACGATCTCTTGCTTGGCAATCCAGACCTTGAGCGTAACGGGTTTCTTCGCATCGGCACCCGATGTCTTGGTCTGTCCATAGGTGGTCATGGATGCGATCAGCATGACACTCAAACTCAGAAAAAGCACTTTCCTTTTCATAGTTCCTCCTTGAAAAACATTATTTCCTCGTTAGCGTGGAAATATTTCAAATAAATGTAACATGTGTTACGTAATGTGTCAAATGTTGTTTTTATGAGTATGCGACATTCGTTGTATGCACCAAAATGGCAAGGGATCATCATTACAGTTACCGGCGAATTCATAACCAAGCTCACGATCGCTTACCGGAGACAAGCGCACGGACAGCAGGGGCGTCCATCGGTACGAAATTGTTCTTCATCTTGAAATCATCCTGACATTTGTCGAAAAGCTTACCGATCCGCTCATCCGTCAATGTGGAAGTTTCCACCCCTATCTCTGCGAAGCCTGTCGGGAGCCCCGCACAGACTTTCAAATCCGCAAGTTCAAAGCGAAGCCTCCGGGCTGCCGAATCATCACCCGCTCCGCATTCTGCTTCAGCGAAAACACGACGCGCAACCGAAGCGAGTTTTGACTTCACTGCCGTATCCTTGGAATTGAAGTCGTAAACATTTTCGGTGAAAAAGGCGCAAGCCGCGCCGTGAGGGACATGCCACTCCTCGGAGAGAATGAAGGAAAGCGCGTGTATCGCCGCGGTACCGGTCAGGTTGAAAGCGGCACCTGCGGCGCATGCCGCGACAAGCAGATCCATCGTCAATGCGCCTGATGCGGTATCATTGCGGCCATTTAGCCGCGCTTCGTACGCGGGACGAAAAACGCGCAACAGGGCAACCAGCGCGTCTGAAGCGACCAGATCGGAGACAGGCGTGGAGTTCCGGTTCCAGAGGGTCTCCAATGCGTGTGTGACCGCGTCGTAGGCGGTGGACGCCAGCAGCGCCGGAGGGATATCAGCGACAAGAGAACCGGCCAGAATAGCCGCGTCAGCCTGGATCTGGGGACTTGCCAATGAATATTTCCTTCCCCACCGGGCAGTATAGACCCCAAACCGGGTCAGCTCCGCACCGGTTCCCGTAGTTGTCGGAATCATGATCGATTTCGGTCCCCGGAAATCCATTTTTCGGGAAGCCTCGGGCCCGAGGTAGTCGTCCAAATCCCCCGGATTGGCTATCATCGCACAGACCGCTTTTGCCGAGTCCAGGGCGCTTCCGCCACCGATGCCCACCAGGAGATCAGGCTTGAAAGCCCTGGCGGATACGACCATTTCCATGATATCGGCGCTCGCGGGGTTCGGGACAATACGGTCAAGAACCAGGCTTTCGCGGCCGGCGAGGAATTCGGCCAAAGTTTGATCCAGGGCGGGAAAGGGGCGGGGGTCTTTGACCACGAGAACCCGGGCCCTCGCGTTTCCGCCCAGAAAAGCGGCTGCCCGGTCCAGGTCGGCGGCCGACAGCATATCGACCGTGACTACCTTGGTCGTACTGACCAAGGGAAAAAGCATTGATCCGGATTTCATCTGAAGTACTTCGTTTCCAGCGCAATGACCTGGTTAAAAGCGTTGATCAGGAATTCCTTCCTGAACTCCATCTTCTGGGTGAACAGAACGGAAAGCCATGCATCCACGATTTGACATCCAAGGAAAGGTGCGGTGATCCACGCTCCGAGCGTTATCACGTTCGAATTGTTCACGATCTTCGCCCGCTCTCCGGAGAATAGATCATCCACCACACAGGCGTACACGCCCTTATGCTTATTCGCGACGATCGCCATACCCTGGCCGGTCCCGCAGACCAGAATTCCATGATCGGCGATCCCAGTCTGAATAGCCTCGGCCACCTTGGAACTCTGCTCGAAATACGGTTTCGGCGCATCGAGACTCTCTATGCCAAGATCGGTCAATTCGATTTCGGGATGGTTTTCCAAAAGGTGCCTGGCAATCTCTTTCTTGAGCGGAAAACCGGCAACGTCAGAAGCCAGTATCAAACGTATTTTTTCTGCCACAATAATCTCCTTAAAAAGACTTGACTGTTTTGACGATAGTCCCTGCAGTCAGGCCGAAACGTTCCTGGAGCCAGTCCTGTGTCCCGACTTCGCCGAAAAGATCCCTCACACCTACCCGCTTGAGCCTGATGTCCTCATTTGATTCCGCCAGAGCTTCCGCTACAGCAGATCCAAGACCGCCGATAATCTGATGGTTCTCCGCAGTAACCAGTTTCCCCGACTGCCGGGCACTCGAAAGGATCAACGGGAGATCCAGAGGTTTGAGCGACAGGGCGTCGATTACGGTCACCGAGACCCCCTCTTCCGCGAGGAGGGCGGCACCCTTGAGAGCCTCGCCGACCATGAGGGCACCAAGGGCTACGATGGTCGCATCCCTACCCTCGCGCAGAACTTTAGCCTTCCCGAACTCGAACTGCTCCCTTTCAGGATACAACACAGGGGCGGCTTTACGCTGAAGCCTGATATATACGCAACCATATGTCCCCGCGCTCAAGGTTACTAAGGCCGCCAGCGACACAGGATCGCTTGGCTCCACGACCAGGAGTTCCGGGATCACCCGCATGAGGGCCAGATCCTCGAAGGGCATGTGGGTTCCACCATTGAAGTTCGCGCATATCCCGGGGTCCGTCCCCACAAGCTTCACATTGAGCTTGGCATAATTGGAAGACAGGAAAAACTGATCATAGGCCCGGCGGCTCGCAAAACAGCCAAAGGTCGCAGCGAAGGGGATTTTTCCCATGGAAGACAGGCCCGATGCAATGCAGACCATGTCAGCTTCGGCTACGCCGACATTGACTGCTCGGTCAGGATAAGCCATGGCGAAGGAACCAGTCCCGGTGGCGCGCATGAGGTCCGCCTCCACGACCACGACGTCGGGATTTTCCCTCCCCAACGAAATCAGGGTGTCGGCGTATACCGCCCGCATCTCTTTCGGCGCATCGGCCATTTTTTTCTCCTTAACCCAGTGCCGCAATGGCTGCATCTGCCTGCTCTCGGGTGATCGGCATATTGTGGTTGGTGACCAGACCCTCACAGAAGTCGCAACCCTTGCCCTTGACGGTATCGAGTATGATCATGCTCGGCTTTCCCTTTCGGGCCTTCGCCTCCGTGATCGCCTCTTCCATAGCTGAAAAATCATGACCGGGCACGCGCACCGCATGCCAGCCGAAGGACTCCCACTTTGCACGGAGATCCACCAATCCCATCACCTCATCGGTTGCACCGTCTATCTGGAGCTTGTTGCAGTCGGTGAAGGCTGTCAAATTGTCCAGTTTGTAGTGAGCCGCAAACATGGCTGCCTCCCAGACCAAACCTTCGTCGCTTTCACCGTCGCCGATCACGCAGTACGTCCGGGCATCCAGGCAGTTCATCCGCATCCCGAGCGCAATACCCGCAGCGGCGGAAATACCCTGACCCAAAGACCCGGTGGACATGTCGATGCCCGGGGTTTTCGTTCGGTCGCAGTGGGACGGCAAGTTCGTACCGCCCTTGTTCAATGTATGGAGCCATTCCAGGGGAAAGAATCCTTTTTTGGCCAAAGTCGCGTACAAGGCAGGACCGGCATGACCCTTGGAGAGAACCAGCCGATCCCGATCGGCTTTGTCTGGATCATTCGGATTCACGCGCATATGTCGGTGGTATAACAGCGTCAGGATTTCCACCACCGACATGGCTCCGCCAATATGTCCGATGCCCAGATGGGCGATTTCGTCGATTGTCAGTACTCGGATTTCCTTAGCCAGCGTTTCCAGCGCATCAACCTCGGTGATTGTCATTCAATACTCCTCACTATGCCGCAGTAGATACAAGAAAAACATGCGGACCAATTCAGGTTTGCAAAACGTTAAGCACATATTAATATCGTTATCGATATTTGTCAATGAAAAATATTTAACAAATTATCATTTTGATATCACCTTCTCCCTGCTTGTACCCTCCTCGGCGCACTCCCACTCACCAAAATGCCCGTCCATAAAGCTTTTAAGCGATTTTTATTAAACCTATTCTGCGATGAATTTTAAAGGAAACCCATAAATATATACATCGTTAACGATTTTTATTATTGACAAATAGCCCATCTATATGGAAAATAGGCCCAATACGCGTTTTCGCGGGCGGAGGAACTATGGCAAAGAAACATCCTGTAACACTCGGAGTCGTGTGCCTGGCACGAAAAACATATGATTGGCAAACGGCCGGAGAAATATACCGGAAAGTGAAAGACGACCTCATGCAGATCGAGGCCGTTAATTGGGTATTCATTGAAGACTTGGTTATCGAAGTCGACGAGGCCCGTAACGCCGCGGAGGCATTGGCCGCGAAGAATGTGGACGGTTTCGTCTGCATCAGCGGGACCTTCCATCTGGGGCATCTGGTGCTGGAGATCGAGAAGGTGCTCCACAAGCCCATTCTCTTGTGGGCCTGGGATGAGCTTCCCTACAACGGCGGCAAGATCCGGCTCAATTCCCTATGCGGGCTGAACCTCAACGCATCAAACCTCTACAAGGCCCGTGTCCGAAACTACCATATGTGCCTGGCGAACGATATCGACCAAAACTGGATAGACGCGGTGCGCATCCTCGCACGTTTCAAGACCGCCCGAGTCGGACTCATCGGATTTAGGGCCCACGGCTTTTTCAACCTTGGAGTCTATGACCTGAACGTGTACCGCGAGATGGGCATCCTCATCGACCACTACGAGCTCGCCGACGTATGGAACTTCCCGATCGGGAGTTTCGAGATCGAAGCGCGGAAGAAGCAGTTGTTGGCGACTTTCGACGTGTCGGGCATCACGGAAGACCAGGTAGAAAAGGTCGCCGAGCTGAGCGCCAAACTCAATGCCTTTCTGGATGCTAACAAACTAACAACCCTATCGGTGCGGTGCTGGCCAGAGTTCGCGGCGGGCTTCGGAGTCTCCCCCTGCGCGGCAATGTCTCTCCTCCAGTCGGAGGACCGCATCCTTGCCTGCGAGGGCGACATCGAAGGAGCTCTATCCATGCTGGCCCACCAGACGATCGGCGCCGAAACGCCCTACCTGTTCGATTTCTCCCAGGTCAACTTTCAGGAGAACTTCGCACTCTTCTGGCATTGCGGCGTCGCACCTTGCAACCTCTGGGACGGCAAGTGCGTCCGTAGCCTGGACACCTACTTTGCAGGAGGAAAAGGCGTCACCGCGGACTTCGTACTCAAGTCGGGGGAACTCTCCATACTCCGAATCGATTCGGCAGGCACCGAGTACCGCTTGCTCCTTCAGAAAGCACGGGCGGTCGCCATGCCCAAGGACCTCAAGGGGACGTATATGAAGGCAGTCTTCGAACGACCGGTTCGGGAAGTAGTGGAAAAAGTGATCGAAAACGGCATCGCCCATCACGCTTCGGTGGTCTACGGGAACTTCATCGAACCCTTGCGGATGCTCGCGAAAATCCAGGGATGGAAGGTCATCGAATGAACAAAAAAGCCGGACTGCTTTCAACCCTCCGGGAAAAGAACCCGAAGCTTTCAATAGAAAGCGTCGATGCGCCCGCCTTCACAGAATACGGCCGGGTCCTCGACTGTCCGGATACGGCAGGGCTGGTCGCCTGGTTGCGGACCGATGCCCCGATCGGTGAAGCAGTCGCCTACCTGCGAAGCGTCACCGCCCTGGAAGATACGCCCTGCCCGGAGGGAATCGACACCGGAGAACCACGGTCAGGCCCTGTGCCGGGTTCGACCTGGAAGCAATACTTCGAGAGGACCGTCTTCGGTGGCCTTCCGGTCCAGATCGGCTGGTGTGTCGGCAGGAATACGCGGCTCAATGCCCTTGAGTACCACAAGTCCAGCGAGGTACTCCTCGCCGGGAGCGATCTTCTTCTTCTTGTCGGGTATCTGGGCGATATACGGGATCACCGTATCTACGAAACGGAAAATATCCGGGCTTTTCTGGTCCATGAAGGACAGGCGGTTGAACTCCGGTCCACCACGTTGCACTTCGCGCCGATCATGGTATCGCCCGCCGGTTTCCGGTCGGCAATAGTGCTGCCCGCAGGGACCAACGCGCCGCTTCCTGCGGTAGATCCATGCGCCGAAGACGAGAGGGGACTGCTCTGGGCCCTCAACAAGTGGCTGATCGCATGCCCGGGAAGCGGCCCCGCACTCAAAGGTGCCCGGATTGGCATCGATGCAAACATAGAAGTATCGACCTAGCCGGGGCAGACTTTACATCAGATGCATTTGAAGCAACCACAAAGGGAAACCCGCAAACTGAAGAGGAGCTGACTGATGATGACTCGCCGCTATCTGGACATTCTGTTTCTTGCGGTGATTTGGGCCGTCTATTATATCGCCAACAAGATGAATGTAATGGGAATGTCCATCAATCTTATCGGCTTCCTGGTGAGAACCGTCGTTTTTGTCGGACTTACCGCCTTGCTTTTCCGTTCAGGCGGAATTCGTCGCTTGTTTTTTCTTGGCCCCATCACCTATCGCATCCTATTGGTTGGTCTTATCGGATTTACACTAGATTTCGCCGCATTCTGGGGCTTACGGATGTCCACGGCCATGAACGCGTCAATCCTGCTGAAAAGCGATACGCTCTTCGTCAATTTGATCACGGTCATCGTGTTGCGTCAACGCATCGGCGGCAAGGGATGGCTTGGGTCCTTTGCCGTGCTCGCGGGAGCTTTGTTCGTGATGGGAATAAACCCGCTTGAAATGCGTTTCACCGGATTAGGGGACTTGCTTCTGGTGATGAGCGCTTTTTTCCTGGCGATCAATGCATTTGTCATCCGCAGCATACAACAGGATCAAAGTGCCGAAGTGGAGAACGGACATATATCATGGATCGCCAACGTGATCATTTGGATCATGTTCGGCCTTCTTGCCTGGCAGGACGGATCACTCGCTACCACCCGCTCGATCCTGCGGAACCCCGGATTGATCGGCAGCCTCATGGTCGCAGGGATCGCCCAGACTCTAATCTATGCGATCTATTATCAAACTCTGCGCAAGTATCCCATCTGGGTCGTAAAAACCCTGCTTTTATCCACCCCTCTCTTCGCGGGCCTTCTTGCGATACTGGCCCTGGATGAAAAACCTCATGCCGGACTGCTTATGGGAATGCCTTTGATTCTGTTCGGTGCCTGGCTGATCGCGCGTCCTAAAAAAGACATATAGAAAAATAATTCGGTGTTGCTACCGACCTGACAATCATAATTTACACTATCGTATATTTTATGACAGGATTTTCGAAGCACAATCAGGTAAATATGTTTGTTGCGACAATATATACAATGCCGTAGACAGCGCCGCGGAAAAACTATTCAGTTATCACGATTCTCCAAGCCCGAAGTGTCCGGGCGGTGGGAAAATTCACGCTGTCCTCGACAACGCACAAAACAAGCTGGAACACTCGCTCATACGGAGAAAGCTGTAGGACCTCGTAATCGATCACAATAAAAGCATGAAAGGATTAGCTAAATGTCATGAAAGCATTCGTTTTTTTGACAATCCGGACAAGTTCCGAGGAGACAATATGAAACACCCGGTTCTCAGGCGAATAGTGATTGTGACAGTCTACGAAAGGTTTTGCCGGGCCGCTTTTCGTCGGGCGATAAAACTTTCAAAGGAGGAAACGGAACTGTTTATAACCAGGTGTTTCGGTACCGCTGCGTTTTTTAAGAGGGTGTGAACATTGCCGAAGCGGCCAACGTCCCGCCAGTAGTGGGCGTCACTGCCGACTACCATAAGGGATCCATGGGCCACGCACAGCCGGGCCAGGGCAGCACAGTTATTATCGCTCCCTTTACGGATGCGGAAGGAGCTGTCGTTCAGTTCCAGGGCCTTGCCGTATTGCTTCGCGGCCCGAACCACGGCCTCCAGGTCGATGGGGA
>JFJP01037565.1_pt1 | contig 25756 bp, 38 predicted proteins | sample 431651 | NCBI WGS metagenome assembly JFJP01 (sample SAMN02602958, study PRJNA72255) | Microbial mat metagenome, whole genome shotgun sequencing project. | biome: fresh water; feature: sink hole; material: water; isolation source: purple microbial (photo- and chemosynthetic) mats found in...
TAAGTTCCAGTAATTAACCCTTTTGCTCTAGCAGATTCTAAATCAATTTCTAATTTAGATACACTGTTATTAACTTGTTGATCAATTGATGAATTAAATACTTCTAATTCAGATTGTTTATCTGATAAAGTAGTGAAACATTTTTCGATTCTATCATTCTTTACTTTATTAAAATCTTTGCTTGAATCAGTTTTAACAATTACTTCATTTCTTATTTCATTACTTTTATTCATACTATTAGCTGTTGAAGCGGTTATAGATACACCTGTGCAAAACAAAACAAAGATAAGAAGAAGTATTGCATATACAATACTTCCTTTTCTCCAGTAATGAATAAAAGCGACGCCTGCTCCAATTTTAAGAATATCGAATGCAGCACCTAATATACCATAAATTAACCAATCTTCTCCACCCATGCCTGCAAATAACTGTACTGTCAAATAAAAACTTTGTGTTTCAACAGAGAATCCAGTAATTGTACATATGATCTTAACCATATTACTTTTAAAATTTTTAAAGAACTTTTTAACACTATTAATAAAATTTTCCATCATTTGTTTGCCCTCCCTAGGACTAAGATAATTAAATTACCTTTATATTTGAACTCTACGTAATACAAAGTTCGTTTATTTATATAAATTTTTAGATTATTATAGGGAATTTGAACTACTAAAATTTAAGCCAGTCAAAGCTTTCTAAGAGCTTCATATTTATTACTATTCTTTTCTTACCCCACCATCATCAAAGCCGAAGTAGTGACCAATTATATATCCTACTAAGGCTGTGAATGACGATGGTACCTCTACTTTTGTAATCATTTGTATTATTGTTAGTACTAAATATCCTATTGCTAACGTAAGAAATACAATTCTCTTTGATTCCAATTTAGTCATAGCCATAATATTGCCTCTAAGTATTACATGAACTTTCCAGCAAACAAAGTTATACTAGTGATTAATACTGTGATAAATATTCCTACTAACCAATTAAACTGAGTATCAATCTTATTGTTAATTTTCTCCATACCTTGTTTCAGTTGTGAAATATCTCCTCTAATTAAGCATATATCCTTTTCCACGCCATCCACTTTTGATTGAAGAACGCCTACATCTATTTTTAACTTTGTTAACTCTTGCTCTTTTATACAAATTTCACACGTCCTGTTCTCCATCAACTTGTCTCCTTTCTTACTTGTATTTTGAGATAAACTATTTATCCTACAAACTTATCTCAACTTCTATTCCAAGTTCTGACAACCTTTCAATATAATCTGCTTCGTTGTCATATTCTTCAACGCAAGGTTGACCTGTAGCAAATGCTTGACCTGCATCAACTACCCCATGATGTACTATTGTACTGTCATTTTGATTGATTGTTATAACCCAAAACTTTTTTAATGCTTTTAGCTCAATCATGTCTTTTTTTGCCCTCCTGATAGACTTTCTTTTTATTTTTTTATTTTTTTGTTATCTAGTTTTTTATCGGATTTATATTGTTTTATCATAATTGCCCTCCATCCAAAATGCTCCATCCGCTTGTCAAAAGAGATGCCCTAGCGTTTGCAGGTGCTCCAGATGAATATTTTGCAGTACCTGCGTGGAATGATACGTTTGGTTTTTCTGTTTGTGCTGCCCATGCAACGAGAAGCAAGTCATAGTTAGCGTTTGAAAATGCAGATAGTTGTAAAAATGATGATGCTGTTATAATTTTTTGTATATTGAAATGTGATACGTCTTGGTTGAAATTTGTGGCAGAGTTAAACATGCTTCCAATTGTTGTTGCATTAGATGTATCAAAATTTGCTAAATTTTGATTAAAAATAGTATTATACTCAAACATTTGCGAAAATGTTGTAACTTTAGAAGTTACAAAATTAGAAACAGAACTATTGAATTTTGTTCCTCTTAACATTCCTTGCATACTTGTGACATTATTTACATAGAAATATTCTAAGTTAGTAGCAAAATTAACACATTGCCAAAACATCCATTTCATGGATGTTACGTTAATAGTGCTAAAAAGTAAAATAGCTGGATTAAATAAAGTACACGCTTCAAACATGCTTTCGCAATCTCCAGATAAAGTTAAGCTATCGTTAGCCGTGCAAGTTAAATTTGAACAACCATAAAACGCTCTATAACCATTGCTAATTATATTTCCCCAGTTAGTTATTTGCATCAATTTTAATTTATCTCCAGTGTTTGCAAAATAAATCCTAGGGAATACACCTATAATCTTAATAGTATAAACACCACTCGAAGTATACACATGCGTTTTACTCGTATTTGTTGTGTGAGTCTCAACAGCTCCATCACCCCAGTCAACCGAGTAATTATAAGTACCAGTACTCGGTAAAGGTAGTATAAAAGTATTACTTGCTGACCCTGCCTTTGTAGTATCGACAACCATTGTAAAATAAGGATTAGATCCACTCGAAGGAATCACGCCAAAATTTGTAAATAACATAATTAATCCCTCCTAAGCAGACAATGCTCCGACTAATATCCAAGTATTTGTATCAATCTTTTTGATAACTGCTGATGCATACTGAGCCGATATACTTTTGTTACTACTTGCACTAAGGATTGTTACTCCTGCACCTTGCGCAAGCGTTACAGCTCCAGAACCATATCTAAATATTCCGATTTCTGTGTCTGTTGGAAATGCAACATCGACAAATGGCGGTATAGTCACTGTAATAGTAGATCCGCTATTGCATCTTTGTAGAGTGCTTGCATCTGTCAACGCTAATATTTTTGACGTTGTGACTTCTAGTGTTGCAAAAACACTATTAACACCTGCTACACCTGCTACACCTTGAATTCCTTGTATACCTTGTATACCTTGTATACCTTGCAAACCTTGTATACCTTGAATACCCTGTGCTCCATCATCTCCTTTATCACCTTTTAAGCCTTGTTGACCTAAGGCAGAGTATTCAAGTTCAAAGTTAACATTAACTGGATTAATTTCTATTGAAATATCAGACATCTCTAGTCACATCCTTTGTAACAGTTATAGAGTATGTATCAGAGCTAGTAACTGTGTTGGTGTTTTCATCAGTATATTGTATATCCATATAAACTTTGCCTTCTGGAAAATTTGTATCATCTGCTACGAGAGCATAAACTCCGTTTCCTAATTCTGTTATTGTAAAATCTGTTAAAAGTGTATCATCTTCTGTTCGAACTTGGCTTGCTAAATTATTAACAGCCCCAACTAAAAGAGTTCCGTCAACACTAATTGTTAATGTAAATTGAAACGTGTCATTTGCTTTTATACTTGCTATGTTTAACATAATACCCCTGCCTTTCTCTATACGCTTGTTTGTAGCCTCACAGTTTTTTTAGTTGATACTTTATACATTAAAAATAATAGCGTGTCTACAAACAAGCATATAGGTTTATCTATCTTAGAAGCTAGTCATAGCCTCATTCTTTGTGTATAGTAATAATAGTACGAAACCAGTCATAGCCTCATTCTTAAATTAAGCTTATTATTCTTCAACAAATGTGCTTAATTCTAATCTGAGAGCTTTCTTTCTGTTAATTATATCCTTTTTACTTTGATGTGGTTCATAGTTTATAAACCCTATAATATCTTCGATTATTCTTGGAACATCTTTATCTAGTTCTAATAGTTCTTCTATTCTAGATTCTTTAGCAAGTTTATTTTTATCTTTCAAATCTTGCAAAGACTTAGCATCAGTAATATTACTATCAACAATCTTAGAGAATTTCTTATACATGATTACATCATTAACACTTATTACATCAGTTGTAAAAGTAAATGTATTTGTATCATCTTTATGCTTGAGATATCCACTTTCTTTATCAAAAATATATCTCATATTCTACACCGTTCTTTCTAAACCATACATATTAACATTAGCACCAGTTGATGTGACATAAAGTTTATCACCAGCACTTAATACGATTGGTGAATTAGGTAATAGTAAAGGTGAGTTAGTTGTAGACGTTATTACAAGTCTATCAGATACTTTGACATCATTTATTGATATATTAGTAGAAGACCAAGTTGCATAGATTGAAGATATTTCTATTTGCTTTCCTGCTCCTACTTCAAGCATTAATCTACTAGCTGTAACTGTTTCCACTGTTGAAAGTGCATCAATCAACATAGTTGTAATTGCTCCTGTTGGACTTAGTCCTATAACTCTTGTATCAGAGAATGCAATCATAGTGTAATCATCAGCAGGAGGCGACGTTCGTTGATATACAATACTTGGTATAGCACCACTTATATTAATCAAATATATATAATCTGATGTATCAGTGCTACATATTACATATGATGAATTAATTATCTCCATTTTTAGATTTGCCGCTGAACTTGTCGTGGCAACATAAGTTCCAAATGTTGGAGTTGTTCCAGATACTGTTACTATTGCAAAGTTTGGATAGTTAGTAGCTGATAAAGTAGCTCCCATTACAAATTTAGTAGATGATACAGGACTAAGACATAGAGTTCTACCACTTGCTATTGTCGCTGAACTTTCAACTTCTGCATTAGCTGTCATTGTTGTTCCAGATATATCTATAACTCTAGCACATGGTTTAGTTGCGCCTTTATATAATACTAGTGCTTGTGTAGAGGATATTGCTTGAATTAAATGTTGACCTAACAATACAGCATTACTTGTTGCAGAGTATGATAATGGTGTTGCTGACATACTAGCCACTGTACCAACATTTGTAATTATTGTTGTATTTACACTTGTTGTTGAGTTACCATAATGAACGATACATTTATCAGTATCTAATTTAGCAATTCCCATTGGTGAATAATATCCTGCTAATATATTTATTGGTGTTCCAAATGTAACAACAGTTCCAGCAATTGAAGCAATCACAACATATCCATAATCTGTACCAGATACTTTATATGATATTGCTACTCTTGTTGTACTTACTGCTACTGCTTGTATATACTGAGCTATTGCTGGTGCAGATGATTGATAATATGATCCTATTGTATCAAATCCATTAAATGAAGCGTCAGGAATTGCTACAGCACATTGTAATCCTGTTGATGTACTTCCAATTAACAAAACTTTATTCGTATCATATTCAACCATTGTTGTATAAGAAGCACCAGTCAAACATGTTGAAGTACTTCCTGTTGATGTATATTTTTTTCCTACTATTGCCATTGTTTATCACTTCCTTTAATTTTAGATTATATTTAATACACTAATCCACCTAACGCTATAGATAGCAATGCATCATTAAGCGTTGTGCTTAGTAATGATAATGAGTAAGCTGTTACTACCTTTGAATCATCTGTTGCTTCTAATGCCTCTGTAGGCGTTGCTATGTTACTCTTAGCAAAAGGTGTTCCTACTTCTGTTGGTTCATCTGCAAAATCTACTTTAGCTTTGAATGTAGCACCAACAGTTAAGCCAGATGTTCCAGTTTCTACTATTTCTAATTCTCTCCATCCAATTTTTAAAGGGCTAGGTACACGATCTTTGAAGTCTGACATTTATAATCATTCCTTTCTGTTGAGTAACTTGATGTTACTTAAATTAATCCAATATCAGCACCTGCTACAGCACCAAATGTTCCTGCTCTCTTTAGATTTGATTCATATACAATAGCATTCGCTAATTCGTATACGTCCAATTGAATCTTTTCTATATCATTTGCAATAGTAAAGGTTAAATCATCTAAAGAAGAAGGTACGGTAGGAGTCGTAATTGGTAATGTTAATACACTTCTAATAGTGCTTATATTTAACAAATATTGTGTTGCATCACTTAATGCGAACCATTCAGTTCTAAGCCATGTATAATCAGTTATAACAGACTGTGTATAATTCATTGAGTTTAATAGATTGCTGAGATATTCTGAGTTCTCTTCAACTCTGTTTAAGTCAGTTGTTCCATAACTAGGGTGAGTAGCAATTGTTCTATTTGTTATTGGTGAAGTCCACGAAGCCATTGTAGCTCTCCTTTCATATGATTGTACCAATACATTTAATATTACCTCTGAAACCATTAGATAAGTCTATATCGTTCGATACGATATATCCAGTAAATGTCTTATTTCCATATGCTTCAACAGAGATATAATCTCCAACAATTACATCATTCGCTATCTTGTTAAATGTTATTTCATGCGATTGTGTCTCATAGTCTCTTAGATATTCTGCATTCTGTTCTATATCCCAAGTCAAAGTATTATCAAATTTTATCAAGTTAGGCTTTAAATTAGAAGATAATGCATTCTCTTTCTTTAATGTTGTAATATTCTTTGCATATTTGTATCCAGAGATAATTACTTCACCTTCTATTACAACGTTTATTATTGCATAGTTAGCATTACTTGAAGTAATCGTTGCACCAGTTATCGATAGATTGCTAGAAGGGTCTGAGAATTCTATTGTATGTATACCTATTGGTAATACTTTCTTATACAATTCAACAGTTTCAGCAACTTCAGAATATGATGAGAGACTTAATATGATTCCTGTAACAGGTTTAATTTGTTTTTTAACATCAGTTTCAGTGTATTGAAATAATTCTTCTCTATCCAACATAACCACATCTGATGAATCAAGTCTATATATCTTAACTAGATTACTTCTAGAACAGTCCACAACAGCATTAACAGCAAATGCTAAGTCTTGCAATGAATCTTTACATGTTTGAATTGGAAGCCATCCAGTGACAACTAGACTAGCAATAGAGCTATCAATTTCATATAGAGTAGAATTAAATTGTAACATTATTTCATCAATCAGCGATCCTACTGTTATGTTAGTATATATCCCACCTAAATGCTCTGTTGATTCTAATTGTCCTATTAAATCCTCTCCTTCAATTCTAAGGATTCTTTCCTCTTTCTTTTCTTTAATAGATACATAAAACGTTCCTACCTCAAAAGGGACATCATTAACAAGCTCAATAACTTCTATTTCTTGAGTTTCTTGTAATACTGTCAATATTTCCTCTGTTCTAGCACTTGTAAGTAATTGAACAGTAAAATCTAGTGTGTTAATAGTAAGTGTATCAGTTGTTAAGTCCACTTCTTCTAACAATGTTGATTTCACTATCATAGACTTATCAAATAATACAATTTCACCATAATCAATATTCTTTATCTTTACATATCTATATGGTTTATTTGTAGTGTTGAATACTATCTTGACTTTATAATAATCTTCTACTAAATTATTACAGAAATATGTACTTGCATCTGGTGTAAAATTAGCACTATCAATTAATACATTTACACTATCATACCAATAGATACCTATATCATCACACCAATCACCAGTAGCACCCCAGAAGTCAATAGTTATACCGTTAGATGTATGAGGACTATCAAATGATACAATAAGCTCAACAGGTGTTGTGAACGCTCCTAGTGAATTACTCATAGAATACGACCAGTAACCCCATTGTACACTAGTTAAATCATCTGGTAATATTTTAAACTCTTTGTTAAATTCCCATTGTCCATCTTCTAATGTTGTGTATTTAGTAGGAGTGAAACTATTCTTGATATCATCAATGTCTACAAAAGATTGTATATCTGTTGATGTTGGCACACTATCTGTCTTTGCTGTTAAGTCTAATAGCTTTAATCTTATTTGTGGATTAGTGATTGCCATAAGTTAATCACTCCTTTCTATCTAACACAAGATGTTGCAATAAAGTTTATAGTCATTGAACCCCAATAAGAGTTTGCACCATCTATATATCTCTTTAATTTAACTTTTAGAGCATCGGGATACATGATAAAGTTATACTTACCAAGAGGCGAATACACTTCAACAGTTCTGTTATAATTTCCATCTACGTTAATTGTACTTAATGCTTGATACAATGATATAAAGTCATTACTGTTATTTCCTAGGAAAGTTATAGTTTGATTCTCTACAAATCCTATTGCTTCAGATTTAAAAGCACCTGAAATAGTTCTCTCAGCAAACTTATATAAAAACTGTCCATCAATATCTATCTCCGATATATGTATATTGTAAGTTGTTCCGTCTATAATTATACTTGTCAAGTTACTCACCTCTCTATGCTATTGAGACTTTACGTCTTCCAACTCTTCTATCTTCTTTTTCAATCTCTGGCTTCAATACTCTTATTAATTGAGCCATATTACCAGTAAAGTTTACATTAATATCTGTAGTACCTTTGTTACCTAAAGCTGTTTCAAATGCTTGTATCATAGTAGCTAAAGGTGTTTCAATATTAATTCCTGATTTCTGGTCACCAAGTATAGCCATAAATTGACTATTAGGTGGAATTACTGCGCCTGTTGCTAATTTAGGAACTTCCATTCTACCAAATTTAACTTCATTCAATGTGTTTAGATTGAATCCAAATGATTTTCCACCAATATTCGGAACCCAATCTGGCACAACAAACTTTAATTTGTTCATAGCACCTATCATGGTATTAACACCTTTGACGAAGAAATTGATAAATGTTTCAAATCCAGATATTTGAGCATTGATAAAGTGAGCAAATGCAACATGTAGAACATTCATAACCTTATCCCAAATAGGCTTTAACTTCTCTTTTATTTCTCCCCATTTTTCTAATATTGGATCTATTACCTTTTCTTTAACATAAGTAGAAATAGCACCCCATACTTCTTCAAATACAGTTATTATTGCATCCCACTTAGTCTTAATATCTGTCTTAAATGTTTCCCACTTTTCTAGTAATGGAGCAATTACAAATAATTCAACATAAGCAACAACTGTTAAAAATATTGCTTTAACAATATCCCATGCTTGAGTAATAACCTCACTTATAAGTGTTTTGAATTCACCCCATAAAGTTAATATAGGCTTGATAATAGATTCATTAAACCATAATACAATTGGTAATACTATCTCTTTGATACTATCATATACTGACTTGAATATTTCTTTAGTCTTCGTCCATATAGAAGTGAAAAGAACAACAATTGGTTTAACTACATTTTCATCAAACCAAAGTGCTACTGGTGTAAATAGCTTTACTAGATACTCCCAAAATTGTAGTGCTTTTTCTTTGATTACATCCCAATTCTTATATAACAATACACCGATTGCTATAACTGCTGCAATTGCTGCTATAACAAGTATTATAGGGCTTGTTAGTATTCCCATTACTGTAGCAAATCCCGTAGTTACTGCTGTAGCAATAGCCATTACTATAGCATATACACGTAGTGCGCCTTCAACAAGTAAGAAGGTTGAGATTACTACTAATAACACTGTTACAATAGAATCAAATATCTTTGGATTTTCTTTAGCGAAACTGTTGAGAGCTTTTATTGCTTTTGTTAACATATTAAAAGCAAATATTATTCCATCTAATACAAATCCTGCTATAGCACCAATTATCTTAAATATGAATTCAAAATTCTTTTTCTGATTTTCTAATACAGTTCCAACATATTCAAATTCAGCACCAATTAACTTCAATCCTGCTGGAATAACTCCTTCTATCATTTTGTCATAAAAAGGAACTAATACATTTGTAACAAAAGGTGCTAATAGATTATTTGCTACTGATTCTGTAAGTGTTAGAAATCCATTTGCCATTGCTGATAATCCTAGTTTTATCGGTTCCCAGTCAATGTTCATTAATGGTGAAAATGATTCAAAGAATGGTGTTAAGTCTATTGTTCTCAACGCCTCAAACCCTGCTTTAATTTCACTTATAATTGTAATTAATTTTTCTAGAACAGGATTAAGAGTAACATCTGAACCAATTTCACCAGATAATGAGCCTATTCCTGCATTACTTAAATCAAATCCAGCACCAGATGAACCACCAATATCACCAGAACCTGCACTTGATGAAGCATTCTCTGCTATCTTCTCAGATATTACATTTACCTTATCAAATGAAGCTAATTGTCCTTCCGAAGCTTTATTAGCATCTTCTTGAGCTTTAGCAGCTTTTTGTGATGCTTTTGCACCAGTTGCCATAGACTTATTCAAAGCTTTTTGATTATTATTAGCACTACCAATACTATCAGATGTAACTTTAACAGTATCTGCCATACCACTATCCTTTATAGGGCTACCAGTTAATACGGAATAGAATTTAATCCATTGCTTAGTCGCATTAATTAATCCTGATAATAAAGTGTTTAACATCTTGACAACAGGAGTAAGTGTTTGTAAGAATTGTCCACCAATTAATGTTAGAAACTCATTCCATCTTTCAGATAATAATCTTGTTTGATTTGCATGCGAGTCTATTGTCTTTGAAAAGTCATTAAAAGTATATCCTAGATTCTGTACTAAAAAATTATATCTTAATGTTTGTTGTTCTGCTTGAGACATATCTCTCCAAAGCTTTGTGATTCCTTGTGATAATGCAAATGTTTCCATATTAGCTACAGTTGCAATCAATCCATATTTATACATTGTTTCAGACGAACCAGCGAAGTAAGATTGAATATCTTGATTTATTACTTCTGCCGATCTATTGAAGAATGAAGCCATTCCACCAGTAGCACCAGTAAGTGTTTTAGCCATTTCTGTTATTTGCCCTGTTGCTAATCCTGTTGGCTTTAACATTGCTCCGAGCGTACTTGCATATCTCTTTGCTGATAGTTCTGACAATCCAAATTTATCTAAAGTTGTCTTACTAAATTCATCAATATCTTTTGCCATATTACCAAATACAGTATCAACAACGTTCTGCACTTCTTGCAAATCTGATGCTAATTGAACAGCTTTCTTACCAAATGCTACTAATGCTACACCTGCCAATGCAAATCCAGCAGCAACAGCCATTCCTAGTTTAGCACTAGCCTTGGTTAATGCAGAAGTACCTTGATTGAATCCTGATTGATTAATATTTGTGTTAAAATTTAGTATACCTGCAAATGCCATAATACATCTCCTTTCTATGTGTAATAAAAGATTAAAAAAAAGACTACATCTGTAGTCTATGTTGTTCTTGTGCTTCTTTAAACTTCCTATCAAACTCTTCCATATTTCTAATTTCTTCTTCTGACGCACTATCAACGATAATATCTTTTTTACTCTCTATTTCTAATATATCCTTGTTATCTCTCCAAAATATCTGTTCCTCTTTCGTTAATTTACCTTTTGCCTTTTGTGACCTGAGGCTTAGTATTGTTGAAAAGAAACAATCTTTATCAATCTCTAGAAACAGGCTATTGAATAGATACCAATGAATATAACATCCAGTAGACAACAATCCTTTTGATGCTTGATTGATAGCACTGAATATATACTTATGGTCCTTACTAAAAGAATACATTCTAGCGTTTGGCTTAGTACTTACAACACTTTCTATATCTTTCTTCTCTTCAATTTCTCCGCAATTTAGAAATAACATAGCTTTTTGAATTGCAATTTCTAGATTATGGGGAATTTCTTTATACAAATTTCCTATTGTAATATAATACTTCTCTTCCATCGTTAAGTCATCATCTTCAAAAGCCATTATAATTGTTAAACAGTTTCTATAGTCTGTGTCAATATCATACAACTTATCTTCTATTCTAATTTTAGTAGGTAATGAATCAATTAATAAATTCATTCATAACACCTCCTATAATACACCACTATCTTTTTTCTTATATTTATCTAAATATGATGTACGTTCTTGCATAATTGCATCACTTAAAAATTCCATAAATTCAGCCAACAGTGTTTGTGAATATTTACCTTTGAATACTAGTTTAGTTACTCCTGCTCCTAACAAGTCATCTAATTTGCTGAGAACAAAATCAAACTCTTTCTTCATATCATCAATAAAATCCTCTTGATTTGTTGGAATTCCATTTTCATCTAACATAACTTCAGTACTTTTATTCTTTGATTTTTCACTATACTTCTTAATCTCTTTATATAACTCATTTGCTTTCTCTATAAATTCAATGTTTCCTGCATCAATATAAAACGCTGGTTCAACAGAACTGTCTAAGTGAATTGGCGTACCTCTTTTACTTGTATTAAAATTTAACATATTGTAATCTCCTTTATTTGATTGTTTGTTATATACGCTAGTTTGTAGCTTCACAGTTTTTTCTATCAGTGTAAGTATCAACTTAAATAGTAGCTTGCCTACAAACTAGCGTAGTTAATATATTCTTTGTATGCTAGATATAGCCTCATTCTTATAATCGCTATAAGCTAGTAATAGCCTCAATCTATATTAAAGCTATTAAGTAAACACATTTGTAGTAATATTATACCTTCCAGTCGTTTGTTCACCAGTAAAATGGACATTGAATGGAATTTGATATCCTGTTGAACTACCGCCATAACTTACAACTTCTAGTTTAACAGTCTTCTTAATTGCTGGATAACCTGTCGCTGTTGCAGTTTCAAACTTTTTAACCTCAATTACATACGTAATCAAATCATCAAGCTCAGACTGATTATCAATAAAGCCTTGTAACATATTATACAAATCAGTACCACTATTTGCAAAATATGGCTCAATTGAAGCTGTCTTAGTTCCGTTGGAAATATTAATTGCACTTTCACCAAGGATATTAACAGTTGATTCAACATTCATATTCATTGCTACTTCTAGAGCTTCTAAATCGGCTCCCAGTACTGAATATGTAGGTGTCGCTGATACTTGGATATAGTGTAAATATTCTTTTCTTTTAATCTTAGACATTTTTATCTTTCCTCTCTATTCTGTGTAATTTAAGATTACACATCTTTATATATATAGCTTATTAATACCTGATATACTCCATTTGATAAGCTTTGGTCTTTTGAATATAAATCAGGAGTATTCAAAACTTCTATGCTCTCACCATTACTTGTTGGATATGTTTTTAAGTCCTCATTTGATTCTATCCAAGAAACAATATTTGATAAGAATTCTTGTACAGCTAATTCTTGCTCTGTAGTCTTGCAATGTTGAACAGATGTAAAATAGAACCTAAACTCCTTTGTTCTAACACCTAATACATCCATCAGAATAGTCATAGGTGCACTAACTGGGTCTATTGAATAAGTTATTGGGTCAGGAAGTACTTTATATATATTGATTAATTTACCAGATGATAAATGAGGACAATCTATAAAGTAATTTCTTACATATTCAACAATACTAGTTGGGGTTGCTGACATTTTACACCTCTTTAATTTAGACTTCTCATTAATTCTGCTGCTTTTGTAACAATATAATTATTATGCTTCTCTTTCATCTTCTCAAACCATTTTGCTCCTCTTTGTGGTGCACCTCTGAAATTAAATCCAATAGCGTGATATAACTTTTGTGAATATGGAGTTTTATATTTTACTACACCACTACCTATAATCGTTTCTCTTATACCACTTCTTATTAATTCTCCACTCTTCAACGGAACATAAGGCGTTGTAAGTCTTAATACTTCACTATCAACAAATTTCTGAACTTTGTTAAATTTACCAGTATATACACCTGCAAACAGTGGAGTCCATGTCATTACCGCATTATTTCTTGGCTGTTGAATCATATTTATCACCTCTAAGTAACCTAAATTTATTTTGAAAGTAACATTAAGTTACTTTGAGTAATACCAATGGTTGTAAGGATTGTTGAAATGTAGTGATACCAACAGATTTAGGCTATTTTTACTATATGCTCATTTGTAGCAAAGTTATATACGTTTAATGAACATTGATAGGTTAATAAATTTCCTGAGTCTACAAACGAGCGTATACAGAAAGGTTTATTTACAATTTAATTCAAAATGTCTCATATGAAGGCTACCATAATCTGCTACATCAATAGATGTAATAACAACAACATCATCATATAGAGTTTCTAGATTAGAGAATGATACACTACTAGCAATCTCACCTTTAACAATTACATCTTCTTCGCTAAGAGTATAGTACCCTGATTTACTTGATAGTAGTGCAAAGGCTTTTGGTGAAACATAAGTACCACCACTAACAGTAAATGGTATTGATACTTTTACTGAGTCTGCATTCTCAGAACCTGATGAATTTTTGCTTCTTCCTCTAATCCCTTCATAGTGAACAGAATCTAATACAGTTCTATGATAGTCAGTCATGCGTGTTGTAGTGTTGATATAAGCGTTATATAGAGTTATTTTAGTGTTAGTAATCATATATCATCACCTAGCATTCTACATAGTCTACAAAGTCATTTAAACCACCAAACAATAATCCAGTATTCATCAAATAGCGATTTAGCACTTGATTAATCTTTTGGTCTAATGATTTAGACTTGCTTCTATCATAAGTTACAGCATATGTCAATGTTTTCTCGCTTGTTAATTCTTTTCCATTTTCTTCATTGTATAACAAATCAGCAATAGCACAATTACACTTCTTGATTTCGCTTTCATAATCTGTTATAATACTTGACACATCTACATCTAATCTTTCATCAATGACTTCTCCTGCTCTCTCTATATAATAATCAAACATAGATTGAGATGGAATTTTGAATCCTTTGAATGTGCCAGTATAGTATAAATAATTAGTATACGCCATTTATTATCCTCTCCCTATTTGTTAAAAGAGAGTCAAATGACCCTCTATCAATTATTTAAACTATCTAAAATAGTTTAACCACTAATGATTGTATCAACACTAGTAGCACTGACGGCTTTACCGCCAATAGAACCACTCACAGTTAGAGTTTGCGTATCACCAGGCGAAAATAATCCAGTATATACTACATTAACTGTTCCAACACCATTAACAAAATCCATTGTTGTAGCACTATCAGCAACAGCAGCTGTGCCATCACCAGCAGTTACATAGGTTGCCACTGCTCCTAAACTACCATTGTAATTCAAGTATTCTCCAAGCGAATTTTTAACAGTGACTGTTACATCCCTATCAAAATCAGTACTTGCAGGTGTACAAGCTGTTCCTAATGTTGCAGGTGTACAAGCTACTACAATAGTTTCATCAAGTATAGCATTAAGATTAGCCATTACTCTATTTAGTGTAACTGTTAAATCTTCTCCATCAGTTGCACCAGTAACCGCTAACGTTTGAATATTTCTTGTATTCTCAAACATATTTAAACATCCTTTCTAATTCTTTTTTTATCTACCCTTTTATCTTCAACTCTATTGTCTATTCTTTCGTCTTTTAATCTTATATCAGTAACAATTTGTTGAACTGGTTCTATAACCTCTGGAATTGGCTGAACAACTAATTCAGGAACAATTTCTTGTTCAACTTGTTCAACTTCAACAGGCTCAACAATCTCAAATCCTTTTCCTTTAAAGTCTAATAAGAATGCTCTCTTTGTAACGAACTTATAAACACTATTCTTTACAATCTCAACAATATCATTATCCTTTGTCTTGTCAATATTGCTATTGAGTTCATACAAATTTAACTTGTTTAAATCCTCAATCATTTTATGTTCTCCTTCTTTATAGATTTGTACAGAGCAATTTATTCATTCACTCTGTACAACTTATTGACTAAAATATATATTTTAGACACTAATCTATGAAAGTATTGATATTGCTATGTTTTGTAGTAATTCAATAATCTTACAATTACAATCATTCAATAAATATTACTGTTATGTAGTCTTATAATGTGAATATATTCCGTCTACTTTGTTATCATATACAAACATATCATGATACAATCTGTAGAAGAATAAGTAAGCATCTGAACTTTGGTTCATTTCAGGAGTAACAATTTTATTAACAGCATGTTTGATTCCTTGATATGCAATAGCATTAGGCTGTACAATCATGAAATTCATATCTTTACCAGTTGAAACATTCTTAATATATCCACCATCTTCTTGACCAGCAGTAGATCCATTATATTGAGTAATAGCAGTATAGAATCTAGTTTTAGGAACTCTAATTACTTCCATACCATCAAACGCCAAGAATGTTCTATCTAATTTTTTAGAATTCATTAAATTAAAATCTCTACTAAGAGTAGCAGAATTTTTAAGTAAAGTATAGAACGCATCAGACATAAACAATTTTCTGCCTTCTTCTGGCACTTCTGCTTCATTCATAGCTGATTCTGCTACATCTAAGGCTGTAAGAGCAGCGGCACTAGTTGTAATATCTGCTGATACTTTATTAGAAGCTTTACCATATAATGTTGCGAATCTATAAGCATCTAATTCTTTAACAACATAGTTTCTAATGAATTCCCCTGCTAGTCTGCCAAAACCATTTTTTGCAGTCTCCATATCATCCATACTATCAACAGCAAACTTTCTTCCTCTGTCTTGAGAGAATGTATGTGTTTCCCAAGTTAACGTTGCATCACCAGATACGTAGCCGCTAGATCTTGAATAATCTCCAAGTCCTTGTAATGCCATTTTAGCAATCTTAATCTGATTTGCTTGTTCTGCTTCCATAGATAAGGCTGTATTATCTAAAGAAGAAGTTAAAGAACCTAATCTATAAGCCTCATCTAATGCATCTACATAATTTGTAATTAATGAAAAACTATTTGCCATAATATTTGTCCTTCTTTCTTAGAACTTCTTATGAAGTTCATTGTTATTATTTGAGTGATTTATTATTTACCCATAACAGCCTTAAAGAAAGAATCATAAGAAGCATCATTTGTTCCTTTGCCACTATTGTTAGTAGGAGTTCCAAAATTTGGCTTAGGCTCTTTATCTGATTCCTTATTGATAAATGCTGTAGGGTTTGAATCTTTTAATTCTTTCATGAAATCATCAGCACCTAAGAATTTTTCACCATCAAGTTTAAATCCTTTACTGTTGAGTTCATTTATTACACCTTTTTTTGCTAATTCACTTGTAAACTCGAATTGGCTTATATATTCCTTCATCTTAAAGTCATATGCTTGCTTATCTAATTTACCTGTTAACTCTTTTTCTTTTACTTCGTATTGTGCCTTTATATCCTCAGCAGATTTCTTAATTGCATTGATATCCATACTCTCAAAATCCTTTAGCTTTAAACTAGTATCATCCAATTGACTTTTATAAGTATCCTTCGTAGCTTTTAATGTTTCAATCTCTGCTGTTAATGAAGCAATATCTTTTTTCTTTGCCTCAATTGTTTCACCATGCAACTTCATAATATTATCAATAACTGTTTCCTCTAAACCTAGCTTACTTAATTCTGCTCTTTTCATGTTTAATCTCCTTACGATTTTTAACGTCTTTTTCTTGACAAAGATTGAGTAATCTTAAATTACTTAGTAATATTAAATTACTTTTAGTTTAATATAATTCTTTTACATCCAATGAAGACGCAACGTTACTAGTACCAGACATAGAAGTTATAACAATAGATAATGTGTCTGGCGTAGTTCCTGCATAATCATTTACTAATACTAATTTACTCTTGATTAATTCTGTCAATTGATTTCTTGTTGATGCCGATGCTGACACATATCCACTACCAATTACTTCTCCACCACTTATCGCTGTTGATGCAACATCAAATTCTGATATGCTATTAGTTCCTAAACTAGCATAACTAGCACCAGTTAAACTGCCATTAACAACAATTTCATAATAAGCTGAGTTAGTTGCAACGTGTAAATCTATACTCAACGGAAGAACTGTTCCCCTATTTGTAATTGAATTAAATGTTGCTTTTGGTCTAATTGTTAATATAGGTCTTCTAGACGTACAAGCTATAGGAGTAATACCATTCGAAGCAGTTCTGGTAATACCATATTCTTCTTCGTATCCACCTTCACTCATTACAGCAGAACATATTTGCTTCATATCAGTTATTGAAGCTGTTTCTCCTGTATTTTCTATCTCATATCTTAATGGTAGATTAGCAGTAGTCATATAAACCTCTGTTAGTATATTTGCATTCATTATAGTATGACAATAAACAAGGTCACCATCTATTACAAATCCAAATCTTATTCTGCCAACACCAAGCCATTGATAATCAATTACAAATATATGAGTTTTAGACATATTAAGAGTAATACCGCTTGTACCTGTACCATCTAACTTGTCAATATTCCAATCTGATTGATTAATAGCAGTATCAATAGGAGTTGCTGATGCATATGTTCTTCTTACAACTTTTAGATTGCTAGAATCTTGCTCAAAGAATAATCCATTATTAGTATCAAATTGTCCTATTCTTTGTCTAACATTAGCCTTTTTAGCACCCATAACACCTGTCATTTCAACAAGACAGCTTTTACCGCTTTGATACTTAAAGTATCTCTTAGTCTGTCTTATAACTTTATCACCTGATGAAGTGCTACATCTCATTCTAACAGATGATTCATTTGGTAAATGTGTTGCTGTTCCAGTACCAGTCAATACAGATTGCCATATTAATGGTTGTGCATCATATTGTAATTGGCTATCAAATACAGAGGTCGGGTTACTAATACGCACTCTTCCAAATGCATCAAGATTAGGATTATAAGTATCTGCTATTCTGATATATAATGGATTATCTTTGTTAGGCTTTACAACAACTTCGTTAGCATTGGCAGTAGCTTGATCTATTCCTACAACACCATTAACTGTAACCGCTCCTTCAATACTAACATCACCATCAACAGTAATTGACTCATTATCAATGGTAACCTCTCCATCCTTAATACTTACTTTTGGAGTAATAAGATTATTAAACCAATCATATAAATATTCAACTACTTCTTGTGCTGTTTTCAATATACGTCATATCCTTTCTCATCCTATCTGTTCTCTCGGTGAATCTCTTCTTAACCCAGTCTGTTTAATTAAATCTCTCTGTTTTGCTTGCCATTGCTTAACTTTATCAGATTCTTTCTTTGTATCAAATCCATTTGCTTTAAGAGTTTCTTGCTGTCTTTTCCATTTCCTTATTTGCCTTTCATTATATCTTTGTATCTGACTCGCTTCATACTCTGTCATATCTTTTCCATTATATTTAACTCTTCTTTCTGGCTCAATTGTAGCTCTATCAGAACCTTCAATAAAAGGAAAGAAGTCATGCTTACAATTATATCCCTTTAAGCCTTTACCAGTGCCATAGCCTGTTGAAGAATAAAAGTCTGGATACTTATCACTCATACCTTTATACGTATATACTTTACCTTGCCATACAGCATGGTCCGGTCTACTATTACCATGACTTGTGACCTCTACCAATTCTAATCCTAACTCTTCCATTCTTATTTCTGTTAAAGCTCCTGTAGTTTGTGATAGACTAGTAGTCACAGCAGTTCTCACAGCACTCTCTATAGTCCTTGTAGCACCTGTAGGATATTTAATAATCAATCCATCTTTAGCACTTGTTGTAATAGCTGTACGAACAGCTTTATCAAGATTTACTGTGCCACTTATTACTTCTATATGTGCATTACTAGAGGCTTTTATGAATGTTTGCTGTACTGTATTAGCTGTAGTCATTGTTAGATTACGTAAATCACCATTAGTTTTGATTATATTAGCCTTTAATGTCTGTAGCATTCTAATATTGTCCAATAATGGAATAGGGTTATATCCTTCTCTAATCAACATCTTATCATCAACAGTAGTACTCTTTAAGCTTGATGATTCTAATATGTTTTGTACTTCTTTCTCAGACTTATTCAACAATGAACCTATCTGATTGATAGTCTTGTCATATAATTGTTTTCCTGTATAGGATTGAAGTCTATTGAATTCATCAAACATCAATTTGTAGTCCATATTAGTAATACTTTTAGATATATCTATCAACACATCTAACTCAAACTTTGAATATAACTCTATTAAATAATTACTATAATTATCCATCTGTGTAGCTGTCAACATTAGAATCACCTCTATTCAGCAGTGAATAATGATATATCAGACTCACTCTTAATTAATGATAATTCTTTATCAGCATCTTCTTCACTTAGATTCTTATGCTTTATTAGATATGTCTTTTTGCTTAAAAGACCTGATAGAACATCCTGCATATCCTTCTCTCTAGCAGATTCTAAATCAGTTATAATTGAATCATCAAACTTAATATCTATTTCATAATCATCAACAACACCTATATCTTCATATAACATACCGATTTCGATTATAGATGTAATAACTTCTTTGATATTAGACTCTATAGCTCTTTCATGCTTTCTCTTAGTTCTGAATGTCTTACTATTCTCACTAATCACTTCCGTCGCTGTCTTTAATCCACCTCTAGCATCAAATGATAAGCTTCCAACAGTCAATCCTAATTGTATACATAGATAATTCAACAATGCATTGATTGTGGCTATGTGTTCTTCTACTCTAAGCTCTTGAGTATTATCTTTGATATTAGTATCGCCTGTTCCATCATCATTAAGACCTTTAAAAATATCTTCATCAGAATCAAAATATCTTACCTTTGTCCCATTTGTTAACGTTCTAGTCTTAATCATATTAGCAGGAACTAATATCCTTTTCTTACCAAGTTTGAACTCTCTATCCCAACTATCAAAGCAAGTATTAAGTATATCAATTGTATCTCTGCAATTCTCAAATATACTTATACCTAAAGGAGTATCTAAATCAATATTGTTTGCAATTGCTGGCTTACAATAACTGAAGAATGGTTGTGATACATTCTTAATCAATACAACATCTTGTATATCAGGATATAACTCAGATAACTTTGTCTTAGAACCAAATGAATTATCATAACTTTGATTCGTTGACTTATATAACTCTGATTCAATTGTCATTGTTCTAGCTTTTTTATCATATTTATGCTTCTCTACTAATGTATATCTATACTTATTCTTTTCACTATAAGTAAGAAATATTCCAGAGGTAATCTTATTATGATTCCATTCAGTAGGGATAAAATTATCAGCAGTAACATAATTAATCTTAGTTTTATCATTTACTCTGTATATCTTTTCTACAGAACCGCCTAATCCAAACATCATTTCGATTAAATCACTCTTCTTTGATAGATAATCATTCTCTTCTAAAACTGATTGAACATATTCATTCAACACTTCATCATCAACTGTAATAATAGTATTCTCGCTAAACACTAATGATGCTAACTCTTCAGCAATCAATTTTGTTAATCTCATATTCTTCTTTGTTCTACTTCTAGTATTTCCATCAGGATTAGTAAATGATACTGTCTCAGATTCACATTGATATAAGCTTTTCCAATATGCTATATAATCATTATAGTAGTCTAAATTAATACTTGTATCTTCAATTATCTTGCTGTTAAAATTAAACAAACTTTGCCACCATCCTTTCATTCTTTGTAAGATATTCAATATGATTTCCTCCTATCTTATGCAATTTGATATTAATACTTTAATTCATATAATTGTAAGTTATTAGTAACTATGTATTTCAACACATCACAAGTATGGTCAGCGAATGTGCTAGTATAACTCTTAGAATGAGTATTGTAATAAGCATTATCTAAATAATCCAATACTTTCTTTTCATTCTTATTCGCTTCTGGCTTACCCTTTTCTGCTGAACCTTCTTTATATTCATAGTTCTTATGCTCCAATAAGAATATCTGATTATTTGGATTATTTACAACATATATACATCCTCTAGCTATTAACTCTGATACATTGTCAATCATTAACTCATTCGTAGTCTTATGAACAGGAACTAATCTCACATTATAATCTTTAAAGAATTGATTTCTTATTCCACCTTCAGCAGAATCGATAACAATCTTGCAATAATTTAATTGATATTTACCACAAATAATTTTAACAAAAGCTGCTATATCATTACTGAACTCGCTAGGAGTCTTTTTAACAGTCTTATTGTTAGGAGAGTAGTAATATGTATCTAATACGATTAAACGACCTAGAGAAGTCCACAGGAAAGCACTACATGTAGTTGCAGATGTCATATGCCCTGTATCTGTTGAAAAGTCTAATTGAACTGGTCTTTCATTTGGTAAATACTCGAAATCATCAATAGTTTTGATTAAATCAAAGTTATAAATATTACCTTCAATTCCAGTTACATGCCCTAGATATATATGATTGTATCTTTCAGGATCATTACTCTTTAATTGTTCAGCAATCTTTATAAACTTAGTACCTAGCCATTCAGCAGGAACAGTTCTATAATCAGTCTTGGTTACAACACAATCGCTATCTTTTTCCATGACTTCCAACCAACGATTAACCCAATGAAATTTATTCTTAGGCGGGTTATATTCTACCAACACACAAAAATAATCTTTTATACCTCTACTAAATGTTGCTACTACTTGAGTTATATCATCAACAGATCTAAACTCTGTTATCTCAATAAGCCAAACATACTTCATTTGTAATTGTTGATTATCTTTTCTAGAAACATTACCAATCATACCTTTTAACTTTTCATAAGAATCTAATCCACCAAAGAAGCATGAATTGTCATTCTTTAATATCTTGATTTGTAATGGTGATATTGTACAAATATAGTCAACGTTCTCAATTAATCCTAATCTACATAGAGCAAGTTTAATTTCAGCATATGCACTATCTCTTAGAGTAGTCTTATTTCTTCTAATAGCAATACAATTACAATTATCGTCATATACCATTGAATATGCTATCTTCAGAGCATTTTTGCTTGTCTTAGTACTACCTCTACCACCAATATCAATTTGATGTGTTATCTTAGAATGAAATGTTTTATGAAAATGTGGTGCTATTTGTTCTGATAGTCTAATCATCACTATCACCTTCAACAGATTCATTATCTTCATCTAATAAATCATCAATAATCACAACTCTTTCATCATCTAAATCTAAATCATTTTTCTTATCAAATCCACCTAATAACTTAGCAAGAAGCTCAGCAGACTTAATTCTATCTTTATCTGGTATTGATTCTTCTCTAATATTATTAGTTAAGAACTGCTTTATTTCTTTCATATCAGCAATCAATTCATTATTATCAGATGCATTTATTTGTTCTCTCCGTATACGAATATAGCTTTTTATGTCATCACGTTGTAATAATTGATATCCTGCTATCTCTGGATTTTTTGATTTAGTTCCTGCTTGCCTGGCTGATTCACTAGCTCTACCAGTTCTTATATATGAATCAGCAAACTTTTTATGAAATATACTAAGAACAGGAAGTTTTTCCATTTAAACCAGCACCTTTCTTTATAATTTACTTATACTTTCCAACTATAACCACAATTCATACAATATACTTTCATTTTATTCTTACCAATGCATCCTGCAACTAGTCCGACTGGATTACCTAAAGTTAAAATACCACCAGTAAGACCTTTAATCATCCCATATCCCTTTTTATGCATACTTAAACTCTCACATCCGCATTTTTTACACTTTGCAATCCTATTGGCTTCTTTTTCCTTTTCTTTCTTTTCTTTGTTTTGTCTATCACGCTCTGCTGCATATTTTCCAAACTCTTTAAGTTTATCAATAAGTTTTCCCATTTTATTTATCTCCTATAATAGATTAATAAACCCTGTAATGCATATATACCAACGGTTACAGGACTTATTGAACGATTAATTTGCATGTTCGCTATTTTCTTCTTCATTAACTTTAACATATTCATACTCATATTCTTGCTCTTGTCTTTTATTCAACAACATTTCTCTGATAGCTTTATAACCAGTATAACCCATATATAAAGATAATCCTGTGCTAACAACAACATAAATACACGCACTAAATTCTAGACACCACATAATCATTTGTTTCACCTATTCCCTTTCGTTTAAACTACTATTTATAATTCACTATTATTCACTTCTGTGTACGCTTGTTTGTAGACAAGCTATTTATTCTGTTGATGCAATGTACGATTAAAATAACTGTGCTCCTACAAAACAGCGTATATAAAACACACCTATCAAACACAGTGATAGCCTCATTTTATATACGCTATTACAACCTCTACAACATAGATATAGCCTCATTGTTAATTAAACGTATTTTATCCTACCTTCTCATAGTGATATTTCTTATTCTTATTCACTGTTGGAAGTTTTAACTCTTTAGAATGCTTAGAAGCTTCAACAGAATGATTATTCTTCTTGAACATGTATGAACAAAATTCCCAACTTGCCAACATGAATAGTAATAATGATACACCAAAGATTACTTCATTAGTTATCATCTTCTTCACCTTCTTTGTTATGGATTTTCAGTATAAGTTGTCCCATTCGCTCTTACAACATATCTTGTTGTATCTAATCCAGCTTTTTTTCTTAGTTTTGCATTATATTTAAGATTCTTTTTCAATTGCTTCTTTAATCTACGCTCTTCTTTTTCATCAATAATATCAATATCAGCATAATTATCATTACTACCAACATTTCTACTGCTATATTCATCAGTATTATTATCTTTGCTTTTATTACCAAAGAAAACATTAAGCGTAACAGATATTAAATTAAAATTAATCACTATTAATCACCACTTCCTTTTGTTGTAAATGTAACAATAAATTTTCTTTGTAACGGTGACGTTGTTACAAAGAAAATAAGATGTTACAATGCCTTTATTTCACTCATTAATTTATACACTACTTTTTTAATTATCAAGCTTCCAACAACTATATAAGATGCAATAGTTATTCCGAGTATAAAATTTATCAATATTTCCATTTATTTCTCCTCAATTTATTTTGTTTTTTTCTTTCCTTTTCTATTAGTTACATATGGATAGTATAGATATTTTAATCTATAGCCATCACATTCATCTGCTATAAGATGATTGAATACTCCAAAACAAATTCCAGCTATTGTCATTGTCGGTAGTAAATAATAATAGATTGCCACCAATGCAATATTGAATAATAATGTATGAGTAACTGTTCCGTGATTCAAAAAATGCCAAGCAGGAAATACAGCTCCTGCGATTGATTCTTTTGTATCTACATCAGGAGCAAGACATCCCACGAAACTTCCACATATAAAATCGAGAAATGTAATATCTAATCTATCAAAATATAACAGTATAAATGCTATTACAACAATACTGCATGCGTTTATTTTTACGTGAACTTTACCACTGAAGACACACACCTCATTTCTATATATTTGTTTTAAATTATCAAAATTTGAATAATATCTGTTCTATATATAAGAATCCGAACTGTCCAAATCTACAATTATTAAGCTTATTCACTATTAATATTCCATTTGACTTATTCATCAATCTACGCTTCTTCTTTTGAAGTATAAGTAATTTCATCACTCTTACTACATTCTTCTTTTGATCCACTTACGCTTTTATTTATGTCATATACCATGGTAACAAACATAATTGGCACTAAGTTCATCATAATTGCCATAACTGTATATAAGGCACTCTCAATTTCATTTGTTCCAAGTTTTTCAAATAACATTATATCAGGAACCAACATAATACCCCAAATTGTAGCTCCCATTACTATTAACATTGCTTCTCTAATTTTATTTTTCATTTTATTTACTCTCCTTTTAGTTTTAAAATTTATTTATTTTAATTGACATTTACTTATGTCTGTATTATAATAATTTTGAATAGATTCTTCTTATGAACTGTTTCAACACTATGAAGAAAATAATTCAACACAACACCAGATTTACTACACTTAGTAGGATTGTATCTATCATTACTCATAGTATTGATTACCTTTTTGAAACAATTGTAGCTTGTACAATGGATATTGATTGCTATCCCTTTACAAGTCTTGCTTCCAATTTTTATATTGATGTTACTTATAATTTCATCGTTAATACTGAGACTTCCTATTATCATTTACTCATTATCACTTTCTACTAATTGTCCTAAATCAATTTCATACACAGCAAACCAAGCTTCAGCAGAATAAGCATTAACTCTATCATAA
>JFJP01031755.1_pt1 | contig 25752 bp, 27 predicted proteins | sample 431651 | NCBI WGS metagenome assembly JFJP01 (sample SAMN02602958, study PRJNA72255) | Microbial mat metagenome, whole genome shotgun sequencing project. | biome: fresh water; feature: sink hole; material: water; isolation source: purple microbial (photo- and chemosynthetic) mats found in...
TTTCAACTAGACTGTACAGATTATGTAAATCTTCAGCAGGCTCAGGTCTTGTTAAAGTTAAATCTTCTTCATAAGGGTTAAATCCAAGAATTGATATATTTTCTATAACTTTGGATTTTGTCAAGTTAGTATCAATATCTTTGTAATGATTAGTTTCTGCTAAAAACCATGTTTCAATTTCCATGACAGCAATAATGATATGAGCAGACAAGGGGTGACATTTTTTTTCTGTAACTTTTGAGGCTAATTCCATTTTAGGCAAATCAGATAATTTCCTGTTATCACCGCGCAAATCTTTTAAGCCAATAACTTTGATAAATCCACTGGGAATTAAAGAATTAGATTGGTCGCCCATGTCAGAATTCACTCGATTATCTGTACCGCTTATGTATATCCAAGCTTCATATTGTGTTGAAGTTCGAATGATTTGAGACAAGCGAGTAGCTATTCTTAATGTATTTTTTCCACCTTGATACTTTTCTGTGGTGATTGAAATATTATGTTGTCCCGCAATTTCTTGTAAGAGTTTACTTATAAACTCAGCTTCTGTTTCACCTTCAACAAAAATTGCGATTTTTTTATTTGACATCTTTTACATACTCTTCAAAGCCATCAACAAAAAAATCAGTAGCAAAAAACTCAAAATTATTTAGTCCTGTAAGAGAAAAATCATCAAAATTTTCTTTAGAGTTTTTATAATTATAAAAGAGCGATTTATTGCTTGTTCGTTTAATCACTGTCCAATATTTAATAGGGATTTTATTCATAACAAATCTGTCATTCGTTGTCATAATAATTTGCACAGACGATTGCTCGGATTTTTTTATAATCAAATCAATCAAAGACGTTGATCGTTCATAGTCTAAACCTTCACCTATGTCATCAATTAAAATACAACTAGGTGTTTTGCTCATCAATGAATAGTTAAGTTGGATGATTAAAGATAAAGCTCTAAACATACCTTGCGACATTTCCCGTTGATCGGTAGTATCTTTTAATTCTTCTTCTTGTACGCTTAATCCAAACCCCGATACGGGAATAAATTTTAAGGGATTTGCATTTATATCACTAATAGCGTATCCAATAAGCCTCATATCATCTTTAATAGCCGTTACAAAAGAATCTCCAAATTCAAGCTTACCTTTGATGAATATTGAAGTAACGTCATTAGAATTTTTTAGACTAATGTTTTGATCCTCTTTAATAAGATTTATGTCTTTAATTAAAGTATCTTTTCCTAACGTTGATCCAAATTTATAATGACTGAGATTTTTTCCCCAATGATGTAAAGATTCAAAAAAAGGTTGTTGTTTAGAATCCGACTCTGACAAGGCAACTATAGTATCCTCACGTCCATAAGAAAGTTTTTTGCCTATTTCCTCATAATACAACTCTTGCCTCTCTCTATTGAGTTTTTCATCTCCATTAATTTCAAAAGTTTCTTGAATAACCCTTCCTTCTTTAAAATTTAAAAGGTAACGAATATTATCCTGACCTTCCTTAAAATGTAATTCATAATTTGCAGTATCGTAAATTAAATTAGAAAGTTTGACTTCACCCGAAATTAAATCCGATATTTGACGAATAACACTAATAAAGTTGGTTTTTCCTGAAGCATTCATACCAACAATGAGATTAATTTGTTCAAAAGTTAGCTCTTGTCCATACTCATCATTTATGGGTCTCCCTTCAATAGCCCATTCGTTTCTTTCGCCTTGAAACCGACAATATTTCATAGATTGTAAAATCATATTAAATTCCTTTATTTACACATCGGAAAACCCAATGCTTCCCTTCTCGCATAATAAGCTTCCGCCACCGCTTTCGCTAAATTCCGCACCCGCAAAATATAACGCTGTCTTTCAGTGACAGAAATCGCATGACGCGCATCCAACAAATTAAAGGTATGCGAGGCTTTCAATACCATTTCATAGGCAGGCAACGGCAAACCCGCCGCAATTAATTTTTGGCTTTCCTGCTCATAAGTATCAAAACAATGGAATAAAAATTCCACATTGGCATGGTCAAAATTAAACGCCGACATTTCCACTTCATTTTGATGATACACATCGCCGTAAGTGACTTTACCTTGCGGGGTATTTGCCCAGGTTAAATCAAACACGCTTTCTACACCTTGAATATACATGGCGATGCGTTCCAAACCGTAAGTAATTTCACCCGTGACAGGACGACATTCCAAACCGCCAATTTGCTGGAAATAAGTAAACTGCGTGACTTCCATGCCGTTCAGCCACACTTCCCAACCCAAGCCCCATGCGCCTAACGTGGGAGATTCCCAGTTATCTTCGACAAAGCGAATATCGTGTTCGAGCAAATCCAAGCCCAAATGCCGCAGCGAACCTAAATACAGCTCTTGAATAGTATCCGGCGAGGGTTTTAACATCACTTGGTATTGGTAATAATGCTGCAAACGCATGGGATTTTCGCCAAACCGTCCATCGGTGGGACGGCGCGAAGGCTGTACATACGCGGCACTCCAAGGCTCAGGGCCGATGGCGCGTAAAAAGGTGGCGGGGTGAAAGGTGCCGGCTCCGACTTCTAAATCTAAGGGTTGCAGTAACACACAACCTTGCGCTGACCAGTATTCTTGTAGCGCGAGAATCAAGCCTTGAAAAGTGGTTAAATCGTTGTTTAAATTAGACACGATGCTCTGTTTAGATGACGATAAAAACCACAGATTATAGCGTAAAACAGCCTAGCAAGTGTAAGTGACATTGGTTTGATTGCACGGGGCGCGGGATAAAATTTAAAAAAAGGCGTAATTTGTGTAGTCGAAGCTGTTTAAAATCCAAAACAGACTAAATTAGCAAAGACTAAAATAGCCCTGTTTTGTGTTATTCTATGTTTTTTCAACTCAGGGAAAAGCAATGCAAGCAACGGTAAAATGGGTAGACGGACGGCTATTTTTAGGCGAATCAGGCAGCGGTCATTCTGTGGTAATGGATGGCCCTCCTGACCACGGTGGGCGGAATATGGGTTTGCGACCGATGGAGATGCTACTGCTTGGTGTGGGCGGCTGTTCGTCGTATGACGTAGTGGATATTTTGCAAAAAGGTCGCCACGATGTGACTGGCTGTGTGGCAGAATTAACCGCTGAAAGAGCTGATGAAGTGCCGAGTGTGTTTAGTAAAATTCATCTGCACTTTGTGGTGACAGGACGGAATTTAAAAGAAGCGGGGGTTGAGCGGGCGGTAAAATTATCAGCTGAAAAATATTGTTCAGCTTCTATTATGCTCAGTCGGGGGGGTGTAGAAATCAGCCATGATTTTGAAATACGCGAACTTGCGTGAAGCAGAGTTGTAGGCAAAACCCTCCTTTAAAAAAGGAGGGCTTAGGGGGTTAGTTTTTGGTTCTTTGACCGACAGATTGATATACTCCACCTATTCGTTTGCTTATGCAATGATGTCGGTTTCCTAGATTACGGTCATTTTAAAACTTATTTATTTTCTAATGCTTTGGTAACTTTACTTAATTCACCAATAATAGATTCTGAAGCTTCTTCAATAGCTTTAACAGTTAGGGAAGTGCGAAAATCTATTGCACAGGTTTGTATAAATGCAGCTACAAGCTCAGGATGTTTTTCAGCATGACCATCCCCCCAGAATTTCATTTATTGCTTCAATGAGATAAGTTGTTGCTGTCATCGGAGCTTGTTTAAGTAAAGTATCTGTATTTGCTGTAATTGCCACAATTCCTTCCTTATCTTTGTTTTGCCATCAAGTATTGGTAAAATTCAGAACTCACAAATTTTATGAACTAAGCTGCCTGCTTTAACGGAATAAAAAACGCTTGTTTTATATCCTGCCCCAATAAATTCTCATTTTTCACTTCAATTAATTGCGAGAATTAAGAAAAAATAAATTTGAATCTGCGAGTTTCTAATTGCTTTCAGGATAAAACTCAGAATTCAATAAACTTTCTTTTGCATAATTACATTCTGTTGGAAAAGTTGAAATAAGTAATTTTGTTTCTGCAACTGCAATTTCAACCGCATCAGGATAGGCTTCTACAATAGATTCGGAAATGGCATTTTTTAAACTGGGAACTTTTTTTAACAAATAATTAATACTGACTCGCTGTTCAATAATTGAACACCGCCAACTATTGCTACGCATTTCAACTTGATATTGCCATTTCAATAAGTGGGCAATCAAAATAATAAACCGACTTTCCAACTCGCGTTTATTACTTTTGCCCATATCTTCTAATTCCTCAACCAAATGATTAATATCCAGCTCATTAAAACGCGCTTCCTTAAGCAAAACAATATGCTGTTGAATCCATGAATAAAAATCCTGTTCATACAATAATGTCGTATTCATGTGATTTTTTTACCTAAAAAGTTTTATTGCTAATAAGTAAGTCGAGCTTAAAACTCGACCTACTTCCTAACAAAAATTAATAACGATAATGGTCAGGTTTATAAGGTCCTTCCACAGGCACATTGATATAAGCGGCTTGCTCTGGCGTTAATTGCGTTAAATGCACGCCAATTTGTGCCAAATGCGCCCGTGCCACTTTCTCATCCAGTTTTTTCGGCAAAATATACACTTTGTTTTCGTAACTTGCCGCATTGCTCCACAATTCCAATTGTGCCAACACTTGATTGCAGAATGAATTTGACATCACGAAACTGGGATGACCTGTCGCACAACCTAAATTCACCAATCGCCCTTCTGCCAAAATAATCAAGCGTTTGCCATCGGGGAAAATAACATGGTCAACTTGGGGCTTAATGTTTTCCCAAGTGTATTGACGCAATGACGCGATTTCAATTTCCGCATCAAAATGCCCAATATTGCACACAATCGCTTGGTCACGCATGAGTTTCATGTGTTCATGGGTAATGATGCTAAAATTTCCTGTCGCAGTGACAAAAATATTTGCCAATGGTGCTGCCTCTTCCATTGTCACCACGCGATAACCTTCCATTGCCGCTTGCAAGGCACAAATCGGGTCAATTTCTGTAATTAATACTGTTGCACCCAAGCCGCGTAACGATTGCGCACAACCTTTACCCACATCACCATAACCGCACACGACCGCAATTTTTCCAGCAATCATCACGTCAGTCGCGCGTTTAATGCCATCGACTAGCGATTCACGACAGCCATACAAGTTGTCGAATTTTGATTTAGTGACCGAATCATTGACATTAAATGCTGGCACTTTCAGGGTGTTTTTTGTCACGCGCTCATACAAACGCAACACGCCGGTGGTGGTTTCTTCGGATAAACCTTTGACATCTGCCATCAGTTCAGGAAATTTGTCGTGCATCATCACGGTTAAATCGCCACCGTCATCCAAAATCATATTGGGTCGCCAACCGTCTTTACCAAGAATAGTTTGTTCAATACACCATTCAGCTTCGGTCTCAGTTTCACCTTTCCAAGCGAACACAGGAATGCCTGCGGCTGCCATCGCCGCTGCCGCGTGGTCTTGGGTAGAAAAAATATTGCAGGATGACCAACGCACAGTCGCGCCTAAAGCCGTCAAGGTTTCAATCAGCACCGCCGTTTGAATGGTCATGTGCAGACAACCTGCAATTCGCGCCCCTTTTAACGGTTGCGCCGCACCGAATTCCGCCCGCAATGCCATCAACCCTGGCATTTCAGTTTCGGCAATGTTAATTTCTTTGCGTCCCCAATCGGCTAAGGACAGGTCGGCTATTTTGTAATCGTGTTCAGACATAGTTTTTTCTCGTTTAAATGAAAAACCCGACAAGCTTTAAAGCCTTGTCAGGTTTTGGTTTGCGGTTAATAGGAAAGGATTTAAGAAGGGCGTTTTAACATAGATTGCACACGGCTGAAAATCAGTTCGCGTTTTATCACTAAAAAGTAGCTTAACAGCCCCATGAAAAGCCCATAAAACAAGTTGCCGACAGAGTCATCCGCGCCTTGTGTACCAGTGGTGCCAATCGCATTTTTAGCCGCTTCTTTGGCCTCTTTAGCCGCTTTTTCTGCGGCAACGATGGTTGCTTGAGCCGCCAAGACGGTTTCTGTACCTGGCACACCTAGACTTTGCCATTTATCATAATCTTGCCAAATTGGATATTTGCCTTGCCAAAACTCTTTAGTGAAATAAGGCGATAAATCCATCCCGTGTAAGCTAGGAATACCTTTTGCATTCAAGAATTTTTTATACACTACCAAGCTAATATCGCCGCCTTCGCCAATGCCATTGGTAGTGAACGCTTTTTCAACATGGTCATGGAACATCCACACCCCTTCACCGAAACTGTGCAAGCCATCGTTAGTGCCGTCTAATTCTAAATCCAGCCGTTGCGCTGGGGAAATGGCGTGAACATCACGGGTTAGATGTGATTTTTCGCCATTATCAACGCCATCGTAATGGGTGGCCGTAGGTTTATGACCGTGTAAATGCACCGCAATGGATTCTGTGCCGCCATTAAACACACGCAATTTCACTTTTTCACCCATCTGCATTTGCACTAATGACTCGCGTAACGTATAGGGAAAGGAGCGACCATTCAGTAGAAAATAATTATCTGAAGAATCGGTGATATTGTAATCGTGGTTTAAATGTTTGCTGGTCAAACGCGGGTCATTGGCTTTACTGGCTAATTCATGCAACGATTTATCTGCGGTTTCATAGTGCATATCGTATTCGCGGGCATATTTTTCGCTGACCGCAACCGAAGGATGGCGCACTTGTCCTGCCCCGACATTAAAGGTTTGTACCCAGTTATTGGGACGGTTTTCCTCAACCACGAAAATGCCTTGTAAGCCCATTGGAATATGGGTATGCGGTTGAACGTGGCAATGATAATACATCGTCCCCGCTTGCCGAGGTTTAATCACATAGGTTTTACTTTGTCCTGGCATCACATCCATGTGGCTGGTTTGCCCTACGCCATCATTGCCTTCGCCACTGTGATCCATGTAAGGATGGTCAATGCCATGTAAATGAATAGAATGCGGTAAATAATGGGTGTTTTCTAGGGTAATCCAAACTGTGTCACCTTGCTCAACTCGAATGGTTGGCGATGGCACACGCAATAGAGGATTTGCCGCTGTGCTGTAAACGTTATCCGTGGACATATCACGACTTTTTGGCGCGTACACCCAAAATGTGGGACGAATCCCTGGGGCAATATCAAAGGTTGTCATCGGAACAGCCACATCGGGGGAATGTCCGTTTAATTCTGCCACTTCTAATTTGATGAAAATCTCATCAGGATCGCCATCACCATCAAGGTCTCTGCCCAAAGTAAGCGCGTCGGCGGCAAGCTGGGTATTCATCAATGTTTCCATTGAGACATTGTTTGTACCTTTGACAAACGCGGCAATGTCGTAAGGATTGTCAGGGTTACACAGTAAGGATTCTTGAATTTTTACCCCGTCAATCACTTGTGCTGCCCGCCATTCAGGGGAGGTTGTATCAGGGCAGACCTCTTCCACCGCGCCTGTTGCAATCTTCGTCGAAGAAGGAGGTTGAGTAAGTGCCTGACTTGTGGCAGACACGAGGAGTAATGCCACACTCCAGCTAGTGGTAAGAAGTTTTTTATTCATACGATGACCTCGACAATACACATTTAAAATAACGCTGCGTAAAATCTGCAATACGTTTCAGTTAGTGGGTCTATTATTCTAAACTAATATGCTAGTAAATTCTTAATAAATAAGTCGAAGTTAAATTCATTTTGAAAAAAAATCAGTTAAACAAGTTAGGGTAAGCAATCGCTTTCCTCGTTTTTTCAAGGTCTATTCTGACACGTTTCGCGCTCCCAACGGTCTTTAGCTTTTCCTGCGGCAACGGTTTGCCATTGCATATTTTCAGGTTCATCCGCTCCACCACAGGCAAGCGGTTGAATGTGGTCAATTACATACCCTGCACACGCGCCCTTGCTTTGTCCTGTTGCAGGGCAGGGATGGGTTGTTTTAAAAGCTTGTTTGGCTTTGGCAGACCGCTTAATCCTGCCGTGTGCATCACGCTCAATGACCTGAGAACTGGCATTATTGGATTGAATTGCTGTTATTTTAGGAAGAGGGCGTAACGAAAGAATAGCTTGCTTTTGTAACGCCATACAGGGTTTATCTTGATAATGAATTTTGCCAGCCTCATTACATTTATATAAGGTGGCAAAAGCCGCTTGCGTGCAGAAAAGCAACACTAACAACAGTGTTTTGTTTAGCATTCAAATCCTCCCACAAAACGTTTTTACGCAACATCGCCACTGTCACACGACTGAAAAGTTTATCAAATAGGGTTAGCCAAATAATAACCGCCGCTGTTTATTCCATTGACATTTTTTCAGTAACGATTTATCAGTGTCTGTCATTTTAAAGCGAGAATTGGGAAAAGACGTGTTGAAGCTAGTGAAAAAAATAATTCGTGTAGTGCGGCAATTAACAGGCGATGATGACTATGAGCGTTATTTACAGCATTGGCAACAGCATCACGCCGCTGAAAACGCGCCCCCTTTAAGTAGGAAAGCCTTTTTTAAAGCCGAGTTGGAACGAAAATGGAATGGGGTAAAACGCTGTTGTTAAGTCACTAAATAATCGCTATAAATTTGAAATTTATCAAATTATTACTATGCTTGGAACAGTCGCTACTGAAAATAAGCCTGTCTTTGGGTAAGTAGCCTTTATTTTTTATTAGACACTGACTTTTCAAGTGAATTTACGAGGCTCAATAACATGGCATCAACATTCGGTGATTACGTTCTCGGTTTATATGCCGCAATTTACAAAAGAGCGCCCGATAAAGCAGGGTATGAATATTGGGCAAAAAGTACTAACTTAAATACGGTTGCAGCCGCGTTTGCCAAACACCCGCAATGGAATACCGATTTTCCAACCAACTTATCCGATGCAGCGTATGTGGATAAAATTTACAGCAATATATTGGGAATTGCAGGCGACAGCGCGGGCAGAGCTTATTGGACAGATTTAATTTCCCGCAGTGTGTTGTCCCGCACCGAAATGGTGGCAGGGTTTGTACAAGCCGTGCTGGATTTTGACCCGACCCAAGGCACAGTGGGAACAAATTTAACCGCCGCCGCGCTTGCTGCAACGACCTTACGCAACAAAATAGCTTTTAGCCAAGCGTGGTTAAATAGTGCAAAAGCCAGTGCGCAAGGGGTTGATTCCTTGGGCAGTTCGGCGTATCAGGAATCGGTAACGATGCTAGGCTCTGTCACCGATAGTGCCAGTTTAGCTCTTGCAACAACCGCCTTAAATAACAGCACCTTTGTATTGACCGCCGCAACCGATAATATGATTGGCAGTTCCTTTTCAGATTTAATCGTGGGCGATTTTAGTGCCAGCGTTAATAATATCAATATTTCCGATCAAATTAATGGCGGTGCTGGTATTGACACTTTAAAACTATTTGGGACTGCCAATATGGCTACCTTGCCCTATACCATTTTAAATGTAGAAATACTGCAATTTGTGAATCCTGCTATCGTTGCTGGCACGGTGCTGGACACCTCAAAAATAACTGGTTTGAGCCGGGTGGAAATCAGTCAAGCCAATACCAATATCGCCACAGCAACCAGTTTACCTACCATCAAAACAGGCAATGGCGTTGCGTTGCAACTAGGAACAGCAACAGGCACAACGGCGGTGGGGCAAGTGTGGGAGCCTTCTAGCACTGATAGCAGTTTGACGTTACTGTTAAATGGCTTTGGGCGCAAAGAAGATGCCAATGCAACCTTATTGTTATCAGGCGAAACTGCAACCAGTTTAACGATTAATTCAATTGGCAGCTTTAACGGCATCACTTTAGTCAATACCGACACTATCACTCAAGAAACGATAACAGGTGATAAAGATTTACGCTTAACTCAAACACCGACTGCATTACAGGGGTTGGATGCCAGTGCCGCCACGGGGAATGTAGAAATCAATCTGAGTGCAGACAGTTTGCTCAGTGGTTTTACCTTTAAAGGCGGTGTGGGCAATGACAAGTTAATTCTGTCTGCCAACCAATTGGCAAGTTTGACTTCCGCTGCGCAATTAGATGGCGGCTCAGGGCTATTTGATGTGTTGCAATTGAGCGATAGCAGTTTTACCCCAGCGGTTTATACCGCGCTGAATAGTACGGTCGGTTTTGAATGGCTGTCATTGGCAAGCAACAATACCGTTTTTGATGCGACCGTATTGACGAATGTAAAAAATATAGGCATCGCCGCAACAACGACCAATGCCACACTCACAGGCGTGGGCGCAAGCAACAGTGTCCTCATTGATAACAGCCAAAACCATGATAGCATTGCGCTTGCCACTCAAACGGGGCAATTAAGCAGTACAATTGCTTTGGATAACAGTTCAGGCGCGAGTGCCACTATTTCAGCGTTGACCTTGACGGTTGCCAACCAAATTGCTCTCACCTCAACAGGAGTCAGTAGCAAAGCAGGCGGTATCAATAGTGTAACGGCGTTATCGGTAGTGGATAATTCAGTTGTAAAAGTAACCGGCGATACGGATTTAACCCTCACTAAAATCACCGCCGCGACGACGGGTGTAAAAGTCGATGCCACCTCTTTTACAGGTAAACTGTCTGTCGTAGGAACAAACAGTGCGGATACCTTAATCGGTGGCAGTGGCAATGACAACTTATCGGGTGGTTTAGGGATAGACAGTTTGTCAGGCGGAGCAGGTGCCGATAAATTTAGCCTCACTGCCACACTGGTTAACGGCGCAGGCGATAGCATCAGCGACTTTCAATCGGGTACGGACAAACTGGTATTAAAACTGAGCGAGTTTACTGGCATAACTTCCAGCGCAGGAACAGGCTTTTCAGTCGCGACCGATTTTGTTAGCATCGCGGGTGGCGTGGCAACGGCAGCAACTGATAGATTGATTTTTGACCCCAGCAAGGCAACGCTTTTTTATGACAGTGATGGCACAGGGACAAGTCCTGCGGTGGCGGTGGTGACGTTGGTAGGACAAACTGTTGCCGCCAGTGATTTTATCCTCACTGTTTAAGGGGCAAAATCCACCCAACCCTCCTTTACCAAAGGAGGGCTTTTCCCCGTTTTTAAAGGGGGCTAGGGGGATTTATTTTTGAGTTAATCTTACTGATTTCAACCCCCCTCTTTTACCCAGAAAATAAACATCATGGAGTAACAATGAGCAAAACTGAAAAAATCATTGAAAAAAGACGACCAGGCGGTGCATTAGCAACTCGTCCTTTGCATTTTATTTGGATTACCGACTGCTCAGGCTCAATGGCAGGCGATAAAATTCAATCGTTAAATCATGCGATTCGTGAAGCAATTCCCGCTATGCAAGGGGTTGCACAAGAAAATCCCTATGCCAATGTGTTGGTGCGAGCGGTGAAATTTTCTGATGCGGCACAGTGGCATCTTGAACAGCCAACGCCCGTGGCTGATTTTAAATGGGAAGATTTAGATGCTGATGGTTTAACCGACATGGGACGCGCCATGTCGCTAGTGGCAGAGCAGTTAAAAATGCCACCGATGAGTGACCGTGCCTTGCCGCCTGTGTTGGTGTTGATTTCTGATGGACAACCGACCGATGATTTTGAAGCAGGTCTGGCGCAGTTAATGGCGTTACCGTGGGGAAAAAAAGCCGTGCGAATTGGAATCGCGATTGGCGATGATGCAGACCACGATGTGTTGCAAAAATTTATTAATCATCCTGATTTAAAACCGCTGCAAGCTAATAATGCCGAGCAGCTCGTCCGTTATATTCGTTGGGTTTCTACCGCCGTTTTAAAATCTGCCTCAGCGCCTGCCAGTCAAGCAAAATTGCAAAACGTGGCAAATGTTCCCATTCCACCGATGCCTGTTGTCACGATTACCGATGCGGCGGATGTATGGTAGCCAGTTGGCAAGTGATTAGCAGCAGTGTGCTGGGGGCAACGCATTTGCAACATCACAAACCCAATCAAGATGCGTTGCGCCATTATCAAGCCGCATCAGGATTGCCGCTGATTATGGCAGTGGCGGATGGTCACGGCGGCGAAAAATACACCCACAGCGATTTTGGCGCAAAATTTGCGGTGAAAGCGGCGATTACAGTGCTGAAGGAAACCTTTAAAAACCCGGCGGACTTTTCCCTGACACAAATTAAACGCTTGGCTGAAAATGATATTCCCAAAGCGATTGTGCGCAGTTGGCGCGAGAAAGTCGATGAATATTGTTTACGGCAACCCGACTTAAATAACGAACACAAATACCGATATTTTGGCGCAACTTTATTAGTCGCGATGTTGCTACCTGAGTGTATTTTGTATTGGCAATTAGGTGATGGCGATATTGTGGTGGTGGAAGAAAATCAACACATTCATCGTCCGATGGCGGCAGATAGTCGCTTATTAGGCAATGAAACCACGTCGCTGTGCGGCAAAACCCCGTGGTTTGATTTTCGCTGTTGTTTTCATCCCTTACTCAACGAGCAGTTACCGCGTTGTATTCTGTTATCCACCGATGGCTACAGCAATGCCTATTCCAGTAATGCTGATTTTGAGCAAACCGTTTTAGATATTGTTGCCTTGATTAAAAGTGAAGGCTTGTTGTGGGTGAAAGAGCAATTGCCCGATTGGTTAGAAGAGGCATCTCACAAAGGCAGTGGCGATGATATTAGTGTGGGGATTTTGTATCACACGGATTTATAACAAACGAGGGAGTTCCTTTTTTAAAGGAGTTTTAATGCCTGATAACTTTAGAATCACTACTTACTGCTTTTTGTCAATTAATTTTTGTAGATATTTAAGTCCTAAAAGCTTACAATCAAATCTTCTAAAATTTTAAATTATGTCGTTGAATCAAGGTGATGAAAAAAATGAAAAAGAGATTTCAGGGTTCAATTGCACTTTTATGAAGGAGAAGTAAAATGAAAGCAAAACATATTATTCCTGCCATTGGGTTAGCAATGTGTGTGATGGATGGAGTGGCTATGGCTGCTCCAGTCAATAGTCTAAGTTTTAATATGGGTAGTAATATCGGTAGTAACATGAAGGTCAAGTTTCAAAATGCTGACGGTTCATGGAAAACTGTAACTGATAGAGCGGGTAATTTTGGCAGTTTTTCAGGTTCTGCTGGTGTTACTAAAGGCGCGACTTTGGATGGCTTAAAATTGTCTTTTGCTTACTGTATAGACTTATTTCATCCTGTTAGTCGTAATAAAGCGTACACAGCAGACGCTTCTTTTGATGGGGTTATCTCAGATAGAGGCGAAATCAACAATGCTGGAAAAGTTGCTTGGCTGATGACAAATCAAGCCAGTACCGCGACAACTTTAAACCAACAATCTGGACTCCAAGCAGCAATTTGGAAACAAATTTATGAGAATAAGTTTGAACTGTTGGATACTGGTGCAATCAAAACAGCGTATGATGGCTATATGGCTGTATTAGGTAACAATACCGCCCGCGTTAATAGTGTTGTATGGATTGATCCACATTCTGGAAAAATTGACAGCAACAATCCACTTGGAAAAACCAGTAACCAAGATATAGTTGCTGTATTTGAGGACTCTAATAACAAATACAGTGGAAAAATGATGGCTACTCCAATTCCATCTGCACTGTGGTTGTTTGGTTCTGCAATGGTTGGCTTAGTTGGTTTAGGCAAACGTAAAGCGCAAAAAAATGCGGTTGCGATGTAATGAAAGGCTAAGTTTACGGCGTTAAAAAGAAACGGTCTTTCGAGGCCGTTTTTTTATGCTTTAAAAATCTAAATCCCCCCGCCTGCGGCTTCCCCCTTTTTTTAAAGGGGGTTAGGGGGATTTAAACAGGGAAGCCATTCAAACCGCCTAGCCCACGGGACTAGGTGGTTGAATTTGACACACGATCCGCCCAACTGGGCAGATTGTTGAGTCCCTTACCTCTTTGACTGTACCACAGCCAAGGAGGTTTAGTACTCCTATTATTAGGAGTACTATTCTTAACTTTTTCATCATAGTCTTAATTCCTTCTAAACAACGCATTCATTCAAACCATATTCTGTAGCCATTCAGGAGGCTTTAAGACAAGTGTCTTTATCTGTTGGTGGCAATACTAAAAAACTCATTTTTCGTTTTAAGTGTTAGGACGAATCCCGTTCTCTATCTCATCACCATTTCCAGATTTCTCTGGCTTTGATGAGGTGGGCATTTGAGAACATCCTGTTAGTAATAATATCAGCAGAATTACCCATATGTGCTTTTTCATCATACACCTCCTTCGTCTTAATCCCTTCTAAACAGGGAAGCCATTTAAACATTGGCTCAGGGGATTAGTGTTCTCCTGAGCCATGAGAGGAGGCATTGTGGTCAGTTTCGACCACAATGCCCCCTTTACATCCTGCTAGCATTATTGCCAGCAGGATGATTGCTATTAAGTTTTTCATCATACACCTCCCCCTTTAGGGGTCTTAATCCCTTCTAAACAGGGAACGCAAATCCCCCCGCCTGCGGCTTCCCCCTTTTTTTAAAGGGGGTTAGGGGGATTTAAACAGGGAAGCCATTCAAACATTACTCTTTTTGAGTAGTTGTATCATTTTTTGGAGGTTCAACGCCTTCCTTGAGTCGTCCCCGCCCACATCCTACTACCAGCACTGCCAGTAGGATTACTAATAGGGCAAGCAAATCCCCCCGCCTGCGGCTTCCCCCCTTTAAAAAGGGGGGATTTATCCCTTCTAAACAGGGAAGCCATTCAAACCAGTCGTTCCTCAACAGCACGGATGCTAATCGTCTTAATCCCTTCTAAACAGGGAATATTTTTAGCAGACCATGCCAACGTGTGGACAATTAGGTTCTTTACCTACTGTAACTGTGCCACAGCTGGTAACCAATCCTCCTAATAGGGATACCAGGAAGATTATTAACCATATTTTCTTCATTACACAACTCCTTCTAAAAATGGGAGAAAAATCCCTTCTAAACAGGGCGGGTTTGAATGACTTAAAGCTATAAATTCAATCAAGCATATTGCTTATTCATTCACGCTTGCTAATATCTGATTGATAACGGCGGTGGAAATACGAAAATCAGAATCGTGTAACTTTTCAAACACCGCCCGTGCGGAAGAAATCAGTCCCTGCCTTTTCGCCTGACCGATAATGGCTGCCGTACCAGTCACAAACAAACCCTTTTCTTTCGCCACCGCGCGACCTGTGCGTTCATCCATAATCAGCAACACTTCATTGGCACGACTTAACCCCAAATTAATGCAATCGGTTTCGCCCGCATCCAAATCAATTTCTAATAACGGCTCTATCGGCTCAGGCCAAATTTGCAGCCAACTTGCGGCGATTGCCTGTGCAATGGCTTGTTTGCCCGGAACTTCTTTTTCCGGCAACACTTCCTGTTTTACCGATTCGGGCAAAAAAACCGTGCCAAACAACGGCGGCAACCATTTTAAGCCGTCCACGATTGCCAAGCCAATTAAAGGACTGGCATCAATCACCACAATCCGCGCCATGTCAGCTTAAGCCTGTTTTAACCATTGCTCTAAAGTGTCCCTATCTTCCAGCACTTCTTCTGCCGTTTGATTAATCACAGGAATCCCCAAACGCGAAATATGGCTGATGAACTCCGCCAAAGGTAAATTTGCCAGTTTTGCAGAACGGGCTAAGGACAATGCGCCCTCTTTGAGTAATGCGGTTGCTAACGCCAAACGTACCCCCGGCATATTGATGATGTTGGATGATTTAAGCCCCACCATTAAGGCATCGGGTTCATTTCGGTTCATGACCAACACTAAATCGTTATGCGCCATCCGCAACGCCGCACTTGGATTGTTTTTTAAACTGCTGACATTCACTGTTTTCATGGGCTTATCTCATGGGAAGATTGGATAGGCGCATTATAGAGCATTTCGCATTTTCAGACATAAAAAAAGCCCGTCAGCTCAAAACTAACGGGCTTTTGTTTTTAATCCCTTCTAAACAGGGAAGTGTTTCAAATACAAACCAAGCGCAATGCGGCGAGTTGATTGAGTCTTAATCCCTTCTAAACAGGGCATTCATTCAAACTTCTATTTTTTTTACCCTGACCGGATGTCAAAAGTCTCAATCCCTTCTAAACAGGGCAAGCAAATCCCCCCGCCTGCGGCTTCCCCCCTTTAAAAAGGGGGGTTAGGGGGGATTTCTAAACAGGGAAGCCATTCAAACAGAAAAGTTTTTTAAATAAAATTTAAGGAAGTAAAAGTCTTAATCCCTTCTAAACAGGGCGCGTTTGAATGGCAAACACACAATGCCCCAAGTCATCGGCACAGGTCAAGTTATTTTTTATGCGACAGTGGCAAACGTTCTACCCGCTCTGCTATAGTTTTCCCTAACAAACCACAGCCCAAGGAGTTTGCATGAACCACCCGCACCTTTTACAACATTCTTGCCAAATTGCCCTAAGCGGCTTATTACAAGCGATAGGCACGTTTGCAGCACGCGCAAACGCAGAAATACCGGCTTTTTTATCCAGTAAGGCGATGAAACTTGATGACGCGCTGTTAAAAATAGCCCATCAATTAGCCACAGGTTTAGAGAATGCTGACAAAAACAGCAATGCCCAACATTTCACCCTGTTTGCGCAAATCCATCTCGATGAAAATAAAAAGAGACCTGAAGCGAAAGAAACCTATTGTTATCCGCTCACGCCGTTAACGCCTGATTCGATTTTTCCTATTAAAACAACAGCCTATCGAGAAAACTACACGCAATTATGGCAACAGTTTGAAACCGCTTTAGCGCAAATTCCAACCTCACATCAACAAAATTTACCGCTGTGGTTAGACCATTTTGATAGCTGCCTGCAAACTTATACGCATAATATTCCCGCAACAACTGCCGCAGGGGTTTCGTTGTATGACCATGCCAAAACCACCACCGCGATTGCGACAGCTTTATGGCGTTATCAGCAAACGCACGCCGATTCAGCATTAAGCGACAAAACCGCGCAGAAATTTTTATTGATTCAGGCGGATTTTTTCGGCATTCAAAACTTCATTTTTGCACACGGCGGCGATAGCACCAAAAAAGCCGCGAAACTGTTACGCGGTCGCTCGTTTTATGTGTCACTGATTACCGAATGTGCGGCGTTAGCGGTCTTAGAAGCGTTAGAACTACCTGCAACCAGTCAAATCATTAACGCCGCTGGCAAATTTTTAATTGTTGCGCCAAATACGGATGAGGCGAAATCTGAATTAAAAAAATTGCAACAAACCTTTAACGCTTGGTTTTTAACACAAAGCTATGGGCAATCGGGATTAGGTTTAGCGTGGCACGCGGCAAGTTGTGATGATTTTCTAAATTTCGATGCGTTAATGAAAAAATTACACGCAAAATTAGAACGCAGTAAATATCAGCATTTTGATTTGTGTGGTGATAAACCAGCAGCGGCAGTATTCGCTAATTATTTAGACAGTTTTAACAATGAATTCGGAGTTTGTCAGCTAAATGATAAAGCTCCCGCCGTTAATAAAGATAACATCAGCCAATTAGCCCAAGACCAAATTAATATTGGTAGTTGGTTAATTCGGCAACAGCGGTTAATTATCAGCAAGCATACAATTAATGGGCTAAATGCGTTAAAAATTCCATTATTTAATTACACGGTGCATTTTGTCGAAGCGGAAGGTTTGCGCGGTAAATTTAGTGAAGACGTTAAAAGCGGCAATATTCGCCGCTTATTTGATTTTAGTCCAGCCAGTAGTAAAACCTTTGCCTTATGGAATGGTTATGCCCGCCGTAATATCAGCGGTTATGTGCCGTATTTTAAAGCCGAAGATGAATATCACGATGAAAAATACCTGAAGTTTTTAAATGATGAGGATTTAGACGAGGTAGAAATTAATGCACCTAAATTGCTGAATCATTTAGCTTTAGAGGATGTCAATCTTGAAAATGACGGTCATTGGTATGGGATTAAAGCCTTAGCCGTTTTAAAAGGCGATATTGATAATTTAGGGGCAATTTTTCAAAATGGTTTGGAGAAACAAAGCTTTGCAAAAATGGCGGCGTTATCGCGACAAGTGAATAACTTCTTTGCGGTGTATTTGCCTTATTTGTGCCAAAGCAAATACAAAAATACTTATATCGTGTTTGCCGGTGGCGATGATTTCTTTTTATTAGGCTCTTGGCATCAATTAATGGATTTGGCTAATGAATTAAGAAAAGAATTTAGTCGTTATGTGGTGAATGAGCAGATTCATTTTTCGGCGGGGTTAACGGTCATGAAACCGAAAATTCCGATTTACCAATTAGCGAAAATTGCCGAAGAAGCCTTAGAGCAATCAAAAAAATACGAAGGTAAAAATGCCGTAACGTGTTTTAAACAAACCGTCAGTTGGCAAGAATTTGAAATCTTAACCACAGACCGTTATGACCGCTTAGAAACTTTACGAGAAAGTTATGAATTATCAACAGCTTATATTTATAGTTTACTGCGTTTAACCAACATGGCAGCCGATAACACTAAACCTGAAAACGCGCTGTGGCGGTCACAATTGTATTACCGCACTTATCGCGCCATTGCGAATAAAAAAGGTTTAGAAAAAGACGCTAAAAAACGTGCTTGTGCAGAATTAACCCACGATATAGGCATAAAAGGCATTCAAGAATTAAAACACGGTTATCAAATTACCTTACACGCCCATCTTTACACCCACCGCAAACAAGCTTAAGGAATTATTATGGCTCATCAGAACTCATCAAAAGAAAATGAAAATAGAGTTAGTGTTAATAAAAATCTAGGATTTATTTCTTTTGACCAATTGAAAACATTAATTGATTTTAAAAAACTTCAAACAGAAATTAAAGGTGAGGAAGTCTTTTTATTTGATGAAATAGCCGATGAAATGGCTTATCGAATTTCTAAATATGAAGATGGAAATAAATCCTCACAGTTGCGTAAATATTACGACGAGGTATTAATGTGGGATAAAAAAATTAAAAATCCAGAACAATATTTTGAATATTTACCCTTAATAAAAATGATTAATGCTAAAGTCGCTTATGCTAACGGGCGAGGTGGAAATAAACCTTTGGTAGATAAAAATTTTGTTGATTTAATTCGGCATTGTTTAGGGCAATTAAAATCACCGGATAAACCTGAAAATGAGGATTCTAAAAAGAAAGCTCTGGCAACATTTACAAACTTCAAACTGTTTTTTGAAGCGTTTATGGGCTTTTACAAAGTTTATAAACCGAAATAATTAAGGATTTAACATCATGCAATTAAAAAACATTCAACAAATCAGCGGTCAAATTGAATTACTCACCGGCTTGCATATTGGCGCGGGTAATGAAGAAGTGCATATCGGCGGCATTGATAATGCGGTGATTAAACATCCGCATACAGGGCAGCCTTATATTCCCGGCTCAAGTTTAAAAGGCAAAATGCGTTCTCTTTTAGAATGGCGGGCGGGATTAGTCGGTATCACTAAAGGAAAACCTGTTGCAATTGATGATTTAGAAAAGTTGTCAGAGCAACAAAAACCACAAGCCGAAACTATTATCAAATTGTTTGGCATGGCGGGTGATACGAAAAATGAAAAAAAAGCCGCTGAAATTGGCGCAACTCGTTTGGCATTTTGGGATTGTGCTTTGAATAAAGAGGAATGGGAAAAAATTACCCCTGAAAATTCGCTTTATACTGAAGGAAAATGGGAAAATACGATTGACCGTATTACTGGTGTTACTGTAAATGGCGGTATTCGTCAAATTGAACGAGTTCCTGCGGGTGTGTTTTTTAATTTTAAGTTGAATATCAAAGTCTTAACCGATAAAAATGGGCAGAACGAGGATTTTTTGAATACGGTGTTGGCGGGGTTAAAACTGCTGGAATTTGACAGCATCGGCGGTAGCGGCTCGCGCGGGTATGGCAAAATCAAATTTACTGATTTGCAATTGAACGGTGATGATTTGCAAAGCCGTTTTGATGCGGTTGAGCCATTCAAGGTGGTTTAAGTGAAACGCTTAACTTTTACCCTGACTCCTAAAACCGCTTTTGCCACACCGCTGCATGGCGATACCTTGTTTGGGCAATGTTGCTGGGCAATTTTACATTTACACGGTGAAGCAAAATTGACTGAATTATTAGCCGGTTACACAGAAAATAAGCCGTTTATGGTGGTTTCTGATGCTTTGCCACAAGGATTTCTCGCCCGTCCTGCAATGCCAGCGGAATTGTTGGGATTTAATTCTGATGATGCTAAAAATCGTAAAGAACAAAAAAAGGCAAAGTGGTTTCCTGAATCGGTTTTAGCCATGCCGTTAAAAAAATGGGCAAGCGAAGCTAAAACGGATGAAGACATGGTAAACACTTTTCTTTCTGATGATGAAAAAAGGAAATGCAAGAGTAAAAATGAAAAGCCACGTTATTTAATCAGCGATGAACCACAAGACCACAACAGTTTAAACCGTCTTAGTGGCACAACCGGAACAGGCGACGGCTTCGCGCCGTTTCAACGGCAAACGTTTTGGTATCACCCTAACGTTAAACTGACTTTGCTTGTTGATTTAGATGAAAATTGTTTTACTAACAATGACTTATTGGATATTTTACAGTGGGTCGGTGAAACCGGTTATGGTAAAGAGGCGAGCTGTGGACTAGGGAAATTTGCAGTGAGTTTAGATAATGCCATTCGTCCTGAGCTAGTCGAAGGACAAGCTCAAGCCAATGCGTGGCTAACCTTAGCCGCCTGTGCGCCACAAGGTTTAAAGTGGAATTCTAAGAACTGTTATTATCAGACGTTTAGCCGCTTTGGTCGGCATGGCGATAGGGCGGTACACCAAGGCAGCCCGTTTAAAAATCCAATCTTGATGGCCGCGCCGTTTGCGGTTTTAACACCTGAAAAAATGACACCACAGCATTTTACCGGACAAGGTTTAACCGGCTTATCGAAAACCATTGAACAAACGGTTCATCAAGGTTACGCGCCAGTATTGCCGGTGCTTTTAGGAGTGAAAAATGAATAAGCCTTTTATGGAAACTGTGCAGTGCAGTATTTCAACCCTAAGTCCTGTGCATATTGGCTGTGGGGAGGATTATTATCCGACTAATTATGTGATTGATGGTGGATTTTTGCATCATTTTGGTGAAGAAGCGTTATTAAAAAGCTTAAATTCTACCGAACTAGATAATCTTGTTAAATTAGCAAATGAAGCGGATGAAGACAGTATTAGAAAAATTCAAGGGGATATTTATAAGAAAAAAGACCCGTTAAAAAATTATGCTACCCATACCGTGCCAGTCTCGAAAGAGTTGGAAAAATTTTATCTCTCACGAATTGGCAAAACCTCACAACATGAAAGCGGTGGTAAAAAGGTCAATAATCAATTGGCAATTGCTCGCCATGCCTTTAATCCTTATAGCAATACGCCTTATTTTGCAGGGAGTTCAATAAAAGGCGCGATTCGTACCGCTTTGTTGAATGCTGAAAATGACGGTAGAGCATTACCAGAAAAATTGACTGGAAACCATCCAGCCAAAACATCAAACCGGCAATTGCAGGAAAATGTATTGAAATATAGAGATATTACTGATGATCCGTTACGCTTGTTAAAAATCAGTGATGCCAATTATCAACATCCTGATGCGTTGCATGGGTTGGAAATCCGTTTTGCAGCAAATAGGAAAAATAAAGTAATAAAAGAAGGGGCTATAACAAAAGTAAATAATGGAATACCTATCTTACTGGAGTGTTTGCCAGCATATCGTCATTGTAGTTTTAGTTTTCATATCAATTTTTTAACTGATGAAAAATTAAATTACCGTTGGAATATAAAACAGATCGCCCAGACTTGTAATGATTTTTTCTTACAACATCTATTAAAAGAATTAGATTTAATTCAACATCCTGAGCTTAATTATGTGGATAATCAATGGGCTAATGGTTTAAAAAAATTATTAGCAGGTGAATTAGGCAATGCCTTAAAACAAAATCAAGCTTTTTTACTAAGAATTGGTAAATATGGTGGCGCGGAAAGTAATACTTTAAACGGTGTGCGGCATATTAAAATTACACAGGGTAAAGACAAAAAGACAGGAAAAAACAATCCTGATAAATATTTGTCGAAAACAACAACAATTTGGCTCGCTGGCGATAACAAAGACCAACAACGTGATTTATTACCTTTTGGTTGGGTTTTGGTCGAAATTGGTAATACAAAATTAACCCAAACTGCGCAATTTTTAACATCCCAAGCGGCGGCAGATTATCAAAAGCAGCAACAGTTACAGGCTTTAAGCGAACAACGGACGCAATTTTTAGCCGAAGAGCAAAAACGCCGTGCCTTAAAAGCACAACAGGAAGCCGAGGTCATTGAAAAACAACGCTTACAAGTTGAAGCGCAAGCGGTTAGAACCGCACAATTAGCCATGATGAGCGCGGAACAGCAGATTATTTTTGAGCTAACAGAGGCTTTTGCCAAAGATAAAAATCCTGACCCAAACGGCACATTGCGGCAAGCTTTAACCCGTGCGATTAAACAGGCGGAAAATTGGTCAGCCGTTGATAAACAAGTGTTACTAACCATCGGCAACGCCTTGTGCAACGTCTGGGGCAAGCCGAAAAAACTCAAAGATCAGCTTAAAACCTTACAAGGCTAACCATGAAATTCGTTGACCCCAAAACCGACATCGCTTTTAAAAAAATCTTCGGTAATCAGGCGCATAAAAACATTTTAATTGAATTCTTAAATGAATTATTAGAACTGGAATATCCAATTGCCGATGTCGAGATTAATAACTCGTATCAACCGCCACGCTTGGAAGGCTTAAAAGAAACCACGCTCGACATTAAAGCCAAAGACCGCTCAGGGCGCGAATTTATTGTGGAAATGCAGGTGGAAAAAGAAATTGCGTTTTACAAACGCGCCCTGTATTACAGCAGCAAAGCCTATAGCCAACAATTGGATAAAACTGAAAAATACCATTTGCTCAAACCGGTGATATTTTTAGGCATTTTGGATTTTTGCATTTTTAACCATACCGCGCCTTGCTCACGGCATTTGATTTTAAACAGTGAAAATCAAAGTCACGATTTAAAAGATTTGGAATTTAACTTTATCGAATTGCCGAAATTCACCAAGCAAGAACATGAACTGGAAACAATCAGCGATAAATGGCTGTTTTTTATCCAACAAGCGGATAATTTAGATCATATTCCTGAAAATGCTGATACCGCAGCGTTACAACAAGCCTATGAAATTGCGCAGCAGCACCGCTGGACGCGCGAAGAGTTGGAGGTTTACGATTATCAAGGGCTGCAACTGGGCAAAACGCGCGGCATGATTGAGACGGGGCGTATTGAAGGTGAACGGGAAGGCATTCAGAAAGGCAAATTGGAAGTGGCGCGAAATTTATTAACGGTGTTGGATAATGCAGCGATTGCGCAAGCAACTGGCTTGGATGTCGCGGTGATTGTGCGTTTGCGTCAGGAGCAACATCAATGTTAGCTTTCGCTCGTTTCCAATTCAACTTCCAAGTCGAAACCCCGCTGCATTTGAACTTTTACTCCGGCTCGATGCTACGCGGAGCATTTGGACACGCACTGCGGCATTTAAGCTGCATGACCAAAATGCCCGACTGCAAAAGCTGTATGTTATACCGCAGTTGTCCGTATCCTTTGGTATTTGAACACCCGCCGCAAGAATCAAACTTTCAGAAATTTAATAATATTCCTAACCCTTACATCATTGAACCGCCGCCGCTGGGCAACAAAATTTATCAAGTCGGTGAAGTGTTGAGTTTTAATATGGTGCTGATGGGGCAAGCGATGGCGCAACTACCGCTGATTATTTTTGCTTGGCAACGCGCGTTGCAACAGGGATTGGGCAAAGAACGCAGTCGGGCGACGTTGTTAAACGTGATTGTTGAGCCAGACCAACCGCACGCGCAAGAGATTTATAACGCTTTGGAAGGCAGTGCGGTGCAGGCTTATCAAGCGCGTGTGCCGCCGTTGTTAGCGCAAACCGACGCTTTAACCTTGCAATTTGTTACGCCGCTGCGGATTCAAAAACAAGGCACATCAAGCGCGTGTGCCGCCGTTGTTAGCGCAAACCGACGCTTTAACCTTGCAATTTGTTACGCCGCTGCGGATTCAAAAACAAGGCACAATTTTAAGCCGTGAGATGACCGCGCGGGATTTTTTAAGTGCATTAGTGCGGCGGTATTTTTTGTTATTGGAATTTCATGGGCAGAATTATCACGCACCCGATTTTCCTCAGTTGCTGGCTTTAGCACAAGCTATTGATTTTCAAAAAGACTTTAGCTGGTGTGATTGGCAGCGGTATTCCAATCGGCAGCAGCAGGCGATGAGTTTGGGCGGGGTGTTGGGTCGGGTGGTTTTGCATGGCGATTTGTCGGCGTTTTTGCAGATGTTGCAAGCGGGGCAGTGGCTGCATATTGGCAAGGAGACAACGTTTGGGATGGGGCGGTATCAAATTTTAAAATAACTTGACCTGCTTTATCAATTTAAGGCATCCTTTGTCACAGCCATTCAAACGAAAATTTATGCGTAGGCAATGGTCATTTTTAACTCTTTGATTTTATTGATAAAAAAGCTAACTTTAAAAGGGCGATTTGATGGGTCAAAAATGCGCTTATAACTTATTGATTTTAAACGGTAATTTAGAAAGCGCAGGGTTTGAATGGCTTCCCTGTTTAGAAGGGATTAAGACCGTGTACTTGAGCTGAAGCTCCGAATAGAACTGTGTTTGAATGGCTTCCCTGTTTAGAAGGGATTAAGACATCGGTACACTCGCCGATATCAAAGCCTTTTGTTTGAATGGCTTCCCTGTTTAGAAGGGATTAAGACACACTCGCCGATATCGTAACCTTTTTTGAAACAGTTTGAATGGCTTCCCTGTTTAGAAGGGATTAAGACGGGCAAAGATTGAGGCATTAGAATTAGCGATAGTTTGAATGGCTTCCCTGTTTAGAAGAGATTGAGACCGTTTAATTGCCGCAGCGATTAGTGCGCTAATTGGTTTGAATGAATGCCCTGTTTAGAAGGGATTAAATCCCCCCTAACCCCCCTTTTTAAAGGGGGGAAGCCGTAGGCGGGGGGATTTGCGTTCCCTGTTTAGAAGGGATTGAGACTTTAGCTAATTGGATGGCAATTGTGCTACCCTTATCCGCATGATTATTGTCGTTGATACCAATATTTTTGTCGGTGCTTGCATGGGAACGGGGGCTTGTTCTGATGTGATTGCCTCATGCTTGCACACAAACCACACGCCCTTAATGGGGGCGGCTCTGTTTGCTGAGTACACTGATGTGATTAATCGTGCCGACATTTTCAAAGCACACCACTTAAATCAAAATGAGCGTAACGAATTGCTGGACATCTTTTTGGCTTATTGTCGCTGGACAGAAATTTATTACAGTTGGCGACCTAATTTGAAAGACGAGGCAGATAACCATTTAATTGAGTTGGCGGTGGCAGGTGGCGCACAATGTATCGTGTCACGCAATATTAAAGATTTAAACAGCGGTGAATTATTATTCCCTGAAGTTTTAGTGATGACACCTGAAACGTTTTTACAAGGAGATTTTCTATGAGCGCGTTGACTTTGAGATTACCCGACCAAAAACATCAACGTTTAAAAGAATTGGCAAAAAGCAAAGGCATGAGTGTTAATCATTTGTTTGATGAGTTTACGACTTTGATTTTGGCAGAGTTGGATTTAAAAACACAATTTGAAATCCGCGCAAATCGTGGGCAAGGCAAAGCCGCACGCGGGTTTGAATTGTTGGATAAAGCTAAATTGCAACAATTTGAATAAATGCCCTGTTTAGAAGGGATTAAGAC
>JFJP01034033.1_pt1 | contig 25743 bp, 30 predicted proteins | sample 431651 | NCBI WGS metagenome assembly JFJP01 (sample SAMN02602958, study PRJNA72255) | Microbial mat metagenome, whole genome shotgun sequencing project. | biome: fresh water; feature: sink hole; material: water; isolation source: purple microbial (photo- and chemosynthetic) mats found in...
CACAATGCCTACCTGTTTGAAATGACCACCACCGACATGATGACCAAGCTGAAGTTGAAGCATTTCTTCCTCAACACTCTTCAGGAAAGAATGAAAGCTTGCGTCCAAGAGGAGGGAACAGTCTCGCTTCTCATGGTCGATATCGATTATTTCAAACGGGTCAACGACACTTATGGTCACCTGGCTGGGGACGTTACCCTTAAGGAAGTAGCAGGCATTGTTCTGGATGCTGTGAGGTTGATAGACGTCGCCGCCCGTTACGGCGGCGAGGAATTCATTGTGCTTCTGCCGGAAACCCATCGGTCGGAGGCCCGCAATGTCGCCGAGCGTATCCGCAGGAGGATCGAAGAAGAGGGGTTTGTTTCGGGGAAGCACCTCATTCGAATTACGGTCAGTCTTGGTGTGGCTGAGTTTGATCCGAAGCTGGATACGACACCGCAGGCCTTTATCGAGCGGGTCGACAAGGCCTTGTATGCGTCAAAACAGAACGGTCGCAACCGGACTACCCTGGACGTCTGACCGGATTCAAGCTCAGGCCGTTGGTGTCCCTTTTACCTTCTCTTTGGTCTTTGACTTCCGGGTTGCCTTGGCATCCTTTAAAGCTGCCTTGACAGCCTTCCTGGCGTCAGCCAACGTCGCTTTGGCCGTCAACAGTGCAGCTTGCGCCGCAGACAGTTGGTTTACACTTTCCTGCCATAGGGCCAGTTTCTCATCCAATTTTGTGAAGTCCAGGGTCTCAAGGCTGTGTTTTTTCCTCCACGCCTGAGCCTCCTGCATCATTTTCTCAATTTTTGACATTGGTGTTCTCCTTCTTCTTCATTCATAAATCAAGAACCAACGGTTCCCTTAAAATCCTGCAACCACTGGGCACCAAGACGAACCAGCTCCCCGTGAGCCTCCGCCTCCGCGATAGGGATGACCTTGCGGTCCCTCTGGCCTAATTCCAACCACCTGTCTGCCAGAGACGAGACCAGCATGGGGTAAAGGAGGAGGTTCGTCGTTCCTGTCTCGCGGATATACGGCAGAACGATGGGGTGCCCGGCAATCTTGCCTGAAACCCCGGCTTCTTCGCGGGCCTCGGCCAGTGCTACCTTCTCGGGTGTCTGCCCGGCCTCGGGCTGCCCCTTGGGGAAAATCCAGCGATCTTGCCTTCGGGTCGTAACAATGACGAGTTCCCAACCCCTGCTCCCCTTCCGGAAAGGAAGAACTCCAAAGGACCAACCCGCCGGGGATACTTGTGGACTCGTGCGGGGAACCAAGATTCTGCCCTCGGAAAGGGAGCTGTTCTTAAATCTCGGATCGTAGGTCAATTCGGGGCCAAACGCGCGGGGTATTCGGAAAACTCGGGAGGCAGCCGCGTCGACGAACTCGACTTCTGCAACGGTTAGCCCCTGCAACGTTCCCCCGTAGCGGTCGACCTCAACCGTGTGTTGTTTCCACGGAAAACGGTCTCGAAGCTTCTCGATCCGATGGCCTTCGGTTTTTGGCCACAATGCTTCGAAGTCCTTAGCAGAAATCGTAACTTCCCATTCCCCGCGGTTCAAGCCTGTTCCCGTTTTCATCGTGTACCGGTGGTTCCCCTCCGAACGCCGGAGACGGATCTCCCAGTCGCCGGTACCGGGAAGGTACCCTTGTTCAATGGCTGTCGTCCTTTGAGAAACTCCCGTCCAAAGGGCCGGGTTGAAAAAGAACTTGCGCTCTATCTCACGGACCACGGGACGACCCTCCTGATATAGCCAGACGGTCAAGCGCTTTGAGAAAAGCTTTGGACCTTAGTTGACGGCTATCAGCCAGAGCCTCAGTTTTCCTCCGGCTTTGTTCGCCTACCAACAAACCGACGAGAATGCCAAACGCCAAGGGGTCGATTTGAAGACCTGACCCGACTATGTTTTGGCTCTTGCGAATGGCAGAGCGTTCAACCTGCAACCGCTCCAGAAGCAGGGAACGGTCTTGAAACCTGCCGAGCCCGTCCTGGGTCTCTTTGAGAGTGGCAACCAACTCCTTGACAATCGGTGCAGGAGCGAGGTTTCCCAGGCTTTCGAGGACATACCTGAGTCGTTTGGCTTGAATCCTTACCTCATGAAGGGCCTCGTCAGCGGGCTGTCGCCCCAAATTCTTGAGACACCTTTGCAGCGACCGTGAGGATTTTTGGAAAGCGGAAGAGGCCAAGTCACCTACCGACCACGACTCTCCGAGAACGGCGAGTTCAACGAGCAGTTGTTCCAACTCGGTCCAAAGATCGCTGTGTTCCTCGGCTTCGAGCCAGCGTCTGACCCGGCGTTGTTCACCCTGCCGCTGCTTACGAATCGACGAAGCCCAGCCGGCCAGCTTCGGACCCTCGTCCCAGGGAAGTGCGGCCTCAAAGCCTGGAAGATCGAGGAGCAATACATCCAGATCTCGGAGCTCATTCGTTTTCTGTTGGAGGGTTCTAAGGACAATTTTAAGGCGGTTCCACTCGGGAAGCCCTTCCCACATCCTACCGAGAGAAGCCAAAGAACGCACCCGCCGCAGCTGTACGCGATACTGGTGAAGGCATTCCGTATCGACATCAATACGAATGCCTTTCTCGTACTGGCGTGCAACTCTCAACCAATCGCTTAGTGGTTCTAGAAGGAAGAGCCTGCCAGAGTCAGACAGGTTTGGCAGAGGCCAGGCTGTTGGTCCTACGAAACGGGAACCTCGGTCCTGAACGAAGTCAGGAAGTGCGGTCCTTTCAAGGGGCTCGAGGCCATCGGCCGTCAAGGAGCTGAGGAGAGAATTCCCATTGTCTCCCGAGTCAAATCTCAACACCAGGTACGAGTTCTCACGAAGTTTCACCAGCTGACCTTCAAGACCTGGAACTTCCAAGAACTTGACTGACCGTACTTTGACAGTTATTCGACCCAGGGTCTGGGGTTTGTGAAGTTTGAAAGACGTTTCAAAATCCTGAGCGATCGGGAACAGGCTTGGCGGCTCGATGAGTGTGACGGTGTCACCTTGACGAATCCAGAACTGACCCTGCCGTGACCAGCGCCGGTCGTACGTGTCGAGGCATTCAAGATCCCACGACTCCTCGGGACCAAGGGCACCGGGAAACCGGAGAAAGAAATAGCCCAGGTAAGCGGGCAAAGCTCCCACTTTGCCAGAGGTCAAGACTTTCACGGTCATGGGGTCGGTCCATCCTCCGCCAGATAAAGGTCGATCAGGTTTTCAAGAATTTTCTGAACACTCGTGTCACCCTCAATGGCCCGCAACTTGAGTGCCTTGAGCTTGGACTTGGGGAGACGGAGCGGGAAACTCTTCTTCTCGTCTTTTTCCACCTTCTCGCTTTTGCCGCTTTTCGCCTTCATGACGTCATTGTATCATAAAAACTAACCAAATTCTCACCAATCCTTCGTATTGGCGGTTGGGTGAGTGGTCTAATGTCGTAGCTATGGAAAAGCGCCGACACGAACGTAAACTGACATCTCTTCACATTCAGGTTACCAACGGATCCAGAACCTGGAGGGGGACCTGCATCAACCTCTCTGAGGAAGGGGCCTTGTTGAAGCTGGACTCTCTCTGGGACGGAGACGAAGAACTGGAATTCCGCCTTGACGTTGACTCTAATCCCAAGGTCTCTCCAACAAGGGCGCGGATCATCCGCGCGACTTCTCCTGACCACCTTGGGAGTTTCTTGGCGATTCGTTTCCTATAACCCCGCGCTCGCGGATGCCCAATTCCACAAAGGCACACCCCAAGGGCGGAAGATCGATGGCACCAGGAAAGAACGACCCGGCCCCCGTTGCCAAAACCGTCTTCAGTCCGCTCTTGCCACGAAGCGGTACTCCATTGAGCACAGCGGTTCCCGAGGCCAGCGAGCCCTCGGGTTCCAGAATCAGCATGCCGCGAACATCGCCGGCCACCTCAACCGAAGCCCATCGTTTTTGATGGAGGTTTACCAGCAAAAGGCAGGAAGAACCATCGGGCCGCCCATGATGCCAGGCACGCAGGCGGCGGTCTGAGCCTTCGACCTTCGGACGACCGTAGACCAGAGGCCCCATTCGCCGCTTCCAGAGCAAGGAGGCAAAGTAGTCTGGGCGCGGGGAAAAGGTTTCCGGGTCGAGCAGCCCGTAGTCGCTGCCAACCAGTGATTGGCGGAAGACTGTCTCAACTCCCGCGTGCGCCAGCAAGCCCAGCTGGTCAAGCCACCAAGGCGTTGAAAGCCACGTATCCGAAATACCAGGTTCACCGCCGTACAAGGCGTGTCCTGCCTCAGTGATCCACAAGGGCGCTGCAGCAGCAGGACCCCGTGACAGGCTTTTGCGGGCATGCCGGATCCACCGCAAGGTACCATTCAGACTTCGGGAATTCAGCAGTGTCGATTGCTTGGCACGTCGGATAGCAACCGTACCGCGGCTTGATTGTTGAGGATAGAAGTGAAAACTCATGACATCGAGAAAGGCTGCCGCCGGACTACGCCCGAGAGCCGGCAGCAGAGGATTTGGCTCGCCAACCAGGGGCCAAATGGCCGAAGCGGGGCCTACGGTCTTTGTTCCCGGTGCCAAACGCCGGACCAGGTTGGCAAACACCGCGAAATCCTCAAGATAGCGCCGGTTTGTGACCGAGCGCTTCCACCCATAGAGGAAGGGGTAGGCGTTCACTTCGTTTCCGAACTCCCACCCCACCACGGGGTAGCCTTTTCTAACAGTGTTGCGCATCAGCCGCTCGGCATCGCGAGGGTCCCAGCGCCCCTTGGCATCACGGGACTCCGGTCCTGCCGACACTGTGAACAGCACCTGAAAGCCTCGGTCACGAGCCCAGAGGTTCAACGATTCCCAAAGCTTTCCAGTCAAAACAAAAGTTCCAGGCTCCGTTGCAGGAAAATCGGGTCCATCGTTTCGAAACCCATAGCGGATGCGATCGGCCTCGGTACCGCCAACCCGAAGAATCGCTGGTGCCAAAGGGGAGGCCCAGGCTGCCAGATGCGGGTCGGAAAGATCCAGAGGCTGAACCCGGTCGTGCGACAGGCCTTCCTTGGTTCCACGGCTTCCCCCCCACCACCTTCCTCCAATCAGCACCGAGGTGTCGATGGTGACCGATAAAAACCATGGTGGCAGGGTGTGCTCAATGGCCCAGTCAAGGGCAACCTTGTACTTTGCAGGGCTTATCAGACGGCAACCCGGCTGACAAGAAACTCTTCGAACTTTGCCAACAGAACAGGGGTGCCGTCCTTCAGATTGTATCCTGCCGGAAGGGGACCGCCCTTTCGCAGTTGGGGAAGATCGGCCAGAAAACGCCTCAGATCGTCTTCTAGTGTCGCTAACGAGCCAATACGGCCACGGCCGGTGGCCAGAAGTTTGACGGCGTTTAGATGCTGTTCCGGCTGGCCTTCTTGAGGGAGCGCCAATACCGGTTTTCCCAGTGCAAGAGCCTCGGCAAGAACCTGGTGTCCCGCCGGACTGACAACGGCAGCGCAGTCCAGAAGGGCGGTGTCAAAGTCCTCACCCGGGCAAGGAAACACTTTCCACTTCCAGCCAGGAAACTTCCGCAAGATTGCCAGCGCACGGGGGCGGTAAGACTCCTTGAGGTTGACAACGATTGTTCCACGGTTGCGGGGCTTGCGTCTTCGCAAGGCCGGACGCAAAAGGGGTCCGACGTCACCGTTAAAGAACGAGACAAGGATCCGCTGGTCCCAGGGGCCTTCCATCAAACGCCCCCCAAGGGCGGCCAGCCAGGCGAACAAGTTGTGCTCCCGCACCCGGGTCATGATACCCGGGTGGTTCAGCTGAAAGACCGGCAGGCCGACCAGCCTTGCCGCCCAGGCCAAGTGCGGTTCAAAATCGCTGATCACCGCCTGATAGCCGCCGGCTTTCAAACGTCTGGCCAGGCGAGCTACGGTGAAAGGGAACGCCAACGCCACAGGAAGACCTTTCAAAAAAGATTCCTTAAGAAGAATCTTGTCGCCTCGGTGGACAAAATGGAGCCCCGGTATGCGGAAAGAAGGCCGAGGACCAACCTTTGAGCGCAGAAAACCCTCAACGGACACAGGTAAGAACAGTCCGATCGTATGGGTTTCTTCGAGGTAGGGCAGAAGAGTTGTCAGCCGAGAAATATGTCCAAAGCCTTCACCGTTGCATGAGTACGCAATTTTCATGGTTCCTCCCTAAGATTGGTCCGCGTCTTCAAAAGAAGATTTACTTCGTTAAGGCGTTATACTCGGCCAGCTCCGAACTGGATTTTCGAGCGGCGTCATCGAGTGCCGCTTTGGCGGTGGGGAATTTTCCCGACATGAACTGCTCCATGGCGGCCTGAATATTTCCTCTGGTTTTGACAAACGTGCCGAATACCGCACCGGCGGTTGCTGGTGAGGCGGCAGTGGCCCGAAGCTGGTCAATTGCGACTTGGAACTGGGGATACTGGGCCAAGGCAGCCTTCATCTCGGGAAGGTCATAGGCGGCCTTGCGGATGGGGTAGTAACCAGTATTCGACGAGAAGAACGCCTGGATATCGGGTTGAGCGGTAAACTTGAGGAAGTCCCAGGCACCGGCCTGTTCGTCGCTCGAGCCAGTATTGGTGATCCACAAAGACGCACCACCGATAATGACCCCACCCTTGCTTCCCGCAGGACGAGGAATGTACGCCGTACCGACTTCCACACCTTTGCCAGCATCAGCAGCATTCTTCAGGTAACCCCGCAAACCAGCGATGCTGTTGAAGGTGATGACGGCTTCCCCATTGACAAAGGCAGCATCTCGGGCAGTGCTGTTGGCACCTCCGTCGATGCCGAAGCTCCGGCCGACTCCGTCATCCAGGTTCTTTTTCAGAAAATTCAACCAGTTCACACCGGCGGTGTTGTTGAAGACCAGCTTGGTGGCCCGAGTCAGACGCCCATTGGCAGGGTCTGCAAACAACGCACCTTGAGTGGCCAACTCCTGTTCAAAAAGCCAGCTGTAGAGGGTGAAGCCCAATCCATAACGGGTCACCTTGCCATCAGCGTCCTTTTTCACCAGCTTTTTACCGGCGGCCAAAACTTCGTCGTAGGTCCAAACCCGCTTTTCAGCATCGAGCCCTACTTCACGGAACGCGGCCTTGTTGAAAAACATAACAGGAGCCGAGCTGTTGAAGGGCATGGACCACAGCTTGCCACCGATGGTGTAGTACGCGGCAACGGCAGGTTCGATGTCCTTGGCAATGTCCAGCTTGTCCTTGGCTAAAAGGTCAGAAACAGCCGTGACTTTCTTGGTATCGATCATGCGCTGACTGCCGATATCATAAACCTGCACCACGTGGGGAAGTTCTCCCCCGGCCAGGCTGGTATTGAGCTTGTTGATAGTAGCGTCGTAATCGGGCTGCGAAACGGCCTCGATCAGATACTTGGTCTGGCTGGCGTTGTACTTCTCCACGACCTGCTTGACCACTTCGCCATTGAAGCCAGTCAGTCCGTACCAGAATGTGACTTTGGTCTGGGCAAAACCAGTGGCAGCCACCAGCATCAAGCCAGTACCGAGAATCATTTTTGCAATAAACTTCATTGTCTACCTCCTTGAGATAGACCTATGTTCTCCCTTCTCGATGAGGATTCCATGAGGATTTCATGAGACACCGTTAGGACTTGATGAGAATTCAACCCTTTACGGCACCTGCGGTCAGCCCTTCCACAAGTTGTTTCTGCCCCGCAAAGAGCACCAGCACTGTTGGTGCCAAAACGATGAGAGTCGCCGCCATGGGTAGGTTGTAACTGGCAATTTCGGTGCTTCGGAAAGCTGTGATTCCCACTTGAGTTGTCCGCCAGACCGGATTGTCGATGACCAGCAGCGGCCAGTAGTATTGGTTCCAGGTGTTGAGAAAGGCCCAGATTCCCAAGGTAGCCAGGGCTGGTTTGGTCAGGGGAACAAGGATAGCCCAGAGAAACCGCGACCGGCCGCAACCTTCCATCACAGCGGCTTCATGCAGCTCAGCCGGCACGGTCTTGAAGGCTTGTCGCAGCAGAAAGATTCCAAAACCGCTTGCCAGGAAAGGGACGATCAGGGCTTGGTAGCTGTCCTTCCACCCCCATAACGCAATGGTTAAATAGTTGGGAAGGATGGTGCTTTCCCAGGGGATCATCAGGGTGGAAAGAAAAAGGAACAAAACAAACGTCTGGCCCCGGAAGCGAAACAAGGCCAAGGGGTAGGCGGCAAGGACCGAAACCAACAACACCCCCGCCGTCACAGAAATACTAACCACCCAGCTGTTGAAAATCCATCGTCCCATCAAGGGTTCTTTGGCAAAGACTTGGGCAAATACCGTGAAATCGAGCCGGGTGAAATCGGGAAGGATACGGGGAGAAACAGTTTCGCCTTGAAGGGCCAGGCTGAGGCTGAACAAGAGGGGAAACAATACCGCCAACGCCGCCAGGGTCAAAAATAGATATAAAAGGGCTTTCTTCATTGGTAGTGTACCCTTGTGTCGAGGCGATATTGCGCCAGCGACAGCAATAGCAGCAACCCGAAGAGAATGACTGACAAGGCCGACGCAAACCCGTAGTTATTCTCCGCCCAGAATGCTGTGAACAGAGCATAAACAAGCACATTGGTCGATTGGTCAGGGCCGACGCTGTCGATCAGAACCTTGAACTGGGTAAAGGCCTGGAAACAGCCGATGGTGCCGGTAATCAGAAGAAACAGAAGGGTGGGGCTGACAAGGGGAAGGGTCAAGTGCCAAAAAGTTCTCCAGCTACCAGCCCCGTCGATCTTGGCGCTTTCCCAGAGGTCCTTTGGAATGGCCTGGAGACCGGCGAGAAGCAAAATGAAGGAAAACCCCAGGTTGGTCCATACCGTCATTAACGCCACTGCCGGCAAAGCCGTCCGAGCATCGGTGAGGATGGTCTCAAAAATCTTCAGATTGGGGCTATAAATCAGCGACCAGATCACACCGGCACTGGCAAGGCTGATTGCCAGACTCGAGGTGTAAATCGTACGGAATACCCCGATTCCCTTGACCTTGGAAACCGCCAAGAGGGCCAAGGCCAGGGCACTTGCCAAGGTGAAGGGCACGACCATCAGCGTGAATTGAAACGTGGTGGCAATGCTGCGGATCCAGTCGTCACCCAAGGCTGTTTCCCCAAGGTTGAAGGCCCGAAGATAGTAACCGAAGCCGAACCAAAGGGCAGGTTCAAACGTGTTCCGGTCCACGAGAAAGAAGCTGAGCTGGACTGCGCGAAGGAAGGGCCAGAAGGTGAAAACTGCAAAGAGGATCAAGGCGGGAGCCAAATACACAAACGCGGAGACCGTTTCACGGCCCGGATGAAGTCGAGAGGATGCCATGACAGCACGATGGAACAAGTCCATCATCCGTTGATCAAAAACCGGTTAAAATTCGATGAGATCGGTTAGGGTAGTCCGTGGTAATGCCCGAAACTCCCAGGGCAATCATGCGCCGCAGGTCGGGAACACAATTAACGGTCCACGCAAACAAAGGGACCAAGGCTCGTCGGGCTCTGTCGGCCAAGGCGGGTGTTACCAGCTCATGGTTGGCATTCAGACCGGCAGCTCCAGCGTTCCTGGCTTCGGCCACCACCCTACCCGACCAATCAGCCGAGGTTTCCTGTGGACCGGGACCGGCCTCCAGGTTGAGCAGCACAGGAATTCCAGGGAACAGCCGCCGAGCGTCGGACATCCACGAGATGGGGCAACCCGTGATAACGGTAGGGACAGACCGCCCGGCACGACCCTGTAGGAATTTGGCCAAGGGTGCCAAAACCGCCAGCTCCTTGACGTCGAGGTTGAAGCCACCACCGCGATCGCTTACCCAGCGCCAGACTTCTTCCAAACCCAAGAGTGAGTTGTCTTCCGCTGTAACAGGGTCATGTGAGAGGACCAAGGTCCCTTGAACTGAGAGTCTGAGATCAAATTCCAAGAAGTCGGCCCCGGCTTCGAGGGCAGCCTCGGCAAAAGTCAGGGAATTGGGCGGGGTACCGAGGCAGCCGGAGTGGGCCGTCACTAAAAGGGTATGCATTCCAGCCTCATACGATGAGGGTACGGTCAACGTCCAGGGTTGACCGAGGGGTTAATCAATTTCCCACGGAAAATAAACAAAGGACGAACAAAGTGGAACTGGTCAGCGCCGGTGAACCGGTGCTGAGTTGTGCACTCATCTTTAAGAACTCACGTCGTTCTAACCTTCCCCTAAAGAAAACCCCTTCTTGCCACTGCAAAATGCTTTTATGAAAAACAGTTCGCTCAGGATTTACGAGCAGTTGAAAGAGAAGTTGCCCGACTGGAAAAGCAAGGAAGACCCTATTCCTACCGAGTCAGAGCTGTCCCGTCAGTTGGAGGTGGACCGCTTTGCCATCCGAAGAGCTCTTCAACGTTTGGTAGGAGAAGGAAGGCTCCAATACATCCGGCACCACGGGTATCGCTTCCCCAAGGAGCAGCTCGAAGTCCGGCTGGACTCCCAGACCTCCTATACTGCTTTCTGCCGACAAGCTCACGTGCCACCTCGGGCCGAGATCTTGGCTGTCAGCCATGAATACCCCACCCCGGTAGTCGCTGAAGCGTTGGAGTGCACCATCGATGACTTGGTTTGGCATATCTGGTTCCGCCGGTACTCGAACGACATTCCCCATTGCCTGACCCATAGTTACCTCCCGTACGACCGGACCCATGGACTGTTAGGACACCTCCGAAAAGAGCCTTCCCTGTATCGAACTCTGAGTACCCACTACGGCATCCAGCCCCGTCGTGTATCGAGCCGCATCCGCGCGTTGACGGCCGGAAACGATGAGGCCAAGCTGCTGGATATTGCTCTGGCAGCTGCTCTTTTAGAGGTCTGCTCCTGGGTGCATGACCAGGATGGGAAGCCCATCGAGTATTGCGAAACCCATTACCGGGCTGACAGCATCCTTTTAACCATTGATATCAGCCAGGCAGAAAACCTTGGCTTCCAATCTCAGGGAGAAGGAGGGGACAATGACCCGAAGGCAACGCACTGAGACTCTGGTTCGAGGCCCCTCATCGTTGGCGGCCCAACTCGCAGCCCAAGTCCGAAGTTACCACAAAGTCCAGATCATCCAGGCTCCCGAAGAGGGGATGGTGATGACCACGATCCGGGAAAGTGCCCGGGAAAGCCTCTTCCACCTGGGAGAAGTCTTGGTAACCGAAGCCAGAGTCACGGTGGACGGTATCCTGGGTTTAGGCTTGGTTCGACAGTCTGACCCTGAACTGGCCTTGGACCTCGCGTGCATCGATGCCGCCTACAATGCTCATTCGCCCCTTGTAGAAGCCTGGGAAGACCCCTTGCAGGCAGGTTGGCAAGCACTTCAGGACCACGACCTCAGGACTTTCGCACAGGTCTTGGCCACTAAGGTGACCTTTGATTCCATGGACAGGATGCTCCCATGAGCATAACCCCATTTGATCCGGTCCACACAGTTCAGAGCGCGTTTCGCAAATTTCTCTCGTCCTGGGCTTTCCCCGGGCGAATTTTTGATATGTGTGCTGAGTCCCAAACCCTCCCGGAGGACCTCGGTTTGCAGCCGATCCTAGTATTGGCAGGAAGGGTGCTTCTCGACACCGAAACCACTTTTTGCGTTCGGGGAGCCGGGGCTGAACAGGCCCAGAACCAACTCTCCCGGCTGTGCTACGCCCCCGCGAAACCCGCCTCCGAGGCCATGTTTTTGTTCTGCACCGAAGCAGGCCCGGCTCTGGACGGCCTTTTCTTGGAAGCCCGGGTGGGCACCCTTGAGAATCCTCACGAAGGGGCCACGGTCCTGGCAATGGTCCCGGACCTGGAGACGGGGCTGGTCTGCCGTTGGGAAGGCCCGGGTCTGGCGTCGCCCCGGGTTCAAACCCTACCCCTGACCTTCGCCCAATGGGAGGTTCGGAACCGGGTCAACCAGGAATTCCCCCTGGGCTTTGACCTTATGTTTTTTGATGCTCGGCAGAGAGTGATGACCCTTCCCCGCACCACCCGCCTGACCCCCCTGGAGGAAACCTCATGGCCTATGTAGCGGTCCGAGGCGGTCAAGCCGCCATCGAGGCGTCCATCCATCGGCTGGGCTGGCAAAGAGCCCGGGGCCTCACCGTCCTCGGGGTGGTGGCCTGCCGTGAGGGACTTCAGGCCCTGGTCGACCAGGTCATGTCCGAAGCCAGCCTTTATGACGAAGACACGGCGGCCCTGGCCATCAAACAGGCTGAGGGGAGCCCTGAAGAAGCGGTCTTTCTCCTCAGAGCACACCGTTCCACCCTCGCCCGCAAATACTACAGCCGAGCCATGGGTGGTGAAAGCCTGCGCCTCGAGCGCCGGATCTCAGCCTGCTTCAAAGACATTCCGGGGGGGCAGATTCTGGGCTCCAGCCGGGACTACACCCATAGACTGCTCAATGGGGCCTTGGTCGAGGAGACCTTGGACGACCTGGAACGGTTGGTCGCCACTTTTGAAGAGACTGTGGATGGCATTCCCCTTCCTTCCACAGACCGGTTGCCCAAGGTCACCGAGTATTTACGCCAAGAGGGCCTTTTGGCCCGGCCGGTACCAGACCTTTCTCCCCCGGGCGACGTGACCAAACAGTACCTCACCTTTCCCGCCCGGCGCAGCGAACGGCTGCAAACCCTCACCCGGGGCCAAACGGGGGCGGTGAGTGCCTTAGGATACGCTTCGATGCGTGGCTATGGTTCGGTTCACCCGACAGTGTCGGAATTGAGGGTGGGCCTTATGCCCGTCACCGTGCCCGACCCCCTGGGAGGCTCCGATGCCGGCCAGGATGAAGACTACTACGTGGGAGAAATCCGGGTCACCGAAGTGGAATCGTTGATCCCCGTAGCGGTCCCCCGGGGTCCCGGGGTGTTCGACCTGCGCTTCGACCTCGGCTATGGGTGCTGCTTCGGGCAAAACGAAACAAAGACCATTGCCATGAGCATTCTGGACCAGTGCCTGGAAACCCCCGAGGAACCCTACCCCACCCACGATGAAGAGTTTGTCCTCAGCCATATCGACGCCGTCGAGACCACAGGGTTCCTATCCCACCTGAAACTCCCCCATTACGTCACCTTCCAGGCCAAACTCGACGCGCTTCGCCACCAAGCCTCCCGGGAAAAACCATGAACCACACCACCCATTTTGCCTTCTTCGACGAAGGCTCCAAGCGGGAAATCCGCCGGGCCATTCTGAAAGCTGTCGCCATCCCCGGTTATCAAGTGCCTTTCGCCTCAAGGGAAATGCCCATTGCCCGGGGCTGGGGCACCGGCGGTTTGCAGCTCACCCTTTCACTGGTGGGACTGAACGACACCCTCAAGGTCATCGACCAGGGGGCCGACGATTCGGTGAACGCGGTCAGCATCAAGGCCCTGGTAGGGGCCAGCACGGGCATTGCCATGACCGACCAGACCTCGCAAGCCACCCTTATCCAATCCCGGCACCGCATCCCTGAGGTGCCGCTCACCGAGAACCAGATTCTGGTCCTTCAGGTCCCCATGCCCGAACCCCTGCGCCCCATCGAAGCCAGCGAGCAGGTCACCAAACGCCTCCATGCTGAAAAGGAGTACAGCGGTGCCTACCTCAGCCTCTTCGAGGATATTTTACGCTACGGCACCATGGCCGCCGGGGCCGACCATCCCGTGATGGTGGAAGGGCGCTACGTCATGGCCCCCAGCCCCATCCCGAGGTTCGACAATCCCAAGCTAGACAAGAACCCCGCGCTGATCCTGCTGGGGGCAGGCCGCGAAAAGAAGATTTACGCCGTCCCCCCCTACACCCAGGTGAAGAGTCTCGACTTCGAGGACCATCCCTTCCGCGTCGAAGATTTTGGCGGTGCTCATTGTTCCCTCTGCGGAACCCAAGGGGTCTTTTTGGACGAACTGTACGACCCGACCACGGGGCGAACTTGGCACCAATGCAACGACACCAGTTTCTGTGGGAGGAACGCCCCATGATCCAGCAACAGGCCGGGGCCCTCCTGAAGGTCCGAAACTTGACCAAGCGGTTCGGGGACGGGTGCCCCCAATGCCTCGAAGGGCTAGGAACCGGCAACGATGCCGAAGAAGGGCCGCTCCACCATAACTATTGCCCCATCTGTGGAACCGTCCACGCCCTGAGGGACATCAGCCTTGACCTCTGGCCCGGAGAAATTTTGGGCATCGTCGGAGAAAGCGGGAGCGGCAAATCCACCCTGATGCGTTGCCTGTACTTTGACCAAGAAGCCACCGAAGGCGAGTTCTTTCTCGACCCCTTTGACGGGGGAAAGGCCAATGTGCTGAAGGTTTCGGCCCAGGCCCGAAGGGCGATCCGCCACACCCTTTTAGGCATGGTGTACCAAAACCCTGTCATGGGACTGCGGATGAACTATTCAGCGGTGGCCAACATCGCTGAGAAGCTCATCGCCGCCGGGTCACGGAACGTGGGGACTATGACAGCCCGGGCATCGGAACTGCTGGACCAAGTCAATATCCCCCTGCGGCGCATGGGCGAATCGCCGTCGCGCTTTTCGGGGGGCATGCAGCAGCGGGTGCAGATCGCCAAGGCCTTGTCCAACCGTCCGCCGCTGCTCCTGCTCGATGAAATCACCACAGGCCTCGACCTTTCGGTGCAGGCCAAGGTTCTCGACCTGGTCCGCCAGCTTCAAGCCGACCTGGGCATCGGCATGCTGGTGGTGTCCCACGATTTGGGGGTCATCCGCATGCTGGCCGACCGAACCCTGGTCATGCTCAACGGCCGGGTGGTCGAAAGCGGCCTCACCGACCAAATCCTCGAAGACCCCCAGGACCCCTACACCCAAGACCTCGTCCATTCTCTGTTGTGACCGATCACCCAAAGGAATTACCGATGGAACACCAACGTTACGCGATCAAGAATGCCCTCATCGTCACCCCCACCGAGGTTTTGGAGGGCCAGGTGCTGCTCACCAACGGCGCTACCATCCTGGACTTGGTGGACCAGGCCAGCTGGACACCCCAGGCGGACCAGACCGTCATCGACGCCGAAGGGGCGTGGTTGATGCCCGGTTTCATCGACATCCACGCCGACTACATCGAGCATATGGCGGCTCCCCGGCCCACCAGTCTGATGGACTTCCGGCTGGCCCTTCGGGAAGCAGAAAAGGAGTTGGTCACCCATGGTGTCACCACCATGTTCCATTCCCTCTCGTTTTACAAAAGCTCGGAGTTTGGAGACAACCCGGTTCGACACAGCAAAAACGTACGACGGTTCATCGACCTCATCGACCAACTGCACCAGGGTCCCCACCTGGTCCGCCACCGGTTCCACGCCCGGCTGGAAATCGACAATGTTGCCGCCTTGCCTGACCTGGAAGAGTTCATCAAGGACCACAAGGTCCACCTGCTGTCGTTCATGGACCATACCCCTGGTCAGGGCCAATACCGCAACCTCGAAATCTTCCGCGAAACCCTGAAGGGCTACCGCAACCTGGCCGACCACGAGGTGGACGCCATCATCGACAAGCACCAGACCAAAGAAGTGCTTTCCTTCGAGGTTTTGACCGACTTGGCCCGGGTGGCCTTGAACCACGGTGTGGCCGTGGCCAGCCACGACGACGACACCGTCGAAAAGGTTTCCTTGGTGAAATCCTTCGGGGCCACCATCAGCGAGTTCCCTATCACCCTCGAGGTGGCTCACGAAGCCCGCGCCCAGGGCCTGGCCACCGTGGCAGGTGCCCCCAACATCTTGTTGGGCGGAAGCCATTCGGGAAACCTGGGGGCGGCCGAAGCCATACAGGCGGGGGCCGTGGACATCTTGTGTTCGGACTACTACCCCGCTGCCCTCCTCCACGGCGTTTTCCGCATGGTCAAAGAATACGGACAGACCTTACCGGCCATGGTGGCCCTGGTGAGCACCAACCCGGCCGCCGCCACGGGGCTGGGCGGGTTCACGGGGGCTCTGCGTCCCGGATTGCGGGCAGACATGCTTTTGTGCCGTGCCCTCGAAGACGGTTTTCCCGTGGTTGAGGCCGTATTTGTCGACGGTGATCTGGTCCACCAAACCCACTACAGGAGGCCCCGATGAGTGCCGAACGCCTGGGTATTCTCCCCACCCTCCATCCCGAATGCCAGTTGACCGACACCACCCTGGGGGCCTGGACCGAGGTAGGCCGGGCCAACATGATGGAAAATGTCGTCCTGGGCGATTATTCGTATACCGGGCCCTACTGCATCATCCAAAACACCCAAATCGGCAAATTCTCGAACATCGCCGCCCTGGTGAGAATCGGCCCCACCGACCACCCCATGGAGCGGCCCACCCTGCACCACTTCACCTACCGTCGGCGGATGTTTGGGTTGGCCGATACCGATGACGAGGAGTTTTTTTCCCACCGCCGGGCACAGACGGCGTTCATCGGCCACGACACGTGGTTGGGCCACGGCGTGATCGTCATGAACGGCGTCACCGTCGGTCATGGGGCCGTGGTGGGGTCGGGGGCCGTGGTCACCAAGGACATTCCCCCCTATGCAATCGCCGTGGGGGTGCCCGCCCGGGTGGTTCGGCAGCGGTTTTCCGACGAGGTCGCTCAAGACTTTCTGGATCTCGCCTGGTGGGACTGGCCCCACGAACTGCTCAAAGAGCGCTTGGAGGACTTCAGCGGCCCCACCCCGGCGTTTCTGGAAAAATACCGGAGGGTTCGCTGATGGGTGTCTTGCTCGAAATTCAGAACCTATCGAAAGCCTTCACGCTCCACAACCTCGGACGCCATATCAAGGCTTGTCAGAACATCGACCTCAGCCTTCAGTCCGGTGAGTTTGTAGGCATCACCGGCAAGAGCGGGAGCGGAAAATCGACCATCCTCAAACTGGTCTGGAGGTCCTACCTCCCCCAAACCGGCTCGGTGTTTTACGAGAGCAGTGAGTTCGGCCGCCTCGACCTCAACCAGGCCTCGGAAAGGACCATCTTGCACCTGAGGCGGTACGAGCTCGGGTATGTGTCGCAGTTTCTCAATGTCATCCCCCGGACCACGGCCCGACGCCTGGTGGAACAGGCCTGGATGGAACATGGGGGAGCCCCCAACCAGGCCCCCGTCGAAGCCGAGCGCATGTTAGGCCACTTCGACCTCGACAGGGAGCTTTGGGATTCCTACCCCAACACCTTTTCGGGAGGTGAGAAACTGCGTCTCAACATCGCCCGGACCATGGTCAAGCGGCCTCGCCTCTTACTGTTGGATGAACCCACCGCCAGCCTCGACCAGGGTTCCAAAGAGAAAGTCCGCATTCTCCTCGACCGCCTGAAACAGGAGGGAACCACCATGCTCGGCATTTTTCACGACCTCGAATTCATGCAGGGTCTCTGCGACCGGGAATACCAAATGGCCCAGGGTGCCTTGGGAGCGTCCTATGGCCAGTGACTTTCACCTCCATTCCCGGTGCTCCGATGGCTCTGAGACCCTGGAAGAACTGTTCGTCCGCTGCCGCGACCGGGGACTCAACACAGTGGCCCTCACCGACCACGACCGGGTCGATCACCTTGACCGAGCCAAGAAGATTGCCACCGATGTGGGATTACGGTTCGTTCGCGGAGTGGAGATTTCCGCCGTGGGGCCCGAAGGTTTTCCGGGCAGTGGTCAGAAAGTCCATATCCTGGGGTTGTTTTTGGGACCCGATGCTTCGGCCATCGAAGTCCTGTGTGCCCCCATCCGGGCAGCCCGCCACGCCCAAAGCCTGCGGCAGGCGGATATCTTGCGTCACCTTGGTTACGAACTCCCTGCAGAGGAACTGGCCGAGGCTTGCAAGGAAAGTGGCGTGCTGTACAAACAGCACCTCATGGAGGCCTTGATTCGGCGGGGCAAGGCTGATGGCCAGTATGGCGATGTCTACCGTTCTCTCTTCAAGGCCGGGGGACCGTTGGTCGGTGACATTCAGTACGCCGACGCCTTCGAGGCCATCCGCGCCGTCCGCTGTTCCGGCGGCGTGGCTGTTCTGGCTCACCCCGGTCTCTATAAAACTTGGGACCTGGTTCCTGCCTTGGTCGAAGCGGGTTTAGGTGGCATCGAGGTCGATCACCCATCGATGGGAGTGGACGACCAGGCGCGCAGCCAAGACTTGGCCGACAGGTTCAGCCTCATGACCAGTGGAGGGAGCGACTGGCACGGTACCTACGGCGAGGAGGGACCTCCTGGGACACATCGGGTTCCGGCCTGGTCTGAGGTCCATCTGGACGGTGCGCACAACCCGACATCCTGACCAAGTTCTAAGAGAAATAACACCCAAATCTAACGGAAATGAATAAACCCCTAACACAACATGGGGACAATGCTGGGAGAACTGCTTGAGCAGTCTCAATCCTCGTGTTTAAGGAAAAGGGAAATGAAAAAAACTCTTTGTATTTTGTTGCTCTCCACCCTCGCCTTTGCTGCTTGGGCCGCCGGTGCCCAGGAAGACGCTTCGAAGCCCATCGTCATGGTCTGGTTGCCCAATGAATCGGGCGACGATATCAAGGGTGCCCGCGACGCCATCGGTGCCGTGGTCGAAAAGGCCTTGGGACGCAAGGTGACCCACAAGCTGACCACCGACTACAACATCGCCATCGAAGCCATTGCCAACAAACAGGCCCATATTGCCTTCTTCGGTGCCGCCCAATACTTGCTTTCCAATGCCAAGAGTTCGACCATTCAGCCCCTAGTCGTGAACTCCGGCTCCTCTGGCACCCTATCCGACGCCCGCTATTTCAGCTGGCTCAACGTCAAGCTGGGCAACGAAGGCATGTACAAGTCAGGAGCCGAGTTCTCCATCGACAACATCAAAGGAAAGAAATTCAGCTGGGTGAGCACCAGCTCCACCTCGGGATTTAAGGTTCCCTCGGCCGGCATGATCTCGTACTTCAACAAGAAGGGCATGACCCTTAAGCCAGAAGACCTGCAGGAAGGCGGCTCGGACAAATTCTTCAGCGAAGTTCTCTACGGCGCCTCTCACCAGGGTTCGGCCGTCAACCTTCTGACCGGCAAAGTAGACCTGGCGGCTTTCTGTGATGCCTGCGTGGCCAACTACGTGGAACTGGTCTCTGGCACCGACAATACCGAAGGCGCGGTCTACCAGGTGAGCCAGGACGCCGCCGAGCCCTTCACCGACCTCAAAGGAGAGAAGTTTGTCGTCATCGACGTGATTCCCGTGCTGAATGCACCGTTCGTTGTCGACACCTCCCGGTTTAGTGCCGACCAGCTCAAAGCTCTGCGTGACGCCATGACCAGCGATTCGACGACCAAGAACGAAGGGATTTTCGTTCCTAAGGGCGGCAAGGGCCTGTTCCAGGCCGGCCAGCGCTTTGTAGCCGTCGAAGATGCCTGGTTCACTCCTTTGCGAGCCACCGTTCTCGGCAAGTAACCTTCCCTATTCCCCCCACCTCGGAGTCTTCATGCACCAACTTAAAGTCGTTCAGCTGACCAAGTATTACAAACAGGCTCAGGCCTTGGCTGGTCTCAGCTTCGAGGTGGAAAATGGGGAATTTGTGGCCGTAATCGGCCGATCCGGCGCTGGAAAATCGACCCTGCTTCGCTGCATCAACCGCATGATTGAACCGACAGCGGGGCAGGTGCTTTTCAACGGCACCGATGTCCGGAACTTAAGAAACCGCGACCTTCGCCGCCTCCGCACGGGCATCGGCATGATTTTTCAACACTACAACCTGGTCCACCGTCAGACAGTTTTGGAAAACGTTCTCCATGGCCGCCTGGGGTTCAAGAGCGATTGGGATGGGATCGTCGGCAACTACACTCACGCCGAAAAACAGCATGCCCTCGAGATCATTGCCAAACTCGGGCTGGACCAACATACCTACAGCCGGTGTGATACCCTCTCGGGTGGTCAAAAACAACGGGTAGGCATCGCCCGGGCCCTGGTTCAAGACCCCCAGCTTATCCTTTGCGACGAGCCCATTGCCAGCCTCGACCCCAGCTCTGCCAAGGTCATCATGGACCACCTCAGGACTATTTGCCGCGAAATGGGGATCACGGTTATCGTGAACCTTCACCAGGTTGACGTTGCCTTGAAATACAGCGACCGCATCATGGGTGTGAAAGCCGGCACTCTGGTCTACGACGGCAAGCCCGACAAGCTCTCCAAAAAGCTCATCCATGAAATTTATGGCACCGAAACCGGTGACCTGATCGACGAGTGAGGGTGCGATGAAGCCAAAAAAACTGGCGCGCGAAGCCCTCGCCGCCGGAGAAACGATGGCCAAGGCCATCCCCCCCCGCGATATTTTCGGTGAACGCCGACGGAATTTTTTCCTCTTCGCTCTCTTGTTCCTGGCTCTCACTTGGTGGAGTTCTTGGGGTACCGAGTTTGACCTTTGGAGTGCCTTTGCCTCGTTCCCCAAGGCCCTGGCCTGGCTGGGGTTGAACTTCATTCCCAGTGCTGATTCGCTCCAATACCTTCCCCGTATCGGTGAGAAGCTTCTCGAAACCGTTTTTGTCTCGATCACGGCCACCACAACTTCCGCCGTCTTGGCCTTCGCTTTATCCTTGTTTTCGAGCAAGACAACGCGACCCAACGCCTGGGTAGCCTTGGTCGTTCGCGGACTCGGGACCTTCCTGCGCTCCATCCCCGTGGCGGCGTGGGCCATGATTTTTCTGTTCAGCTTCGGCCAATCCCCTCTTACTGGTTTCTTGGCCATCTTCATGGAAACCTTGGGGTTTTTTATCCGGGCTTTCATTGAGACGGTCGACGAAACTTCGGAAAGCTCGGTGGAGGCCTTGCGGGCCTCAGGGGCTTCTTGGTTGCACACCGTGTCTCAAGCGGTGCTTCCCTCGGTGGTTCCCCAACTGGTCAGCTGGATTCTTTACATGATCGAAACCAATATCCGCTCAGCCACCCTAGTCGGCCTCCTGACGGGAACAGGTATTGGTTTTGTCTTTGATATCTACTACAAAAGCATGCGCTACCCCCCCGCCGGTTTGGTGGTCTTGAGCATCGTCGTCGTCGTGCTTCTTATCGAAATTCTCTCGAACAGGATCCGGAGGTCCATTCAATGAACCAGCCCCGTATCCCCCTGCGAAAGCCCACGGCCTCGTCTTTCGCCTTGAACCTCGTCCTCACCGGGTTTTTGGTGTTGACCGTCGTGGGATTGTTCTTCTTGGATTCCAAGAAAGCCGACGTCGGCCAGGCGACTCTGAAAGCCCTCGACGACCTGAGGAAAATGCTCTTCGAACCCGTCATGGAACACCTGAACTGGACCGAAGCCATCACCCAGCTCGGCGTTACCCTGGGGCTCTCCTTCCTCACCACGCTCTTTGGCGCCATCCTGGCCCTCTTTCTCTCGTTCTTCGCTGCTCGCAACCTCGGGAATGTGGCCATCGGCAACGTCCTCAAAGCTTTTGTGGCGGTGGTTCGTGCGGTGCCAACGGTCCTTTGGGTGCTGATTTTCGCCATAGGAGCCGGGCTGGGTGCCGTTGCGGCTGTGGTGGGAATGGGCTTCCATACGGTGGGTTATCTGCTCAAGGCCTACTCCGAGTCCTTCGAGGAAATCGACAGTGGCGTGATCGAGGCCCTCAAAGCCAGCGGGGCCAGCTGGTGGCAAATCGTCTTTCAAGCCGTGTTGCCCGCCACCCTGACCGCTCTTTTGTCTTGGACCTTTATCCGTTTCGAAATCAACTTCACCACGGCCGTGGCCATGGGGGCGGCCGCAGGAGCCGGGGGCATTGGTTTCGACCTGTTCATGGCCTCCTCACACTACTTCAACATCCGCGAAGTCGGGTTCCTCACCTGGCTGATCCTGCTCACAGCCTTGGTGATGGAAATCATTGCCACGCGGCTTCGGGAAGCCAACCGGCTCCAAGGATAAGGCCATTCAACGCCGGGGGCTCTTCCTTTTCTTGCTAGTAGGCCTGGTTCTACCGACCAGCGCCGAGACCGAACGCCGAACGGTGACCGTTGAGTATTACGGCTTACCCGGGTGTCACGATTGCCAGGAATTCCTGGCAGGAACCTGGGAAGATCTCCGCCGCGAATCGGCCCTCAATGGAATTGACCTTGTGCTAACGGAACACGACGTCCTCGATCCTGAGGCCTTCGCCTCGCTCAAGAAACAGTTGGACGAGAGGGGAGTCGCCTTCACTGGTGTGCCCGTTTTGATTTCGCAACAGAAGGTCCTTCAGGGCAACGATCTGGAGCCGACTTCGCTTGCCAGCCTGCTCGAGCTCTCGGCCCAGTCCGAGGCGCTTCCCAATACGAAAACCGCGCCCGACCTCTCGTGGGGCCTAGTGGGTTTGGCGGGGCTGGTCGATGGAGTGAACCCCTGCGTGCTGACAACACTGCTGTTCCTTCTTTCGGTGTGGGGCCTCGACCGACGGGGGGGGCTAGTCATCGGGATCGCCTATACTCTGGGGGTGTTTGTCACCTACACCTTGGTGGGTGTGGGGTTGCTCAAGGCCGCAACCCTGGCCCAGAGCGTCCCTTGGGCGGGGCCGTTGCTGGATATCGTCACCCTCGTGGGCCTGGTGGCCCTCACGGGTTTCAGCCTGTTCGATGCCTGGCAAGCCCATCGGGGAAGGACGAAGGAGATGGCCCTCAAACTCCCCGGGTTCCTCGACCGAACCCTCCGAACGGTGGTCCGCCGTCAGCGAAGTTTAGCCATCGGCCTTCCGGCCGCCTTCGGCCTCGGGGCCCTGATCTCACTGTTAGAATTCGTTTGCACGGGCCAGGTCTACCTTCCCACTCTGGTCTACATGAACCAAACCCAGGGCGATAACGCTCTCCCCCTCTTGCTCTGGTACAACCTGGCCTTCATCGCCCCCCTATTGGCGGTGTTCCTGGCCATCCACCTGGGAACCGGCCACCGAAGCCTGGTGTTGTGGGCTCAGAAGCATTTAGCCACCACGAAGCTACTTCTGGCCTTGGTGTTTGGACTGCTGGCCGTCTTGTTCACCTGGAACATGGTTTTCTCATAGGAAGCTAGCTTTTCTTGAGCCTCATCAGGATCACCACTCAAGATGGCATCCACAAGCTGCTGATGATGGTCTGGGGGAAAGGACTCGATCCGGGTCAGAATCCGTGACGAGGGCCAGATCCGCTGCAAGGCCATCTACATCGTGATCGTGACCTGTCTCCTAAAGAGATGTTCGTGAGCAACAGTCGCTTTGTTTCCAACTCGGTGAAGATCATCAATTCTCCGGAGCCTCTTTGGTTGATCGCTCTATGCCCAAATAGTACTCTCTCGTTTCTTTGTCGAGCTTCTCAATGGCGTAGTACAACGTACTTCGTGGCATTGTCGATGCGTGGCGATCAAGGAAAGCCACGAGCCGCTCCCTATCTTGCTTTCCGGCCTCCCGAATCCAACTCCCTACCGCTTTCTGGACATACTTATCCGCATCACTGATCAGAATTTCTGCAATGGCGAACGTGTCGGAGAGTTGCCCTTTCCTTATGAAGAAATAGGTACTCACGATCGCCGTTCGCCTCTCCATGGGGGCCTCGGACCTCGCCAACCCATAGAGAGGCGACCTGTCTTTGTCGTACAGGTAGCCGCCCACAACATAGGGAGCTGCTCGGTCGACAAGGCCCCAGTCGTCGATCCACTGATGATGCTGAAGGTAGGCCTCGTAAGCTTCCCGCTTTTCGGCTTCACTCGTCTTCTTGCTTCGGGCTCTCCAGTCAAGAATCGCGACCGCGGCAACTCGATGGGCGTGCTCCTCTGACGTCAAGAGATCGACGACCTCAGAGATTGGCATCTTCACATAGCTTTTGGTGAGGTTGAAGATCTGAACCTTCGGAACGTCTTCCGCCAGGGACGTCTTGAGGGAGTTCAATTCCTGAACAAAACTTCCCGTCGTTTGGCTCATTCGAATCCGGTGAGCCCCATCAGGAGTTTGCCGCTGCTTCCAACTCGGCAACAATCAGTTTCTTCATGGTCCGCATTGCGTGGAAGACTCTGCCAGAAACGGCTTGGTCCGGATGGCCGGCCAATTCCATAAATCGTTTCGGTATGATCTGCCACGATAACCCGAACTTGTCAGTCAGCCAACCGCAAGGCCCCTCTGCACCTCCACCAGCGACCAACCCGTCCCAGATTCGATCAACCTCGTCCTGATCCTGTGCTTCCACCAAGAGCGAGAACCCTGAGGAAAACCGGAAGCTCTCCCCGCCATTCATGGCTGTGTAGGGACGACCATCGAGTTCGAAAAAAACCATGCTGAAGGTCCCATTCGGGCCAGGCATGGTCCCGGTGATCCTTGAGTTGCGGATGAGCGACACATAGAGTTGCGCGGCCTCATGGGCCTGTGATTCGTAGGTGATGAACGATGTTACGGTACTCATTTCTCCCTCCTTTGCAGTAGGCAATTCTTTCACTTCGACTTCTTGATTCGTTTCAAGAGTCGAATGGTGACTTCGTCACCCTGATCCTTTTTGAGTTGTTTCCGAAGAGCCGATCGCAAGGGTATCATGTGATTTCCATTTCCAAGCGGGAGCAAGGTCGCCTCAAATGGCAGTCCGTCTACCGTGCCAGAAATTTTTACTGGCATCCGAGTTCCGAAGACCTCACCAGATTTCTGCATTTCCACGCAAAGCCACCCGCTTGTCGGATCTTTGATGATGGAGCCCTGCACCGGGATGTCGATGGACTCCTCAGGTAATTCTGCGTTCATTGTCTTTGCCCTCATGCTTTCGTGTTTCGCCTGATGTTCAAGTTCGCCCAATTTGCTGGTGGGGAAGGAAAGCGAAGCCTACCGCAGCGGTTTGATCTCTGACAGCTTCGCCTTGAGCTGGCCTTCCATCGTCACCAATTCTTGTTCCGCAGCCGCCCGTTTGGCCTTGCCTTCCTGCTGGATTTTCAGGGTCTCTTCGATGGTAGCGATCAGGTCGTCGTTCACCTTCTTCAGGGTTTCGATCTCCACGATTCCCCGCTCGCTTTCCCGGGCCACTCCCAGGCTCCCCTGCTTGAGCATCTCGCTGTTTTTGGACATGAGGTCGTTGGTGGTGTCGGTGACCTGCTTCTGCAGCTTCAGAGCCTTCTCCTGGCGAAACAGGCTGATGGCGATGACGATCTGGTTTTTCCAAAGAGGGATGGTGTTGAGGATCGACGACTGGATCTTTTCGACCAGGGTCTGGTTGTTGTTCTGGATGAGCCGGATTTGGGGGGCCGTCTGAATGGTGATCATCCGGCTGAGTTTCAGGTCGTACAGCTTTTTCTCAAAGCGGTTCAACAGCTGAGTGAAGTCGTGCAGTTTCTGAGCCTCGGCCGGGTCGCCCGACGTCTTGGCGGCGATCTCCATGGCCGGGAGCACGGACGTAGTCAGTTCGTCGAGTTTCAGGATACCGGCGGCAATGTACACGTCCAGTTCTGACAGATACTCCTGATTCTTCTGGAACAGGCCGTCGAGCATGGTAATGTCCCGCAGCAGACTCATCCGGGCCACGTCGAGCTCGCCGACGATCTTTTCAATCTGCACGCTCAGCTTGTCGTAGCGGGCGACGAATTTGGTGATGCTGTTCACCAACGCCCCGAGCAGCGGGATCTTGGAAAGGAAGCTGTCGTTCCCGAGGCTCCCGATGTCGATTTCCTTCACCTTCATCAACAAGCCCGTCATGGCCTCGCCAACGTAGCCCGCGTCCTTGGACCTTACCTCCTGCAAGATGGTGTCGGCGAACTGGCTGATCTTGCTCTGGGTGCCGACGGCGTACTGAAGCACCGCCTGGCTGTCGTCAATCTTGATAGTTTTCGCCAGGTCCCGGGCCTTGTCGACCAAAGCCGGCTGCATGGTCTTGAGGTTCACCAGGGAACGGACTTCGGTTGCGATATCGCTCATTGAGGGTCTCCTTTGTCGCTTTCTTCATTCAGGTTTTGAAGGGCTTCGGTGAGCTTGGTCATCAC
>JFJP01001194.1_pt1 | contig 25740 bp, 22 predicted proteins | sample 431651 | NCBI WGS metagenome assembly JFJP01 (sample SAMN02602958, study PRJNA72255) | Microbial mat metagenome, whole genome shotgun sequencing project. | biome: fresh water; feature: sink hole; material: water; isolation source: purple microbial (photo- and chemosynthetic) mats found in...
ACGAAAGGCACGAAGGGCACGAAATTTTTGTCCTCGAAGGGCTCGAAGTTTTTTGTCCACGAAAGGCACGAAGGGCACGAAATTTTTGTCCTCCAAAGGCACGATTTTTTTGTCCACGAAAGGCACCAAGGGCACGAAATTTTTGTCCTCCAAAGGCATGATTTTGTTGTCCACGAAAGGCACGAAGGACTCGAAATTTTTGTCCTCCAAAGGCACGATTTTTTTGTCCACGAAGGGCACGAAATTTTTGTCCCCAAAAGGCACGATTTTTTTGTCCACGAAAGGCACGAAGGGCAACAATATTTTCGTGGTTTTCGTGCCTTTCGTGGACAAAGGCTTTTCGAACGATAAGCCCTGGCTGGCACGAGACGAATGATTTAGGAGAACAAACTCATAAAGGAAACCCAAGCTATCCTTTTGCTATCGGGGATTCCTTCCGCGATTGCAGGACTTGTGTTTTGTTACAACGGAAACACGAATTTCTGTTGATTCTTTTCAAGAATGCAACAATTTTGCTGGCTGGGAGTGGAACATTTTCTGCGCCTGCCCAATGGAGGAAGTTCAGGGGCATTCCTTGAGATTCTATACCAGAATGACATAAACGGTTTTTGGAAAGCCGATGCCCGGAACCGGGACGGGTTTGCCTTGGCTAGGGACTCCTTGCGCGGATTTTCACCTTTTTCGGTTTATCTTTGGCCCAAACTGAACCTCTCCAAGCCGCCTCCTGTCTATGCCAAAAAACGAAACCCCACCCCACATCCTCATCGTGGACGACCTTCCACAGAACATCCAGTTGATCAGCAACGTGCTGATCAACAAGGGTTACAAGGTCAGCTTCGCGACCTCGGGCATCAAGGCCCTGAAAATTGTTGACAAAAGCGACTACGACCTGATCATCCTCGACATCGCCATGCCGGTCATGGATGGGTTCGAGACGATGAAGCACCTGGCCAAGGGGGTCAAGTCCCGCGAGATTCCCGTGCTTTTCCTGACCGCGCACAACACCTCCGAGGAGGTCGTCAAGGCCTTCCAGTTGGGGGCCTCCGACTTCGTGTCCAAGCCGTTCAACCTGGCCGAGCTGGCCATCCGGGTGCGCAACCTGGTGGAGCTCAAGCGCTCGCGCGAGGAGCTGCGGCGCCAGAACGCCGAGATGCTGGACCTGCTGGCCGTGCGCGACAAGTTCTTCGACATCGTGGCCCACGACCTCAAGAACCCCGTCAACAACCTCACCGGATTCGCCAAGCTCATGCAGCGGGCCAAGAAGGAGGGGCGGCTCGAAAAGGTGGCCGAGCTTTCCGACCACTTCGAGGTCTCGGCCGAGCACATCGCCAAGATCGTCCAGGACCTCCTGGTCTGGGCGCGCCTCCAGGTCGGGCGGATGCTCTGCCAGCCCGCCGCCAACAACATGGTCTCCAACGTCAGCTACGCCCTGAACGCCATCAACGATGACCTCCTGCGCAAGGACATCAAGCTGGACCTCTCGATGCCCGCCCAGGCCATGGTCTGGTTCGACCCCAGCATGCTCAGCGAGGTCATCCGATCCCTGCTCAGCAACGCCGTCAAGTACTCCCGCCCAGGCGGGAAGGTCTCGGTCCGGGTCAGCGAGCACGCCGAAAGCACCAGCCTCTACCTCGAAGACCAAGGAGTCGGCATCTCGGCCGACCGCCTGGCCGACCTGTTCGTCCTGGGCAAGCACCGCTCCACCCAAGGCACCCAAAACGAGCTCGGCAGCGGCCTGGGCCTGATCATCGCCAAACGAATGGCCGAGCTCAACCAGGCCGAGCTGCGCTTCTTTTCCATCGACAAGGAGGGCACCAAGGTCGAGCTCATCTGCAAGAAGGCCGCTCCCAGCGACGGCCTGGACTGAACCTCGCGTGGCCGACGATCAACCCTTCGGCCTTTTCCCATGAAACATTTGAAGCCCAACACCATGAAAAGAAAGACCTTTCTTCCCCTGGCCCTCGCGGCACTGCTCGCCCTGGGCCTGGCCAGCTCCTGCCAGAACGCAGGAACAGACCCCGACCAGGCCGACAGCCTGGCCACCGCGGCGGCGAATGCCGCCGATTCCGCGGCGCTGGCCCCCGCCTTGCCCGACAGCGCCGCCAAAGTGGAGGATGTCCGCGTGGCCAACGAGTACGTGGCCGCCTACATCTGCCCCATGCACTGCCCCGGAAGCGGCAGCGACAAGCCCGGCACCTGCCCGAGCTGCTCGATGGAGCTCATCCAGAACCCCAACGCCAAGGCCGAATGAAAGCCGCCCGGCACACCCCGCGCCAACCAACCCCCAACCAACCCCCTACCCCATGAAGAGAACCTTTCTCGCGCTTTTCCTGCTCGCCCAGGCGGCCGCGCCCCTGCTGGCGCAAAACCAGACCTTCACCATCGAACAGGCCGTCAGGGGCCAGTGGCGGGAGTTCTACCCCAAGACCACCCTCGGGTACCAGTGGATGGGCCAGACCGACCAGTACACCTTCCTGGTCGATTACATGGCCATTGCCAAGGCATCCGCTAACGGTGGCGAGCCGGAGACCCTGATCACCCTCGACGAGTTCAACAACCTGCTCGCCGAGGCCGGACAGGAGGGCTTCGGCTTCTTCTTCGACTACCAATGGCTCGACGCCCAGCGCCTGCTCGTCCGCGACGATGGCCGCGCCGTGGTGCTCGACCTGGCCGACTTCAGCATCGAGGCCGCCGTCAAGGCCCCCGAAGGCGCCGCCAACGCCGAGTTCTGCGTCCAGAACGGCAAAATGGCCTACACCCTCGACAACGACCTCTACCTCGTCGGCGCCGACGGCAAGCCCCAGGTCGTCGCGCAGGACGACGACCCGGGCATCGTCTTCGGCCAGACCGTCAGCCGCAACGAGTTCGGCATCGGCGACGGCATCTTTTTTTCGCCCAAGGGCGGATTCCTGGCCTTCTACCGCAAGGACGAGCGCCAGGTGAGCCAATACCCGCTCGTGGACGCGTCGGCCCGGGTCGCCGAGCTGGCGCCCACCCGCTACCCCATGGCCGGCATGGCCAGCGAGCACATCGCCCTGGGCGTGCTCGACCTGGCCACCGGCAAGACCCTCTACCTCGAAGACAACCCCGGCTCCGAGCAGTACCTGACCAACATCACCTGGTCGCCCGACGAGAAGCACCTCTACATCGCCGTGCTCAACCGCGAGCAGAACCACATGAAGCTCAACCAGTACGAGGCCGCGACTGGGCGCCTGGTCAAGACGCTCTTCGAGGAGAAGCACGAGCGCTACGTCGAGCCCGAGCATGGGCCCATCTTCCTGCCCGGCAAGCCCGACCAGTTCCTCTGGCAGAGCGAGCGCGACGGCTGGAACCACCTCTACCTCTACAAGACCGACGGCAGCCTGGTCCGCCAGCTCAGCTCCGGGCCCTGGGTCGTGCTCGAGGTCCTCGGCTTCAGCCCCGACGCCAGCGCCGCCTACCTCCTTTCGACCGAGGCCTCGCCCCTTGAGGCCAACCTCTACGAGCTTTCGCTGGCCAACGGCAAGACCCGACGCCTGACCGAGGAGCCCGGCACGCACACCATCGCCCTGAACGCCGCCGCCGGATACTTCATCGACCAGTACAGCAGCACCGACACCCCCAACCGCGAGCTGATCCGCGAAATCCGCAACGGCAAGCTCAAGGCCGAGCTGCTCGTGGCCGAAAACCCGCTGGCCGACTTCAAGATGCCCCAGATGGAGATGATCCAAATCATGGCCGCCGACGGCAAGACCGTGCTGCACGGCCGCCTGTTCAAGCCCACCGACTTCGACCCGGCCAAGAAATACCCCGTGGTGGTCTATGTCTATGGCGGCCCGCACGCCCAGCTCGTCACCAACAGTTGGCTGGGCGGAGCCTCGCTCTGGCAGCACTACATGGCCCAGCGCGGCTACCTGGTCTTCACCCTCGACAACCGGGGCTCGGCCAACCGCGGCTTCGAGTTCGAAAGCGTCATCCACCGCCAGGTGGGCACCAACGAAATGGCCGACCAGATGCGCGGCATCGAGTACCTCCGGGGGCTGGGCTACGCCGACATGGACCGCGTCGGCGTGCATGGCTGGAGCTACGGCGGATTCATGACCACTTCGCTCATGGCCCACCACGCCGAGACCTTCAAGGTCGGCGTGGCCGGAGGGCCCGTCATCGACTGGCAGTACTACGAGGTCATGTACGGCGAGCGCTACATGGACAGCCCGCAGGAAAACCCGCAAGGATACGCCGCCAGCTCGCTGGTCAACGCCGCCGCGAAGGTCAAGGGCCGGCTCATGCTCATCCACGGCGACATCGACCCCGTGGTGGTGCCGCAGCACAGCCTGGCCTTCCTCAAGGCCTGCGTCGATGAGGACGTGCTGGTGGACTTCCTGCTCTACCCCGGCCACGAGCACAACGTCGGCGGAATCGACCGCGTCCACCTCATGCGCGTCGTTACCCGCTACTTCGACGACCACCTCTGAGCCTGGCGCGGGCCGTCGCCAGACCATTCCGATTTCCGAGGGCCTCCGGGCTCTCGGATTTCTTTTTTTTGGGGGGATGCACCAGCGCAGCGGATTTTCCGTTCGCAGCGAAAAACACCCCAATCATGAAGAAAACCCTCTTGTTGGTCGCCGTTCTTGCAACCTGCGGCCTGCCATCGCTGGCCCAGCCTCGGATCCTGCTGGGCGTCGAGTCCGGGCTCCGGACCGAGTACCGCCGCCTGGACGACCCGCTGGCGGCCCTCGACAACCGCGCGTCCATCGGCCCGGCGCTCACGGGCACGCTTTCCGTCGAGCTCAAGCCCTGGCTCTGGCTGGAGACCGGGCTTGGCGTGGTCCGCTACTCCGAGAGCCTCAGCTTCCCTAGCATGACCGGCTGGACCAGCAACAGCGCGATGGGCAGCCTCCAGGTGCCGCTGCGCGCCGGATTCCCGCTGGAACTGCGGCCGGGCAGGCTCTACCTTACGCCCTGGGCCGGCTTGCGCGGGGGCGTCAACCTGAGCCACTACCCCCTCGGGGAGGCGGATGCCGTTACGGGCAGTGGCAGTGGCGGCTGGGACGGCTTCGCCTACCATAGCCGGACGCAGGACAACTTCCATCGTCATTTCGGGATGGGCGAGCTGGGCCTCTCGCTCGAAAGGGAAGGGGCAGCCGGCTGGCGCTGGATGGTCAAGGCCTCGTACAGCCAGGGATTCCAGCGGCTCGCCGTGCAAACGTTGGACTACACGCTGGCCGACGGCCGCTCTGGGCAGGCTGTCTTCGAGTCGTGGGGCAGCCACCTGCAGTTGACCGCCGGCGTCCGCTACGTGCTGAGCCGGCACTGGCAGGACCGCGGCGCCCTCGAGGCCCAGCGGCAGGCTCGCCGCGCGGCCATCGCGGAGGCCCAGGGGCGACGGCTGCACCTCTACCCGAGCGTCGGCCTCGCGAGCGACCGCTACCGGGCTTCCGCGGGCTTCCAAGGGAGCTGGCCCGGCTACGGTTCGCGGGGGGGCGACCCGTCGGTGGTCCTGCTGCTGGGCTGGAGCCTCGGCCAACGCTGGGAGCTGCAGGCGGGCATCGCGGGAAGGACCTATTCCAACCGCTACTACCACGAAGATCCGGCCCTGGGCCTGACCGGCGGAGCGTTCAGCTCGGGCGGAAACGGCCTGCTCATCCTGCCGCTGCGCCTTCGGCACCGCTTCGACATGGCCAGCCTGCCGCTCTCGGTGGTGCCCTACCTGGGCGTCGCGTTGTTGCTGGACCGCGCGGGCGAGGGCCGCTACGACAGCCGCCTGGTCCAGATGGGCGTTCCAGGCACGACCGACTTCGACAGCCTGGGCCGCTGGGACGCCTATCGCCAGAACCTGCCCGCGGTGGTGGCCACGGTCGGCGCGAGCCTCGAGTACCATTTCTCGCCTCGGGCGAGCCTTTTCATCGACATGTCGCGACAGCAAGGTTTCCAGACTCTCAACCGTCTGGAATACACACCGTTCCGCCAGCCAGCCAGCGAGGGGCTGATCGAGTACAGGGGCAGTGGCTGGAACGGGGCGGTCGGCCTGAGGATTCCGATCTTCTGATCCCTGATCGCGTTCGATGGTGATAAACACAAATCGTCAGCGTCCTGCGAAATTTGAAAGATTCCGGGCGAATCCCGAAGGGATGGAATTGTTGCCGCCAGCCCCAATCGGGTTGGAGGGGAACCCCAAGGAGGTGGCATTGTCTGGCCCATCCTCCCGATTAGGACAATTTCACCCCTTCGGGGTTCTCTTTCTTTGGCCTGGGTCCGCCTTCTACAATCATAACACCCCTTCGGGGTTGGGCGAGCCTTCAAGGCAATCCATCACCTTTGAACGCGACTTTGAAAGATTCCGGGCGAATCCCGAAGGAATGGAATTGTTGCAGCCAGCCCCAATCGGGTTGGGGGGGAACCCCAAGGAAGTGGCATTGTCTGGCCCATCCTTCCGATTAGGACAATTTCACCCCTTCGGGGTTCTCTTTCCTTGGCCTGGGTCCGCCTTCTACAATCATTACACCCCTTCGGGGTTGGGCGAGCCTTCAAGGCAATCCATCACCTTTGAACGCGACTTGGTATAAGACCTTATCACTGGGTAAAACCTTAGTAGAAAATCAATTGCGGAGTCAAAATAACCTTATTACCTTATTTTGACCTATGAATTTGCAAAGCAAAATGGATGGAAAGCAAGTTTTGACGAGGATTAGCCTGTTCGGCAAAGCCGATTCATCCGCCAAATCCGTGACATCATCGTGCATTTCGACCCAAATTTTGCTCGAAGCTGGCGATTTTCATATTCCACCAACGAAGGCAAGTTGGCATGACATCAAGCAAAATGAAAAAGAAGAAGGCGCCCGAGTTGCTCGGGCGCCTTCTCTTTGGCGGAAAGAACAGGCCGAAGGCCGGAACTTAGACTTTGGGACCGGCGGCCACGAGCGTGCGGCCCAGTTCGCTGTCGGCGAATTTGCCGAAGTTGGCGATGAACTTCTGGGCGAGCTTGGTCGCGGCGGCATCCCACTCGGCGGCATCCTTCCAGATGTTGCGGGGGTTGAGCATGCTGGCGTCCACGCCGTTGACGGCCTTGGGAATCTGGAGGTTGAAGATGGGCAGGATTTCGTACTCTTCGTTCTTGAGGCTGCCGTCGAGGATGGCGTTGATGATGGCGCGGGTTGAGGGCAGGTCGATGCGCTTGCCTACGCCGTAAGCTCCGCGGATCCAGCCGGTGTTGACCAGGTAGGCCTCGGCTCCGTGGGCTTCCATCTTCTTGATGAGCTCCTCAGCGTAAACCAGGGGGTCGAGCATGAGGAAGGCGGCGCCGAAGCAGGCAGAGAAGGAAGGCTGGGGCTCGGTGACGCCGCGCTCGGTGCCGGCCAGCTTGGCGGTGTATCCGCTGATGAAGTGGTACTTGGTCTGGTCGGGGGTCAGCTTGGACACGGGAGGCAGAACGCCGAAGGCGTCGGCCGTGAGGAAGATGATGTTCTTGGCATGTCCGGCCTTGGAGACGGGCTTGACGATGTTGTCGATGTGGTAGATCGGGTATGAGACGCGGGTGTTGTCGGTCTTCGAGCCGTCCTTGTAATCGACCACTCCGTTTTCGTCGAAGACGACGTTTTCGAGCAGGGCGTCGCGGCGGATGGCCTTGTAGATGTCAGGCTCTTTCTCGGGGTCGAGGTCGATGGTCTTGGCGTAGCATCCGCCTTCGAAGTTGAAGACGCCGTCGTCGTCCCATCCGTGCTCGTCGTCGCCGATGAGGGCGCGGTTCGGGTCGGCCGAGAGGGTGGTCTTGCCGGTACCGGAGAGGCCGAAGAAGATGGCGGTGTCGCCGTCCTTGCCCACGTTGGCCGAGCAGTGCATCGCGGCCATTCCTTGCAGGGGCAGGAGGTAGTTCATCACGGAGAACAGGCCTTTTTTCATCTCGCCGCCATACCAGGATCCGCCGATGACGGCCATGCGCTCGGCCATGTGGAAGGCCACGAAGACCTCGCTGTTGAGCTTCTGCTCTTTCCAGAGGGGGTTGGTGGCCTTTGAGGCGTTGAACATGACGTAGTCAGGCTCGAAGTTCTCCAGTTCCTCCTCGGTGGGGCGGATGAACATGTTCTTGACGAAATGGGCCTGCCAGGCCACCTCGGTGATGGTGCGGACCTTGATGCGGCTGCTCTCGTTGGCGCCTACATAGGCATCGACGACATAGAGCTTCTTGCCGGAGAGCTCCTCGACGCTGATTTTCTTGAGGTGTTCCCAAGTGGCCTGGTCGATGGCCTTGTTGTCGGACGCGGGTTGGGCCGGGCTTTTCCACCAGACGTGCTTCTCGGAGCTGGGCTCCTTGACCACGTACTTGTCCTTGGGGGAGCGTCCGGTGTAGATGCCCGTGTCGATGGTGATTGCTCCCTGGCTGGTCACGTAGCCTTTTTCAAGGCCTTCCAGCTCGGGGGAGGTCTCATGTTCGTAAAGCGTCTCGTAAGAGGGGTTGCGGAAAACCGTCTCCACGCCTTTGATGCCGTAGCTTTCGAGATCTGCCAATACCTTTTTCATAAGTTCAAACTTGAGTTGGTGGTTGTTTCTTTGCCACAAAGGTAAATCAAAAGCCCCGAGCGAATATCGTGTTCCATACTGCCAAAGAACATGTTTCGCTAATTTGTCTTAGGTCTAAATAAACGTTGGCGAGCAGGCATTGGCTTGAGCCAGACAAGCCCGAGGGGAAGCGCTCATGCCTTCCTGGCGCGCCCCAGGGGGTGGTACCGCTCCAGGGCCTCGCGGAGCTGCCCCATGTCGAGGTGGAGGTAGACCTGGGTGGTGGCGATGGATTCGTGCCCGAGCAACTGCTGGACCACGCGCAGGTTGGCGCCTCCTTCGAGCAGGTGGGTGGCGAAGCTGTGCCGCAGGGTGTGCGGGCTGACGGGCCGCCCGATGCCCGCGCGCTGGGCGGCCCGCTGCACCAGGGTGAAGACCATGTTGCGGCTCAGGGGGTCGCCCCGGCGGCTGAGGAAGAGGTGGCGGTCGGCCTTCGCGTCGCGGGCAGGGGCGCGGCCGTGGGCCAGGTAGAGGCCGATGGCCTTGAGGGCCTGCCCGCCCAGGGGCACCAGGCGCTCCTTGCCGCCCTTGCCCAGCACGCGCAGGCAGGCTTCGCGGACATAGACGCCCTCGCGCAGGAGGCCCGTCAGCTCCGAGACGCGGAGGCCGCCGCCGTAGAGCGTCTCTACGATGGCCCGGTCGCGGTGGCCTTCGGGCTTGCTCAGGTCGATGGCCGCGAGCAGGTCCTCCACCTCGGCGATGCTGAGCACCTTGGGCAGGGGCTGGCCCAGCTTGGGCAGCGCCAGGCCCGTGGCGGGGCTTTCGCGCAGGTGCCCGCGCCGGACCAGGAAGCGGTAGAAGGCCCGTACGCCCGAGACCATCCGGGCCTGCGAGCGGTCGGCGTAGCCCAGCTTTCCGAGGAAGGCCACGAAGCCGAGGAGCTGGTGCCGGTCGAGGGCCAGCGGCGAGAGCCCTGGCCAGCGCTCGGTGGCGTGCTCGGCCAGCAGGGACAGGTCGCGGCCGTAGGCGGCCACGGTGTGCTCGGAGAAGGAGCGCTCGAGCAGCAGGTAGCGCCCGAAGGCCTCGGCCAGCTCGGCCCAGCCCGCGGCCGGGGCTTGTGGCTGCTGTTGGGGCATCGGCCTAGCGCGGCAGGAAACGGTCGTAGGGGAAGTCGTTGGCCACGCCGTTGGCGTAGAGCCAGTCGATGCCCGCCTCGAGCATGGCCACGATCTCGAGCAGCAGGAAGTAGTTGTCTTGCTCGCGCCACAGCTCGCAGGCCAGCATGCTGACGCCCGGGGGCAGGCTGCGCTCGCCGCGCCAGGCCGATGGGCGGAAGACCCGCAGGTTCAGGAAGTCGCTGCTGGTCAGGGCCTGCTTGACCACTGGGCTCGCGAGCAGGCCCCTGACCTGCTCGGGCTGGTTGGAGCGCACCTGGAAGGTCTCGTCGAAATAGGGGTCGCCCACGCGGATGTCCGCGAGCCCGATGGCGTTGCCGATCTTGTGCAGGAAGTTGGCCCGGCGGACGTCGCAGTCGAAGCCCGAGGGGTTGAAGAAGGGGATGCCCAGGATGCTGTAATAGCCCCGGCGGCCTTGGCGACTGCCGACCTGGCTGTTGAACCCGCCGTGGAAGTACTCGAAGATGACGGTCCAGTCGCGGTAGGGGAACTCGATCCTGTCGCCTTTGAGGAAGGGCGAGTGGAAGGTTCCGCCGCGTTCTTGGGCGATGCGCTGCCACACCGGGCGGCGCTGGCCGAAGAAGAAGGTGTAGAGGGACATGGGCAGGAGGTGCTAGGGGATGATGGTTCGGGGCCTGAAAATATGCTTTTTGCACGAATGCGCAAGCGGGGCGGCACCACCCCAAAGAAAAGCCGCGCCAGGGAGGGCTTCCCGGGCGCGGCGGCTAGCGGATGGTCGAGGGCTCGCGGGCCCTTGGTCTCACTGGGTGGTGATGACGGTGCAGTTGGGGCGGTCGGTGCGCAGCTTCTGGACTTCCTGGGCGGGCACGCTGGTGTTGGCCACGTTGAGGCGCAGGAGGTTGTCGTGGTAGTAGAGGTAGTTGATCATCGAGACGTTGGTGTTGCCGGAGATGTCCACCACTTCGAGGGACTTGACGTTCTGCAAGGGCTTGATGGTGTTGATGCGGGTGTTGGCCACGTTGAGCTCGCGGAGCTTGGGCAGGAAGCCCAGGGGCTCGATGCTCTCGACGGAGGAGTTGTCGGCCACGAGGACCTGGAGCTCCTTGGCGGCCTTCAGGCCTTCGAGGTCGTAGATCTTGCAACCCGACATGAAGAGGTACTCCAGGCGGGCCAGGGCCTGGCCCATGGGCTCGAAGCGGCGTACCAGGGTGAAGGAGATGTTGAGCTTCTTGAGGTTGGGCAGGGTGGACAGGGGCGAGAGGTCGAGGATGTCGGTGTCGCTGACGTTGAGCTCCTGGATGCCGCCCAGGCCGCGCAGGGGCTCGAGGTCGCGGAGGTTGTAGTTCTCGGTGCAGGTGAGCTTGTTGAGGGCCCTGAGGTTCTGGATGCCCTCGAGGCTGCCGACGCCGGGGCAGCGCGACACGTCGAGCTGCTCGAGGAAGCCGAGCTGCTCAAGGGGCTTGAGGGTCTTGATCTGGTCGTTGCCGGAGCAGTCGAGGCGGTCCAGCAGCATGACCTGCTCGAGGTACTGGTCGGGCAGGTTGGCCACGTCGAGGTTGGTGCCGCGGACGCCGATTTCCTCCACGAAGATGGTCTTCCACTCCTGCGGGAGGGCCCTCCACCAGGCGCGGTGGGTGTCGTTCAGGACGAAGCGCTGGGCCTGCGCCATTCCGCCGCTGAGCAGCAAGAATGCCAACAAAATCATTCGGATTGATGTTTTCATAATTTCATTTCGTTAAATTTTTTTGATTCCAGTAGGGGCAAATTTGCGAATTATCAGATGATTCTGCAATAAGTCCTGTGCTAATTGTGTGCTAATGTATGATTATCGGATGTTAACGCTGGCCCAGCGGGCCAGAATATCGGATTGGCGCGGGGATTTATCGTCGGTTTTTTTGCCTTGGCGCGCTATCTTAGCGGCATGAGCGAAAAATGGATCTACAGGACGGCCCTGCGCAAGGGCACGGCGCACAAGGTTTACTGCGAGGACTTCCTGGTGGTGGAGCGCCGGGGGCGGACGCTTTGGATGGCCGTGTTCGACGGCTGCTCCTCGGGCAGGGAGTCGCACTTCGCCTCGGCGCTGCTGGGCAAGCTGTTCCGGCAGGGCCTGCCCGCGGACGAAGGGCGGGCCTTGGGGGCGGACGAGGCCCTGGCCGCGTGCCGGGCGCGGGTGCCGCTGGCGCTGGAGGGGCTGCGCTCGGCCTCGGCGCTGCTGGGGCTTGGCCCCGACGAGCTGCTGAGCACGATGCTGCTGGCCCGGGTGGACCTGGAGGAGCGCTCGGCGGCGGTGCTGGCCGTGGGCGACGGGCTGTTCTCGGTGGACGGGCGGCCGCACGTGCTCGACCAGGGCAACCGGCCCGCGTACATGGCCTACCAGCTCGCCGCCGGAGGCGCCCGGCCCGGCTGGCTGGAGGAGCTGCCGGCCTTCCACTTCGAGGGCGCGGGCAGCCTGGCCCTGGGCACCGACGGGCTGCTGAGCTTCGGCCTGCCCGACGGCGAGGACCTGGAGAAGGCCCTGTGGCTCTGCCACGACCGCGAGCTGCTGGGCAGCCAGGCCATGCTCGACCGCAAGCTCAACCTGCTGCGGGCGCGCCACGGCCTGGAGCCGCAGGACGACCTGGCCCTGGCGCGGGTGGACTGGACGGACTAGCCGGCTAGTCGAAGGACGAGAACGAGAAGCGGTGCTTGAACTGGAAGAGGTCCTCCTCGATGGACTGCGGCGTCATGGTGATCAGCGGGGCCAGGCGCTCGTCGTGGCGCATCCGGAGCTGGGGCATGTCCAGGTGCTGGTTGACGTAGATCATCTCCAGCTTGGGGTAGATTTCCTTGATGAGCGCGGCCACCTGGTTGACGCTGAGGTTCTTGCCCACGAGGTTGTAGATCCCCGACGGCAGGGCCTCGGTCTTGAAGAGGTTGTGCAGGAGGTTGGTGGCCTTGTTGATGTGGACGAAGGAGCGCTGCTGCTCGCCACTGCCCTCGATGCGGATGCGCCCCACGAAGTTGGCCTCGAACATGAAGCGGTTGAGCACCGTGTCGAAGCGGGCGCTGGGGCTGAAGCCGAAGACGTTGCCGCAGCGGATGATGTAGGTGGGCAGACGCTCGAACAGCCGGAGCACGTGGGCCTCGCCCCGGAGCTTGGAACTGCCGTAGAAGCTCTTGGGGTTGGGGTGGGTGTCGATGTCGATCCAGTCGTGGTGGGGGCCATAGACCGAGATGCTGCTCAGATAGACGAACTTCTTGACCGAGGGCGCCTCCTCGACGGCGTGGACCAGCTCGGCGGTGCCCCAGTGGTTGACCTGCTCGAACAGATGGGCGTCGCCGTCGCCCAGGGGCGTGGAGACCTTGGCGGCCAGGTGATAGACCACGTCCACCCCTTCCTTGAGCAGGGCGCGTAGCTTGCGGGTGTCGAGCAGCTCGCCCTGCGCGAAGCGCATGCGCCCGTTGCTGAACTTGCGGGTGTCGAGGAAGAGGTTGAAGTTGCCGGAGCTGAGGTTGTCGTAGATGATGACTTGCTCGACCTTGGGGTTGAGCAGCAGCTCGACGGCCAGTTCGTGGCCCAGGTATCCGGCTCCGCCGGTGATCAGGATCTTCATCGCTGTTGGTGTGTTGGGTTGGGTGTCGTCCTGGGCAGGCTCACTTTTCGACCAGGTCGGTGTTGAGGCCGCACTCGGTCTTGTTCATGCCGAACCAGCGCCCGTCGCGGCCGTCGAGGGTGAACTTCTTGGTGCAGGGCTCGCAGCCGATGCTGAGGTAGCCCTTCTCTTCGAGGGGGTTGGCGGGCAGGCCGTGGGCCTTGCGGTACTCGTGTACCATGCGCGAGGTCCAGGCCAGCATGGGGTGGTAGCGGGTTACGCCGTGCTTGGCGGGCTCCTCCTCGTGGAACCGCTTGCGGGTGTCGCTCTGGTCGGCGCGGACGCCGTTGACCCAGACGTCGTGCGTGAGGAGCGCCTGCTCCATGGGGCGGACCTTGTTGAGCTGGCAGCAGTAGTCGGGGTCGCTGGCGAAGAGCAGCCGGCCTTGGGCGTCCTTCTGGTGGATCTTGGGGATCTCGGAGCGGAGCTCGACCAGGTTGAGGCCAAGCTGGCGGACGACCTGGTCCTTGAAGGCCAGGGTCTCGGGGAAGTGGTATCCGGTGTTGAGGAAGAAGACCGGGATGCCGGGCGACAGCCGCGAGAGGATGTGCAGCAGCGGCAGGCTGTGGGTCTGGAAAGAGGAGGTGGTGAACAGGCGCAGGCCTCTTTCGTGGTAGCTGTCCAAGCGCCTTTTGATGGGGTCTAGGTCGAACATCTGGCCTTTTTTTTCCAAAAGTAGGCTTTTTTTCCGTACTTGTGCCCCAGCCGGCGGACAAGTCCGGGGCATCTCGCGCCCCAGGGCTTTCCCGCTTCGGCCCGTTCGACTATTTTCGCGGCGCCCCGAGAGGGGCCTCCGCCCTCCCACCTGACCCCACCTCACCCCCATGAGCGAATCCATTCTCAACGCCTTGGTGCAGCTTTTCGCCATCATCGCCAACGTTGACGAGGACGGCGTCTCCACCAAGGCCAAGCGCATCGTCAAATCCTACCTCAAGCAGCACCTGACCAAAGAGCTGGTCGAGGAGTACATCGACCTGTTCGACCAGTACTGGGAGTTCCACCACCGCGACCTGCCCGACACGGGCGACCCCAAGGGCCTGGCCCTGGTGGCCCGGCAGAACAAGGCCAAGGTGACCCGCATCGCCGCCAAGATCAACCAGGAGCTGCACCAGCGCGAGAAGGTCATCGTATTCCTGCGCCTGCTCGAGTTCATCTTCGAGGACGACCATGTCGAGGTGCTCGAGCTCGCCTTCGTCAACGACGTGGCCGCCGCCTTCAACATCTCCGAGCAGGAGGCCGCCGACATGTCCGCCTTCGTGCTCCGGGCCGACGTCGAGGGCATCGACCCCCGCCAGGTGCTCACCATCGACTCCACCGAGCCCGAGGACGACGGCGCCGCGGGCGCCTGGTTCGAGGAGAACCAGCCCGAGCGGCCCCAGGGGAAGAAGCACATCTACAAGGCCGGCATGCGCGGCAAGCTCGTGGTCCTGCAGATCAAGAGCATCAACACCTACGTCCTGCGCTACCTCGGCAACGGCATCCTCTACCTCAAGGGCATCAACGTCCTGCCCGAGAAGTGCTACTTCCTCGACCACGGCGCCATCGTCAGGGGGCCCAAGCTCAAGCCCGTTTACTTCGGCGACATCGTCAGCAAGTTCCTGGAAGGCAAGGCCCGCACCCGCGTGGTCTTCAAGGCCGAGGAGGTCGAGTTCCGCTTCAAGAACAGCGAGAACGGCCTCTACAAGTTCAACTTCACCGAGGAGTCGGGCAACCTGGTCGGCATCATGGGCGGTAGCGGAGTGGGCAAGTCCACCCTGCTCAACGTCTTCAACGGACAGCTCCCCCCCAAGGGCGGACGCATCACCATCAACGGATACGACCTCCACCTCGAGGCCGACAAGCTCGAGGGCGTCATCGGATTCGTGCCCCAGGACGACCTGCTCATCGAGGAGCTCACCGTTTACGAGAACCTCTACTACAACGCCAAGCTCTGCTTCAGCCACTACACCGAGCGGCAGATCATCCGCACCGTCAGCCGCGTCCTGAGCGACCTCGACCTCAACGACGTCCGGGGCCTGCGCGTGGGCAACCCCCTGAAGAAGTACATCAGCGGCGGCCAGCGCAAGCGCCTGAACATCGCCCTGGAGCTCATGCGCGAGCCCTCCGTCCTCTTCGTGGACGAGCCCACCTCCGGCCTGTCGTCCATGGACTCCGAGACCGTCATGCTCCTGCTCAAGCAGCAGGCCAGCAAGGGGAAGATCGTCGTGGTCAACATCCACCAGCCCTCCTCCGAGATCTTCAAGCTCATCGACCGCCTCATCATCCTCGACAAGGGCGGCAGGCCCATCTACAACGGCAACCCCATCGACGGCATCGTCTATTTCAAGAAGATGACCAGCCACGTCAACGCCGACGAGGCCGAGTGCCCCGCCTGCGGAAACGTCAACGCCGAGCGCATCCTCCAGATCGTCGAGGCCAAGCGCGTGGACGAGTACGGGCGCTTCACCCGCGACCGCGTCATCAAGCCCGACGAGTGGTACAAGATGTACCGCCGCCAGCTCGACAGCGCCGACCCCATCGGGCCCACCAAGGAGAAGCTCCCCACCAACAACTTCAAGATCCCCGACCGCTTCCGGCAGTTCAAGATCTTCACCATCCGCAACGTCCTCTCCAAGCTCACCAACCGCCAGTACCTGCTGATCAACCTGCTCGAGGCCCCCGGCCTGGCCTTCATCCTGGGCTACTTCACCAAGTACATGAGCCAGGGGCAGTACATCTTCAGCGAGAACAAGAACCTGCCCGTCTTCCTGTTCATGAGCATCGTCGTGGCCCTGTTCATGGGCCTGACCGTCAGCGCCGAGGAAATCATCAAAGACCGCCGGATCCTCAAGCGCGAGGCCTTCCTCAACCTGAGCTGGGCCGCCTACGTCAACTCCAAGCTCGTGGTGCTCTTCGCCCTGTCGGCCGTCCAGTCGCTGCTCTTCGTGCTGGTGGGCAGCTACATCCTCGAAATCCGCGGCATGACCTGGGAGTACTGGCTCATCCTCTACACCTCCGCGGCCTTCTCCAACCTCATCGGCCTGAACATCTCCTCCGGGCTCAACTCGGTGGTCAACATCTACATCCTCATCCCCTTCATCCTGGTGCCCCAGCTCCTGCTCGGCGGGGCCATGGTCAGCTTCGACGAGCTGCACGACAGCATCCGCAACGACCGCTACGTGCCCATCGCCGGAGACCTCATGCCCTCGCGCTGGGCCTACGAGGCCCTGGCCGTCACGCAGTTCAAGGAAAACGACTACCAGCGCATCTTCTTCCCCTACGAGATGGGCATCAGCCAGGCCTCGTACCACTCCGCCTTCCTCTTCCCCGCCCTGCGCGCCAAGGTCGAGCAGGCCAACTTCGCCCTCGCGAAGGGCGACGCCGACGCCCTGGCCGACGCCCTCCGGCCCGCCCGGCCCCACTTCAAAGACCTGGCCCGGCTGCACCCCCAGGTGCCCGCGCCCCACGACGACAGCCTCACCGTGGAGGCCTTCAGCACCGCCACCGCCCGCCTGGCCCTGGGCTTCCTCGACTCCATAGCCCCCATCTACCAGCAGCGCGAAAAGCACTTCCGCGCCGCCAAGGATTCCGCCATCCGCGACGCCGTGGAGCGCCTGGGCCAGGACATCCTCGTCCAGCTCCGCCGCGACCACGAGAACAAGGCCCTGGCCGACTTCGTCCTCAACAAGCGCATCCTCGACAAGGCCGTCGAGACCCGCCGCGGCTTCGTCCAGCGCAAGGACCCCGCCTACCACCTGCCCGAGCATCCCCTCGGCCGCTCGCACTTCTACGCCCCCGCCAAGCTCTTCATGGGCCAGTACATCGACACCTTCTGGTTCAACCTGGCCGTCATCTGGCTCGGCACCTTCCTGCTCTACCTGGCCCTGCTCGGCGAGCTGCTCAAGAAGGCCCTCGGCTACCTCGAGAGCCAGCAGTACGTCAAGAGCGAGAAGCGCTCCCAGAACCCCGTCCTGGCCCCCACCTTCAAGGCCCAGCTCCTGGCCCGCTGGAACGCCGCCAAAGGCCAGGCCCTCAAAGGCCGCAAGAACCCCTGAGCCCCATGACAGCCGAGATAGGCTTGCGGATCACACTGAAATCGCTTAGGAACGTCAATTTCGAAACCTCGGACAAACAGGCGCCCTCGCCGCGACGAACGCAGAGCGCATTCGAACCCAAACCCAGAGAAACCATGCCCAGAGGAAGCAAAGCCCAACAGCAAAGCCCAGAAACGACCATCGAGCCATGCGAGCACGCCTATTTCGAGCGGGCCACCGCCAGCCTGCGCGGGCGCGAACGCATCGACGCGCGGGGAATCGAATCGCTGAAAATGACCAAGCCATGAGGATCGAGAGGATTCGGATAAGGAACTTCAAGGCATTCCGGGAGGTAGAGCTGGACGACCTGCCGGAACTGGCCGTGTTCGTGGGGGCCAACGGGGCCGGCAAGACGACTCTTTTCGATGTCCTTGGATTTCTGAGCGACGCCCTGAAGAACAACATCCGCCAGGCGCTGGCCAAAAGAGGCGGCTTCAAGGAAGTCATCAGCCGAGGCCAAAGCGGGCTGATCGAGTTCGAGCTCCAGTTCAGGCTTGCCATCGCCGCGAAGCAGAGACGCGTCACCTACCGGCTCGAAATCGGCGAGGAAAACGGCAAGCCCTACGTGGAACGGGAAATCTTGCGCTACAAAAGAGGCGCCCACGGCTCGCCCTACCACTTCCTCGACTTCTCGAAAGGCAAGGGATACGCCATTTCCAACGAAGACGACTTCGACAAGCCCGACGAGGAGCTCGAGCGGAGCGCCCAGACGCTCAGCTCGCCGGACATCCTGGCCATCAAAGGCCTCGGGCAGTTCGAGGGCTTCAAGGCGGCGAGCGCCTTCCGCTCGTTCATCGAAAGCTGGCACGTGTCCGACCTCCACATCTCCCATGCCCGGCCCAGCCGCGAGGCAGGGTACGCCGAGCACCTGTCGCCAACGGGCGACAACCTGCCCCTGGTCGTCCAATACATGTTCGAGAACCACAGGAAAATATTTGACCAGGTTCTCGAAAAGATGAAAAGAAGAGTTCCTGGAATCAACAATGTTCAGGCAGAACTGACCATCGACGGAAGGATAGTGCTGCGTTTCCAAGACGGCTCATTCAAAGATCCCTTCATCGCCAGCTACGTGTCCGACGGAACCATCAAGATGTTCGCCTACCTGGTCTTGCTGCACGACCCCAACCCGCACCCGCTGCTGTGCATCGAAGAGCCTGAAAACCAGTTGTACCCGACCGTCCTGCTCGAATTGTTGGAAGAGCTCAGGCTCTACGCACAAAAAGGCGGGCAAGTTTTCGTGTCGTCGCACTCGCCCGACCTGCTGAACGGGGCCACGCCCGAGGAAACGTTTTGGCTCGTCAAGGAAAAGGGCTACACCCGCATCAAACGGGCTTCCGACAGCGAAGAAATCAAAGCACTCTACCACGAAGGCGACCAGCTCGGCTACTTGTGGAAGGAAAAATACTTCGAGGGTAGCAATCCTGAATAAGCGATGGGCCACAAGCGTTTGGAAATCTTGACCGAGGAAAGCTCGATGGAGCTTTTTTTACGGGGCATCCTGCCCCGCGTTCTGCCATCGGGTTACACCTTGGATGAAAATTGCTTCATCCGCCCCCACCAAGGCAAAAGCGACTTGAAAAAATCCATCCCCAAGAAGATGCGGGTCTATTCGAAAAGCCCGTACCCGACAAAAGTCATGATCATCCACGACCAAGACTCTAACGACTGCAAGAAGCTCAAGCAGGAGCTCTCCGAGCTGGCAAGAGCATCATCGAGCGACGATTTTCCATTCTTGGTCAGGATAGCCTGCCGCGAGCTAGAGAACTGGTACCTAGGCGATTTTGACTCGCTGGAGAAAGTCTATCCCGAGATCAAATCGAAGCGTCAATCCATGAAAAAGAAGTTTCGGAATCCTGACAATGTTACCGGCTCGCACGAGATCAAGATGCTGACCAGACAATTCAGCAAGGCCGCAACCGCGCGAAGCATGGGACCCACCATCGCGATCGAGTCGAACCGCTCTCCGAGCTTCCAGCAGTTCGTCCTCGGCCTTTCCAAATTGTTAAACGAACATTGAACCCCGATGGGATCCAATGGGTGCGGCCCCGAATGGAATGCAGGAAAAGCACGAGCAGTCGGGCCCCAATCGCATGAGGATCCAATTTCTGTTTTTGGGTTCTCCTGCCTGGATTTCACCCGGTCTTACTCCAATTCAATCCCTTCGGGGATTGGTGGAACAGTCCATTTTTTTGAAAACGGGTGATTCGGATACTTCGCCCTCGAAGGCAGCTTGGTTTGAACCACCCCAAAGCGCATGAGATCCCGCCCACCCGGGCGGCTTGCCGCTTGTCGATTTAATGCTTACCTTAGGACCATCAAGCCCAAGCCTGCCGACGGACGACCACTTGGTATGTCGCGGAGTTCGGGAGGGGCCAGATTGCCAAAGGACCAGCCCAAGGGAAAGACAAACCGCAGCCAAAGCCATGCAAAAGATAACCGTCAGAAACTTCAGGCAAATCACGGAAGCCGAGGTGGAAATCAAAAAAATCCTGGTGCTGATTGGCGAGCAGGCCAGTGGCAAAAGCACCCTTGCCAAGCTGATCTACTTCTTCAAGTCCTTGAAGGACGATTATTTCAACCTCATCTACGAAAACGCGAATGGTGCCGAAACGGAGTTGGAAAAAATGTTCATCCAGCGCATCATCGAAAAGTTCAATCTTTACTTTGGCCCCGCATCGAACCTGAACCATGATTTTGAAATCACTTTCCATTACCGGTACCTTGGCGGCGACAACCCAGAGAACAGGTCGCTCAAATTGGCGAAGGGCAAGGGCCTTGGCGTAAGCTTCGACTACGGCTTTTTCGGGGAAATCTTGTCGAACACCCGCGACCTGGCCCGCCAAATCGCCGACTTCGACAAGGCGAAGCCGGACACGGACATCAACAGCTACCGGCTCGCGGAAAGGACAAAGGCCCGGTTCATCAGGGAATTGGGCCAGCGGGTCGATGCCTTGTTTCGTGACGATCATTCGCCCATGTTTTTTCCAGCGGGCCGAAGCATCACGGTCGCCTATCCGGAACACTTCCAGACGCTTTTCTTTGGCAACATCAACTCGCCCGAGAGCCTCTCCCGCTCCGCCGACCTGCTGCAAATGAAGGCGTTCATGCTGCATTCCAAGTTTTTGAACGACTATTTCAACAAGAGCAGTTTCGAGGAAAAGATCGGCGGCTACTCCGGTGCTTCGGTCTCGGCCCACGCGCTAGGCTTTTTCAAGGCCCATTCCGAGTACATCTTGCAGGGCAGATACGAAAACGCGAACGGAGGCGAACGCCTGGTCTTCGGCAACCACCCCAGCCATTCCGTGCCCTTCAGCCTTGCTTCCTCTGGCCAGCAAGAGTCCATCCGCATCATCCAGGATCTCTTCTACTTGCTCTATGAAAACCAAAAGTCCTTCCGGGTCATCGAAGAGCCGGAGGCGCACCTCTACCCCTTGGCCCAGAAAAAGCTGGTCGAGCTGATTTCCTTGGTCGCGAACTGCACCCAGAGCCAGATCGCCCTGACGACCCACAGCCCCTACATCTTGAGCATCCTCAACAACCTTCTGATGCTCACCCTGACCGAGCAGCGGAACCCCGCGAGCACCGGCCGCATCCACCAGCATTTTGGCACCGGCGCCCTCCTAGCCGAAAAGAACGAGCGGATCAATCTGCGCGCCGACGAAGTCCAGGCCTATGCCCTGAAACCCAGGGGCGAAGTCTATTGCGCGTCCCTGATTGACCCCGAAACCGGCCTGATCGGCGAAAATTACTTGGACCGTGTTACCGAAGAGCTGAACGCCGATTTCAACCTGTTGTATGAGCTCAATTTCCAAAGCGCTTGACCATGAAGCACGCTGAAGTCATTCTGGCCTTGAGGCGGGCTTGCGCAGATTTCCCCTTCACGGAAAGCCTGCTACAAGACGAATTTCTTTTCGTCGAAGAAAAAACTGAGAGGAATGAACCCAGGCGCGCAGCCAGGCTATTCACGGAAATGACCAGCTCGCAACCAGAGGCTAGACATTTCAAAATCAGAAACACCGTCCATGGAACAACGACAGCCCATATTTGCGTCGATGGGGACCTCATTCCCTATGGCCAAACAAAATACAACCCAGAGAGTCCTTCATCGTCAGAAGGAAGGCCCGATAGCTTGGTTTTCAATGATCAATCTTTTCTGTTCCTGGAATTGAAAGTTGGCCAGGAAGACGCCACCGAAACAAAAGAAGACCCCAAGTGGAAGAGATTCTTTGATGGTGCCCGGCAAATAGAAGATTTTGTCAATTTCTTGAAAGCCAAGAACTTCGACATAACTTCATTTTATCCAAGCCCACTTGCCGTCATATGCTTCCGATTCGAGCCCAATTTTTCAATACAAACCCAAGGAAACACGCAAAGAAACTCCCAATTGTTCAAAATTTCTACGCGGCTGGGCTTCCGGTTGATCGCGCACAACCACAACCAAGTTTTTGAAATCTGAGCGCTTTAGAAATCCCACGGCCTCAAGCTGAAAACAACGATGACATCGACTCTCCCCTCGCGTTGGAGGGTCATTGACACAATCCCCCCCCGCCATGCCCACCCCACCCAAAATCCACCCCAGTTGGCTCGAAGTGTTGCGCGACGAGTTCGAGCAAGAGTACTTCGCGCAGCTCAAGCGCTTTTTGCAGGAAGAAAAACGGAACCATGTCGTCTATCCGCCGGGGCCGCTGATTTTCAACGCCTTCGACCTGACGCCCTTCGACAAGGTGCGGGTGGTGGTGGTGGGGCAGGACCCCTACCACGGCCAGGGACAGGCGCACGGGCTGAGCTTCTCGGTGCCCGATGGCGTGCCGCCGCCGCCCTCGCTGGTCAACATCTTCAAAGAGCAGGAGCGCGACCTGGGCATCTCGCCCCGGCGCGGCGGCAACCTCGAAGGCTGGGCGCGGCAAGGCGTCTTCCTGATCAACGCCACGCTGACCGTGCGGGCCGAGCAGGCCGCCTCGCACCAGGGCCGCGGCTGGGAGCGCTTCACCGACCGCGTCATCGAGGCGCTGGCCCAGGGGCGCGAAGGGCTGGTGTTCATGCTCTGGGGACGCTCGGCCCAGAACAAGGCGGCGATGGCCAAGGGCCGCGGCCACCTGGTGCTCGAGGCGCCGCATCCCTCGCCGCTTTCGGCCCACCGGGGCTTCCTCGGCTGCGGGCATTTCTCGAAGGCCAACGAATTTCTGCGCCAGCGCGGCCAGCCCCCGATCGACTGGGGCGCGTGAGCCCGCGCGGGGCGGCTCAGCCCAGTGTCGCGGCGCTCTGGCCGGGCTCCGCCACCGTGATCTGCCCGCCCCACTGGCAGCGCAGGCGGCATCCCGCCGTCAAGGCCGCTTTCCCTTCGATTTCGAGCGACTGGCCCTGGCATTGCCACGGCAGCCCGGTGCGGGGCAGGCAGGGCGCCGAGGCGATGGCCCCGCCCAGCACCACCCGCGGGTTGCCCGGGGCCGTGCAGATGCCGAACGGCAGGATGTTGAGCAGCGGCAGATGGTCGGCCGCGGTGGCCACGAGCTTGCCGCCGGCCCAGACACTGCCCGAGGGGGCCAGCACCAGGACCGATTGCGCGCTGCCGTGGCTGCACCGGAGCAAGGCTCCCGAACTTACGAATGGAATCATCGGTGGGAAAGTCTTTGGGGGTTCGTGCGTCAGTTCAGCTTGATGGCCGTGCCGCGGATCTGGACCGTTCCGCTGGCCGCGATCTCGGCGCTGGCCTTGCCCGAGGCCTTGAAGCGGGCCTGGGCCAGGGCCTCGAGGTTGCGGCCTTCGAGCACGATGTCGCCCTGCGGGCTGCGCAGCTCGATGCCGTCGCGGGCCTCGAGGACGAGCTTCTGGGCGCTGGCCACGCGTATCCCGTCCTTGGAAAGCTCGATGCGGTTTCCCTGGGCATCGGCCAGCAGCACGGATCGCCCCTGGTCGTCGAGGACAACGCTCTGGCCCCCAGGGGTTAGCAGGCTGATGACTCGGCCCAGGTCGTCGAAGCGGAGGCTGAGGCCGGCGCGGGTGAAGATGCCCTTGAGGGCGTTGTCGGGCGTCGGGGGCAGGGGCGGCGGCGCGGCGGGGCTGTGCAGGGCGCCGAGCACCACCGGAAAGCGCGGGTCCTGGTCGAAAAAGCCGAGCACCACCTCGTCGCCCGGCTCGGGCAGGAAGCGGAAGCCTCGCCCCGGGCCCGCGTCGGGCGAGGCGAGCTTGGCCCAGACCCTGCGGTTGGGCCCCAGCAGCGGCAGAGCCACCAGGACGCGGCCCAGGCCCGCCGGGTCGCCCTCGGCGCGCTCGACCTTGCCCACGGCCAGCCCCGGCCAAGGCGGCAGGAGGGCGTCGGTCCCGGGCAGCGGCTCGGGCAGGGGCGCCTCGATGCCCACGTGGGCGGTGCTGGTCCAACTGCCCTCGCGCAGGTTGTGCTCGACCCCGGCCACCAGCAGCGCCTGGCCGTCGAAACGGGCGCCCAGGCCGCCCACGGCAAGGCACTGCCCCGGCCAAAGCTCGGCCAGTCCCCAGGTCTTGAGGCTGCCGCGCACCTGGCCCAGGCGCAGGCGCTCGGCGCGGGCGTCGGCCCAGTCCTTGAGCTCGTTGTCGGCCAGGTTCGACGAGCGGGCCGGGCGGTCGGTGGGCCTTCCCTCGGGCGGGGTCTCGTCGAGCCAGGGGTTCGCGGGCCAGTGGGGCACGCCCTTCTTGGCCACGACGCTCTGTTCCTGCGACTTCCAGGCCTGGGCCTCCACGCCCTGCCCGTGGGCCGAGGCGTCGAGCTCCAGGTCCAGCTCCAGCAGGTCGCTGCCCATCTCCAGGCGGATGGGTTCCTGGCCGGGGTCGAGCGACAGCAGGTCCACCTGCCCGAGGCGGTTGCGCAGGAGCAGGCCGTTGGCATGGGCCCGGCGCGCCATGAACTGCCAGTCGGTGGCCTCGTGCTGGACCATCTGGGCGTGCCGGACGGCGGTCTCGGGCACGGCCCCGCGGGCATGGGCGCGCTCGAGCAGGCTGACGAAGATCTGGCTGTCGGTCTGCTGTTCGTAGAGCTCGTCGCGGGCCACCAGGTCGAGGGCATAGGCGGCGTCGCGGCACTCGAGCTCGGTGCTCAGGCGTCCGCCCCGCATCCTGACGGCGACCTTCATGACCCGGCCTCGGAAGAGGATGCCGAGCTGGTTGTCGTATCCGGCCGCGAGCTCGAGCAGGGCGCCGGGCCGCAGTTGGGGCAGTTCGGCCAGCTCGAAGCGCTGGCGGGCAGGGTCGCCATCGGCGAAGCTGAGCGTGGCCTTCGAGACGCGGTCGAGCTCGTGCCGCACCCTGGCCCAGAGCAGCTCGAATCCGCTGGGCAAGGGCTGGCCGTCGAGGCTGACGCGGGCGTTCAGGACACCCGATGAAGGGGGATGGGGCATGGCGTTGTCGATTTGGGCTAAAGGTAAGGATTTCGCGCCGCCGAACCGCCACCCAAAAGTTTTGCCTGCCATGGGGCAATTCACTTTCTGATTCAAAAGCTGACCTAAACATTCAGGCAAAGTGGAAATGTTGTCATCTGTCTCTCCTCACCTCGCTACGCAAAACCTCTATCTGCATGACTGTCAAGCCTGTCGCTTTGGCAATATGATCATTGTCCGAACCCAAAAGAATCAAGTTCTTAGCAATTTCAATTACTTTTTCCTCAACCGCGGTTTCCAAAGCACTTTTCAAATCTCCGTATTGCATGGCCTTTCTTTCTGCTGACAAATCCGCCAAATTTTCAACATTGCGAAAATTCAAGCTCTCGATTTGATGATGCGAAGGCAAAAGCTGGTTCAAAAAATCAATAAGAAGGTCTTTGTTCCCCTCTTCGCCAAAAAGTTTCTTGAAACCAAAATCGGTATAAGGATTGATGTACTTTGCCATACTGTTGTGCTTGATGCAAAGTTAGAAAAGAATCGAAAAACCTAAGCCTGCCCATCATGCCGAGGGTCGAACTTCGCGATGAAAGGCGCAGGGCGCCCAGGCTGAGCTGCTTTCGAGTCGTGTATTCGAACATCAGCGCAAGCTTTTCGGTCTCAATTTATCCAAAATTTTGCATTACCAAAGAAAAATGGACTTAATTTCTTGAAATCTAGCCGATTGAGAGCTTGTTTGCAGCCCTGAATTTATCCCATTAGCCCGCATTTTCACAAACAAGATGCTGGCTATAGTCTATTCTTCTTCGTCGCGCAGGGCATTGATTTGTCCGACAGTCAAGCCTGTATTCTCTGCTATTTCTTCGTTTGTCAGTTTTCGTTTGATAAGTTTTCTTGCCAACCTTATTTTTTCGTCTTTCCTTATTTTGTCTTCAGCCTCAATTTTCAAAGAAAGCGACTCGCTTGCCTTGACGTGCAAATAGTCCAATGTTCTATTCCTTAATAGTGGGACAAAAAGAAATGCTTACATTGCACCATGAAAAAATACGAAGCAATATTGGCCAAGATCGCGGGG
>JFJP01037566.1_pt1 | contig 25739 bp, 23 predicted proteins | sample 431651 | NCBI WGS metagenome assembly JFJP01 (sample SAMN02602958, study PRJNA72255) | Microbial mat metagenome, whole genome shotgun sequencing project. | biome: fresh water; feature: sink hole; material: water; isolation source: purple microbial (photo- and chemosynthetic) mats found in...
TAACAAATAATTATTGATGCTTAAGAGCATTATGTGAAAAAGAAAGTGTAGAAAAGTAATTAGAAATGGAAATGCTACAATTTTAAGCAAAGCAAAAAAGCCATCTAAGGAAATTCCTCAAATGGCTTCGACCAAACTTCGTTGTCCTGCCAGGGGTCGAACCTGGACTCTTCTGATCCAGAATCAGACGTGTTGCCAGTTACACCACAGGACAATGTTTAAGAGGTGCAAATTTAACAGCAAAATGTATTACTTGAACAATTTCGCTAAAAAAATTATTCATTTTTTCCGGAAATCTTCGCCCAGCTATCTTTTAAGGTTACTGTTCGGTTAAAAACCAGTTTACCAGGTACAGAGTCGTTATCAACACAAAAATAGCCAACACGCTCAAACTGTAACTTTTCCATAGGTTTAATGTCCTTCAGGTAAGGTTCTATATAACAAACCTGCTCAATTAACGATTCGGGGTTTAAGTTAACTTTAAAATCACACTCTTCACCAGCATCTTCTGGATCTTCTTTTATAAATAACCGGTCGTATAAACGTGCTTGTGCTTGAATAGCATGTTTGGCCGACACCCAATGAATTGTACCTTTTACCTTTCGTCCATCGGGGGAATTCCCTCCTTTGGATGCAGGATCGATGGTACATTTCAGCTCAATTACTTTTCCATTGCTATCCTTTACAACCTCGTTACATTTCATAAAATAGGCATACCGTAAACGAACTTCTGCTCCCGGAGCCAATCGGAAAAATTTCTTTGGAGGCTCTTCCATAAAATCTTCCTGTTCAATATACAATTCGCGTCCAAAAGGAACTTTTCGGGTTCCCATAGATTCGTCCTCCGGGTTGTTTAATGCTTCCAGCAATTCCTCCTGTCCCTCTGGATAATTAGTAATGGTAACCTTGAGCGGATTAAAAACTCCCATTACCCTAATGGAGCGCTTATTTAAGTCTTCGCGTACACAAAATTCCAACAGGGAAACATCAATTAACTGATCGCGACGGGCAATGCCAATTTTCTCAGCAAAATTGCGGATACTCTCGGGGGTATATCCACGACGGCGTAATCCGCATATAGTTGGCATACGGGGATCGTCCCATCCGTTTACAATTCCTTCCTTAACCAACGACAGTAATTTCCTCTTGCTCATTACCGTATAGGTAAGGTTTAGGCGCGAAAATTCAATTTGTTGAGGAGCGTATATCTCCAGCTCTTTTATAAACCATTCGTAAAGCGGGCGATGTACTTCAAATTCGAGTGTGCAAATGGAATGAGTAATCCCTTCGATAGAATCGCTTTGCCCGTGAGCAAAATCGTACATCGGATAAATGCACCATTTATCGCCGGTGCGGTGATGGTCGGTATGTAAAATCCGGTATAAAATTGGGTCACGCATAAGCATGTTGTTATGCCCCATATCAATTTTAGCGCGTAAAACTCTAGCACCATCATGGAAAGCTCCATTTCGCATTTGCTCAAAAAGTTGAAGGTTTTCTTCAACCGATCGTGTCCTGAAAGGACTGTCCTTGCCAGGTTGCGTAACTGTGCCGCGATAGGTACCCATTTCTTCCTGGGTTAAATCGCAAACATAGGCTTTACTCTTTTTAATAAGTTTAACAGCAAATTCATACAGCGCATCGAAATAATCGCTGGCATAAAATTCTCGGCCCTCCCAGTCAAAACCTAACCAATGAACATCCTCTTTAATAGAATCGACATATTCGGTTTCTTCTTTGGTTGGATTTGTATCGTCGAACCGGAGGTTGCACATGCCATTATATTTGGCAGCGGTACCAAAATTAAGACAAATCGATTTAGCATGCCCAATATGAAGGTAGCCATTGGGTTCCGGAGGAAACCTTGTATGAACCCTTCCCCCAAATTTTTGGGTACGGATATCGTCTTCAACAATCGTATGAATGAAATTTAATGGCTTATTTTCCTCACCATTGGTCGCATTTTTATTCTCTTCAGCGGTCATAACTTAAACTCAACAAATAATATTAATTTTGTTCCGAATCATTTAATATGTAAGGATTACCTTAAATATTAACATCGTTAACCTACAAAAGTAAGTGTTTATTTGGTTGGGCGATCATTTTTTAATTTAAAATTTAACCCTTTTCAATATGGGAGTAATTGTACTAGAAAATATGGAATTCTTCGCCTACCATGGTTGTTACGAAGCAGAACAAATTGTTGGGAATAAGTTTCTGGTCAATTTAAGTATGGAAGCTGATATTACAAAACCTGCACAGACAGACAATATTAGAGATGCTTTAAATTACCACAGTGCATACGAAATTGTAAAAAGGGAAATGCAAATTCGTTCTAACTTACTGGAAAATATAGCAAAACGAATTATAGATGCCTTATATTTAGCTTTTCCGCAACTGGAAAAAGCAACTGTAAAAATTTCAAAACTATATCCTCCCATGGGAGGACAAATTAAAAGTGTTACCGTAGAATTTACCAAATAAAGAACTGATGGGAGAAGCTAAAAAGAAGTCCTGCCCAAAATGTGGAGCAAGTTTTAATTGTCTGGGCGAAAATTGTTGGTGCGAGAAGTTCCAGATTTTACCCAAAAACCTGAATTTTATCCGTATGACTTGGGACGAATGCCTTTGCCCATCGTGTTTAAAAGAATTTGCCGAAAATAAGGAACAGTTAAAGGAAATTTAGGAATTATGCTAATTAAAACTATCAAGTAGCAAATATTAAATTCCCAATACATTTCGGAAAATTTTGAACTTTTATACTATAATTCAAAAGAGGAAAGTGCAACTTGCAAAGAATATTTTTTTATATATCTTTGCAATCCCAAAAGTAAATTGGTCGGTTGGCCGAGTGGCTAGGCAGCGGTCTGCAAAACCGTTTACGGCGGTTCGAATCCGCCATCGACCTCAACAATAAAACCCGGAAACCAATAAAATAGGTATTTCGGGTTTTTTGTTTTAAGAAGTTCTACAATATCTACCACAATTTATAAAACGCTCCTTATACAAAAAGAAATCCCCGATAAAACAAATGCTTTATCGGGGAGATTATATATAGATTTGGTTTAAAAACTAATATTGTGCAAAAAGATTTAATTGGTAACCATCCCATAAAGTAGGATAATCTTCGTCCATTTTTTTTAAAATAGACTTTATAACTGCTTCCCGCATAAATTGCGACTTATTGCCAATTTTATATTTCTTGCAATACTGCTCAATTGCATTTATCTCCTTGTTATTGAACGATATAACACGCTTATTAATGCGCTTTAAATCTATCTCCCGGTTATATTTTCGTTTCACAGGCAATGGAAGTTATGTTCCTTTATTTACAGCAGCTAATTTGCTACTTTTATTTTAATGCAGTTGGCCTGTGATTCGGAAGTTTTCAGATAATTATGAACAATAGCAGTACTTTATTAAGGTTCTAACAGTTATTCAGCTCGAATAAGCCGAACTATTTCCCTCAAATTCATCATTTTAAACAATAATGCAATAGTTATCGAAAAGGTTCCCGAAAAAATAAGTCCGGTTAAAAAGCTCACCTGAATTTGAGAAAATATAAAAACCATAAGAATGGTTACGACGATAAAAACTAAATATTGCTTTGATTGATCAAGTGTAATGTGAAATGCAAAGATTTTGCGGCAAAGAAAAATTTGCACCAAACAGGCAAAAAGCTGAGATACAAATGCCGAAATGGCAGCCCCAACAGCCCCATGCATTGGGATGAGTACCAAGTTTAATATAATATTAATTATTAACGTTATACCCGCAATACGATTTAAATGCATTAGATTTCCATGTGCGGTGAGTAACGTCCCAAAAATATAGTTTAATGAAACTGGTATTAGAGTAAGCATTAGTAAAATAAATACTGAAACTGCTTTTGGAACAAGATCCACATATAAAAAATTTAAAATTGGAAAGGCAAAACCAACCAAATTGGCAACTAAAATAACCATACTGGTAAAGAGCATTGAAAAAGCCATTTTCACTAATGGACGGGGATCTTCTCCTTTTGAAAATTGTTTGGCAAACATAGGTAAGAGCAATGCAGCGAATAAAACGGCTATCATTCCAATGGCATCAAAAATACGAAACGATTGTGCATAAATACCGGCTTCATAAGCTCCACTTGAACTTATTCTCTCTAAAAAAACTGCATCAATCCGGTTGTGAATGGCCATTAAAAAGCCCAATAGGGCAAACGGAAAACTTTTAAACAGCAACCCGCGGGAGAATAGAGGGACTCCGCTAAATTCGAATTTACCATGATGATTATAGATAATTGCTAAAGCCATGAAACAAGCTAAGAAATAGGAAAAGGTTTGCAACAACACAAACAATTCAATACTAAAGGTAACATTCACCAACTTCCCCCAAATTAAAGCACTGCAAAGAACTACCATAAAAAACCGGTCCACTACTGATAAAATACTATCTGCCAGATACAATTGCAAACCACTGATATTCGATCGAAGAAAAAGTAGTATGGATGCAAGAAATTGATTCAAAGCCAGAATACCTATTAACACTAAAGCTGTTTTATTGTAATTCAAAAAAATGGCCATTGCCAAACAAATCAAAAGATACACTACGCCCAATAACAACTTTGTATAAATCAGGCGGGGAAAATAGGATGAGATAAGCTGTGGATTTTGAGCAATGCTTTTATTATTAAAATTAGTAATACCAAAATCGAGAATTGTATTAAAAAGAATAGCAAAATTGAATAAGGCAAAATACAAACCATATACTTGGTGGCCAAGCATATTCTGAACAGTCCGGTCAATTCCAAATACCCAAAATGGCTTAATAAGAGCATTTAAAAGTACCAGTAATAAAATATTTATTAAGAACTGTTTTTTCAACCCAAATAAATTTTTAGTAGATAAAGAAATGCTTAAACAAGTTTTTGTACCTGAGAATCAGCAGTCAGTTTCATATTTGTAAAATCGATACCTGAAATTAAATTGATTCCAGGTCTTTTACCTATTTCCAATGAGCCATATACTTGTTCACAACTCAATGCTCTTGCTCCGTTTAAAGTGCCCCAGCAAATCAAGTCTTCCAGTATTATTCCCGGGAAATTATGCTGCAAAGTTTTGAGTTCTTCTAAAACAGATAATTTATTATTCGATGCAAGGCTATCCGTACCAATGGCAAAATTAAAACCTTTCTCTGAAAGTAAACTAATAGGTGGAAGAGTACCTTCAATATAGAGGTTTGAGTTTGGGCATAATACTAAAAATAAGTTTTCGCTTAGTGTTCTAAGAAAAGGAATATCTTCCTGTCGTGTAAATGTATTATGAACCAACAGAAGTTTCGATGCTTGCTTATAAAAAGGCAAAAGAGCTTCAATTGACGATTTGCCTTTTGGCAACATACTGGCAAATTCTGAATCAATATACTTTAAAAAATCAGCTATGATACCTTTTTTCTGGGCAAATAATAAATCTTCATCAGCATTTTCCTGATTATGAACACTCCATGTCACTGGGCGTGCATGCGATGCATGTGCAATTTTCTTCCAAAGAACTTCTGACAAGGAGTAGGGCGCATGTGGGGTAATATTGCCAACTAAACCATACTTTTTTTGCAGTTCCCGTAGAATATCCAGGCCATTTTGCCAAGCTAAATCAGAAATATTTGCTTGAATTCCAAATATTTCAATAAAAGAATGAAAGTATATCTTACTGATTTTCTTTACCGAAAAACTAATAGTAGAGTTTGAAATATCGCCACAGACAACAATGCCGGCCTCGACCATTTCTTTTTCAGCAAGGATTATGGATTTTAAAGGATCGTCCAAACTGCGAAGGGTTCGAATATTTTTTACAAACTCAACTAGTGAAGACTTCATAGGAATTTTCCCTTTTAGATGAGACAACTCCAGATGACAATGTGCATTAACAAATCCGGGGGTAATAATTCCGTTATAAAATTCCAGATTAGCTTCCTCCTTAAATACACCCTTATTATCAATCAGAGCAATTATTTCACCATCTTCGTTACATGTAACTGTTCCATATTTAAGGGGCTTCCCGTTAACCGGGTAAATATAATGCGCCGATAGCTTTCTAATCATGCCGTTATTGGGCCAAATAATAAACTCTCAACCCGGTAATAGAAACATGCTTTTCCCAGTTACCGGACTGCTCATCATGATCGAGCAAATAACCTTTAATATGAGTAATTTTAGGGTTTTTTAGCTCTTTCGAAAAATTTAAAAAAGTAGTCCTGGAATTTTTGACATACATCGAATCAATAAATTTTTGACGATACCCCCCCCTTTTACCATTATCGTACCAAAAATATAGATGTAAACGGGGATTTACAGATTCGTCATTTGCAAGCATTTTACTAAGTAGGGTAACAGTATATTTACCTTTCCCGGGAATTTTCAAGCTAACCGGAATTTTTTTCCGCGGGCCTTCCACAGGGAGGTACCAAAAATTTTTGCCTGTCCACAAGTTTTTTGTTGTATCGTTATACGATGGTCGGAACTGGTAGTGTTCCTGCTCCATTTTACTCAATCCAATTATAACATCTTCATAGATTTTATCAAATTTATCCGAATGAATTGCATAATACTTCAGTGTAGTATCAAATTCAGCTTTTGAAAAACCGTAGTTCCTTAAAATAGCATTATAAAAATTGACAGAATCGTTATGAAGTTTGCTTATTTGAAAATGATTCATGTAATAAATATCAGACAAATGAATATCGGATAAGATTGAAACCAAAGCCTCGCGGGGAATGATATTCTTTTTTTCGTCTTTATGGCACGACATAAAGATTATAGCCAAGAGAGCTAAAAAAGCCAACTTTTTCATATTCTAAAACGAATTATTAAGACACAAATCTAAGGGATTTTTTAAAAGCACGCTTAATTATGGGCAGGATGATATGGAATTTGAAAATAAAAAGACGATCCTTTACTGGGTTCTGATTCGACCCAAATTCGACCTTCCATTAAATCGACCAAATTTTTGGTAATATACAAACCCAAACCGGCCCCTTCAAATTTCTTTAAGTGATTTTCTTTCGCTTGTTCAAAACGGTTAAAAATTCTTGATTTTGCTTCGTCATTCAGTCCTATTCCTGTGTCTTTAACATAAAATACCAATGAATCGGTATTATTTCGATGATACCCAAATTCAATAAATCCTTCTTTTGTAAATTTAACGGCATTCGACAAAAGGTTTATCATAATTTGCCGAAATCGAACAGGATCAAGGAATATAATACTATTAGGATTGGTAAATTCATTTTTCATTACTAAAGTAACATTTGCAGATCGCCGGGTATGCAATTCACCTAAAAATGTGGAATACAGTTCGTCCATAATTTCATTCAAATCGCACTTTTCTTCCTCCAGACTAATTTGATTTGATTCAATCCGCGAAATGTCAATTATATCGTTTATAAGCTGTAAAAGGTGCTTCCCTTTTTCATGAATAATATTAAAATACATTTCCTGCTTATCAGGCGACACAGCATCATTTCGCAGTAGTTCTGAGAAACCAAGTATCGCATTCATAGGACTCCTTATTTCGTGCGACATATCAGCCAGAAAGCTTGATTTTTGTTTATCCGACAATTCAGCCTTTTCTTTGGCAAGCTTAATATTCTCGCGAATTTGAACATCCTTCCGCATTCTTTTTTTAATACCTTCGAGAAGAATAGAAAGTGTTATGGTTACAGCAAGGTTTATTACTAAAAAATTAATAGAAACTGCAATCCAACCTGCGGTATCATAAAAACCGAATAACTGGTTTTTAAAATATCCATATTCCAATCCAAAAGTAAAGAGCAATAATGTCGCGAAATTTAAACTTAAAGCAAAATAGGCTACACGCAAACCCAATAATAAACCTGCAAAAACCGGAAAAGAGAATAACCAAACTAATCCAGCTCCGTATGGGCCAACAAAAATGAGGATATACACACCAACCAGATAAAATATGACAGAAATAGAGAAGGATTTGATTTCGTAAGTAATCTTTTTAGAAATTATTACAAAGGCAAGTATAATATAGAGTACTATATTTAAAACTGCAACTACATAAAGGTTTACTAACAAAGAAGCAATAATGCTTAATATCAGCACCGGGATTGAAAAGTATAATAGCGAAAAAGATAAATAAAAAAGAATTTTTTGACGCCAAAAGATAACTCCGTCTTCTGGAACAGCTGAAATTTCAGGAATTAATCTGGCTAAAAAATTAAAAAACCGGCCGATATATGAGCTAAATTGTATCAAACTCCTTCATTTTAGTGTTTACATCTAAGAAACAAACCGTTATACGTGAATAAAATTGTTTGTTATACAAAACATCCAAAAAACTTTTATTACCTAAAACTCTTTTATATTATTGCACAAAAAATTGAGCAACTACTTAAAATTTATTCCGCGATTAACTTCTTTAACAAGCGATGTTATTTACAACTCAAAGCCTCTGGACAAGAGCTTTGAAATTGCTTTTAAACATTTATCTGATTTAAAACCTGCCGACAAAGAGTTTCTTTTTCAAACCGCAACGTATATCATCAGATATTGGATTTTACTGGATGAAATTTATAAAAATTTGTTTAATACTCAAAAAAAAGATTTCCAGAATATCCTTTATATTCAACAAACAATTGATCGTTATGTTAAAAAAGAGCTAAAAAAGCCAAACAGTTCAGAGCTAAAAATTATTGAATGCTACCAAAATGCTTCAAAAACAAGACATATCCGGGAATCCTATCCTGTTTGGCTCGACGACTGTTGCAACCTCGAACTTCGGGATAGCTGGGATTCACTTTCTAACGTACTAAACAACCAGGCAGAAATAGTTCTTCGTGCTAACTCTCTTAAAACAACAACACAAGAGTTACTTCAATTACTAAAGAATTCAGGAAAAGAGGTTTCTGAAATTGAAAACTATCCGGATGCAATTAAGTTAACTGCTTTTTTTAATGTTTTTAAAAACGAATTATACCAGGCAGGGTATTTTGAAATGCAAGATGCAGCTTCGCAAAGAATTGCCCCCTTCCTTGATTTATCGACTGGAATGCGCGTTATTGATGCATGTGCCGGAAATGGCGGAAAAACGCTTCATATCTCAGGGCTGATGAAGAACAAAGGTAAAATTATTGCCATGGATATTGCACCCTATAAGCTGGAAGTATTAAAAAAACGGTTGAAAAGATCTGGAGCATTTAATGTTGAAACCAGGCACATTGAATCATCGAAAACAATTAAGCGGATGTATAATTCGGCTGACAGGCTTTTGCTTGATGTCCCCTGCAGTGGGCTGGGAGTTTTAAAAAGAAATCCGGATATTAAATATCATATCACTGCTGAGAAGCTTCTTGAAATTCAAAAAACTCAAGGAGAAATTCTTGACAAATACTCGGGAGTACTCACTAAAGGAGGAATCATGGTATACGCTACCTGTAGCATCCTTCCATCGGAAAATGAGTTACAGGTAAAATCTTTTCTTGAAAAAAAGCAGGGTAATTTTGAAATGATAGAAGAGAAAACCATCTCCCCCACAGAAGGATATGATGGTTTTTATATGGCAAAACTGAAAAGGATTTAACAGTTACTCATAACGCATAGCATCGGATGGATTTTTTCGGGCAGCTTTAGCAGCTTGATAAAAAATTGTGAAAAATGAAATAAAAGCCGATGCAAGCGCTACCCAAATAAAATCCTGATAATTGATAGGAATTCTGTATGAAAAATCCTGCAACCACCAAGTTATTATAAAATAAGAAAGAGGCCAGGAAATTAATAAAGCAATCCCGATAAGTTTGAAAGTATCCTTTGTTAACATAAATACAATACCTTCAAAAGTAGCACCCATCGATTTCCGAATCCCTATTTCTTTCATCCGCATACCAGCCGTAAATGCTATTAGTCCAAACAAACCCAAACAGGCAATAAATATTGAAAATATTGAAAAGGAGAGGAATATGGAAGCAATACGTTTTTCTGTTGAGTACAACTTGGAGAAATCATCGTCAAGCCAAAAATATTCAAAAGGATAGTCGGACGTATAATAATCCCATTTTTGTTGAATAGCAGTTACCGTTTTGGGCAAGTTCCGTGTTTTAACCCTAACCACAATAAACCCTTCAACATTTTTCCGCATGAGCGTCATAATCAAAGGTTCCACATTATAATGGAGCGATTTGAAATTGAAATCTTTCATCACTCCAATAATAGTAAGCTTGTCTTGTAACTTTTTATTTAAAGGAATAATTAAAGACTTGCCAATGGGTTGGTCAAAACCGAGTTTTTTAGCAGCAGTCTCGTTTATCACCGCTCCTAAGCTATCGGATGAATTTCCTTCAACGAAAAAATGCCCTTCTTTCATTTGTATTCCCAAAGCATCAGCATATCCCCTGCTAACCAGAGAGTGATATAATAAATAAGCGTTTCCTGGTTCCGATTCTTTAAAGAAACTATTATACCAATAATTTTTCCCTGGTATATGAGTTGAATTTGCAATGGCAAGCACATCAGGAATTCTTTCAATTTCCTGCTTAAAAGCTTCAATATGGTGTTTTAGTCCATCGGAACGTTTAATGACAAACGCACGTTCTTTATCGAAACCTAAATCCCGATGATTCATAAAAACTAACTGGCGGTATACCGAACAGGTAAAAATCATTATCAAAATGGAGATTGAGAATTGAATCACCACCAAATAGTTTCGTAAGCCAATGCTCTTTATAGAACTCTTTAAATTCCCTTTAATTACATTGAGAGGATTAAATGAGGCAATAACAAAAGCCGGATAACTGCCAGAAATTATTCCGCAAAATATAACTACTGAAATTAAAAAAACTAAATTTCCGGGAGTCAACAAAATATGAAGGCTAACCTGCTTTTGAATCATTTGCAAATATGCCGGGGTCAATAATTCAACAATTACCAATGCTATTGCAAAAGAAAAAAGACTTAGGAATACAGATTCCACGAGAAATTGAACCTTCAGCTGTCTGCGGGAAGATCCTAATATTTTTCGAATAGTTACCTCTTTAGCCCTACTGGAGGATCGGGCCGTAGCAAGGTTCATAAAATTAACACAGGCAATGAGTAATATTAATATTGCAACAATTGTTAAGATCGAAATATAGTATAACTCGCCATTGGTTTCTAATTCAACCTGAATGTTTGAATGGAGGTGAATTGAGGTCAGTGGTTGGGTAAAAAAACTATACGTATTACCAGACCGGATATATTCGTTAATTGAAATGCCCAAAACTGATTCGACTTCAGGTCCTACGTACTTTTCCACTAAACCATCGAGTGATTTTTGAAAATCGGAAATTAAATAATCCTTTTGCAAAAGGGCATATGTGTAGAACATATGAGAACCCCAGATATTATTATTTGCCCCTTTAATGGATGATAGTGATGCCAGAAAATCGAAATGAAAATGAATATTTTCGGGGACTTCCACTACTCCCGTAATTGTATAATATGTACTGTCAGATTCAATCCGGAGTTGCTTCCCTACAGGGTTTTCATCGCCAAAATACCGTAAAGATGATTTCCTCGATAACACAACAGTATTAGGAGTATCCAGCGCATTTAACGGATCACCATAAATAAAAGAAAAGTTGAAAACATCAAAAAAACAGGAATCAGCAAATAATACCCCACTTTCGTTAAATTTTTTATCGTTATATCGCACCAGCCATTCGCCAAAACGAGCTATCCGCGTTGCAGTAACAACACCGGGGACTTCTTTCCTTAAGGTATTCGCCATTGGTGAAGCAGTTACCGCCTGGTTCAAACGGCTACCCGCCATATTGCCATTTACACAAACCCTATATATCTGCTTATTATGGTTAAACGATTTGTCATAACTCATTTCATATTCAACAAACATCCAAATGAACATAAAACAAGCTAATCCAGCAGACAAGCCCAAAATATTTAAAAGCGTATAAGAACGATGCTTTAATAAGTTCCGACGTGCAACCTTTATATAGTTTTTATACATCTAAATGTTATCCCTGAAATTCTAAAATCACAAATAATTGCGCACTAAATTACTTCAAACAACTTGATCTTAAATATCATTTTTCAAGTTCTTCGAATAAATTTTTTTTAACCTCTGTTCATTTATTCAAATTTGATTTTAACAAAATAGGAATATGATTTTATTTGAAGATAAAACCTAAAAGGGAAGGTTGGAATGCACTTCCAATCATAAAATTTCTAAAAATGGAATTCGAATTATTTTTACTCTACTTCTAAAAGATTAAACATTAGTTCAATTGCCTCAGAAAGTTCTTCACCATCCTCACGCATTTGATCATCCCCTTCATCGTAATACCAGTTAATTGTTAATCCAAAACCTAGCTTTTTTATACCACGCATTATTTCAAGAATGGTATAAATCATTTTAGAAGAAGCAGAATTAAAATAGGAAAAATAGAAATTGCAGGTAAGATCGTATTTATCCTGACCAGCATAAAACATTTTTTTGAGGGAAGATTCGTAATCGGCAAACCAATTATAAATTTGAGTATAAAATTCTATTGCGTTTTCGGGCCTGGACACTCCTTTTAAATCAAATGTACGGTTTAAAGGGTCAAGGTTTATTTCTGGTGTATATTCTGTAGCATGAATAATCAACGGCTCCATATCTCTGTCCATCAAGGTTTAACATCAAGTTTAATAATATAATAATAAATATCCGTGGCAATTTCATTAAAACTATAGCAGATTTTGCTTCCGCTTGCTTTTGCCATTTCTATATAACCCAGCCCGGCTCCTCCAACATCAGAGAATTGTCCGTTTGCAATAGTCTTTTTATATAACTCCCGTAATCCTGTTTCATCTAAATTATTAACCGTATCAATTTTCGCAGAAATCAAACTTTTTTCTTTGCCTAGTATAGTATTACCAACTTCTATTGTAAAATTGTCATCAGTTTTCAAAATACGAAAATAGGGGGGATTTGCTTCCTGATAGGATTGTAAAGATTTTTGATTCTCTATATACCGAAAACTATTCTCCATTGTTTCGATTGTAATGGTAAGAAGCCGCTTATAAGTATTTACCTTTTCTCCCATTAAATCAAGAGTTTCCTTCAATCGAGGCAAAAGTTGACTAATAGTATTAAAGGTAATTTGCCCTTTAAATTCTAGCACAACAACTGAAGGAGTTTCTTCCATATAGTATATTTATTACTCTTGAAAATCTTTTTTCAAAAAGAATATCAACGTTTTTATAAACCTAAAAGATATATGAATTTAATAAAAATTTAATAATTATAAAAATGTGAATTTAAGCGTTTTATTTTAGAACTACTAAATGATCAATTATTTTCAATATAGCCGGTATCGTTAAACAAATCTTTTGATTGAGCCGCGTCTGTAGCCAGTTTATCGCACCTGTTGTTTTCTAGGTTTGTGGCATGCCCCTTTACCCAATGAAATTTCACACGATGATTTCGATATATGGAAAGGAAACGCATCCATAAATCCGGGTTTTTTTTATCCTTAAAGGCTTTCTTTTCCCACCCAAAAACCCATCCTTTTTCAACTGCATCAACAACATATTTGGAATCAGTATAAACAGAAACATTACTACTTGGATGTTTTAATTCTTCCAATGCCACAATTACCCCTAATAACTCCATACGGTTATTGGTTGTTAGTTTAAAGCCTTTAGAGAGTTCCTTGCGGTAAGGACCGGAGATTAGAACAACTCCATATCCACCAGGACCAGGATTCCCTCTGGAAGAGCCATCGGTATATATAATGATGGGATTGCTCAAACTACCTTTTTACATATTGAGTGGTGTAATACTTTTCGTATTCACCTGTAATAACATTATTTAACCAAGCTTCATTTTCCAGATACCAGTCGACAGTTTTTTCAAGCCCCTCTTCGAATTGAAGAGATGGCTTCCAACCTAATTCTCTTTGAATTTTTGTTGAATCAATGGCATAGCGTAAATCGTGTCCCGCACGGTCCTTTACAAAAGTTATCAGCTTTCGGGATGTTCCCTCAGGTCTGCTTAGCTTTTGATCCATTATTTTGCAAAGTAAATAGATCAAATCAATATTTGTCCATTCATTATGACCCCCAATATTGTAAGTTTCTCCAATTGTCCCATGATGAAATACCTGATCGATTGCCCTGGCATGATCAACCACAAATAACCAATCGCGGATGTTTTCTCCCTTTCCGTAAACAGGAATTGGTTTACTATTTTTTATATTGTGAATAGACAGCGGTATTAACTTTTCGGGAAATTGGTTTGGTCCATAGTTATTCGAGCAATTCGAGATAACAACAGGGAGCTTATAAGTGTGATAATAAGCTCTGACTAAATGGTCTGAACTAGCTTTTGATGAAGAATAGGGGCTTCTTGGATCGTAGGCTGTTTCCTCAGTAAATAGCCCTGAACTTCCTAAAGATCCATATACCTCATCAGTAGAAATATGGTAGAATAGTTTTCCTTCCATTTTATCTTTCCAGGCGGCACGGGCGGCATTTAAAAGCGTAACAGTCCCAACAATATTGGTTTGAATAAACGCAAGAGGGTCGGCAATGGAACGATCTACATGCGATTCGGCAGCTAAATGAATTATACCATCGAAACTATATTTTGAAAAAACTTCATTAATGGCGTTTACATCGGTAATATCAGCCTTAACAAAAGTATAGTTTGGCGCATTTTCAATATCTCTCAGGTTTTCCATATTGCCGGCATAAGTAAGGCAATCCAGGTTAATAATGTTATAGTCGGGATATTTATTAACAAACAACCTTACCACATGCGAACCAATAAATCCGGCACCTCCTGTAATCAATAACGTCTTCATACTATTTTTATAAGCAACTATTTTTTATTTCTATAATGTTGTTCCCATTTCCAGGCAGAAAGCATAGTTTCATCGAGTGTACTTTGAGATTTCCAACCCAATACATGGTTAGCATGGGTTGTATCTGCCCAAACTTTTTCTATGTCTCCGGGACGGCGATCGACCAATTTATAATTCAATTTTACACCACTAACTTTTTCAAATGTATTAATTACATCTAAAACGGTATTTCCATTACCCGTACCAATATTGAATACTTCGTAATTCGATTTATTTTTATTTTCTAACAACCGTTTTATAGCCACAACATGAGCTTTAGCCAAATCGACAACATGAATATAATCGCGGACACAAGTACCATCGGGTGTATTATAATCGTTCCCAAAAACTTTAAGTTCTTGTCTTAACCCTATTGCTGTTTGTGTGATAAAAGGCACCAGGTTTGCCGGCACTCCTATAGGAAGCTCGCCAATTAATGCCGATGGGTGTGCACCAACCGGATTAAAATACCGCAGCGAAATGGCCCTGAGGGAAGAAATAGCATGAATGGTATCGGTTAATATTTCCTCACAAATCTGTTTGGTGTTCCCATACGGAGACATAGCTTTTTGAATAGGAGCTTGTTCCGTTACGGGAAGTTGTTCGGGTTGACCATAAACAGTACACGAGGATGAGAAAACGATATTTGGAACCTTATATTTACTCATTGCCTCCAAGATATTTATCAAAGAAGATAAATTATTCCTATAATAAAGAAGAGGATTGTCTACAGATTCGCCAACTGCTTTGGAAGCTGCAAAATGGATAATGGCAGAAATATCATTGTATTTTGTAAAAAAATCAAGCACCTTCTCCCGATCACATAAATCAAATTGCTCAAACAGCGGTCTTACTCCAGTAATTTTCTCAACACCATCAAGTGAATCCTTTGTTGAATTAGAAAGATTATCGATGATGACGACATCATACCCTACGTTAATAAGTTCAACTGCTGTATGCGATCCAATGTATCCTGTTCCTCCAGTTACCAGTACAGTTTGCTTTTTCATTTTTTAAATTTTATATTATAAACTCCAATAAGCTAATTTCTTAATTTTATTACGGTATATGCCTTTAACGTCTACCAAAATTCCAGGTGTTGTGGATAATTTTAAAAAATAATCCTCACTCAAATTAGAGTATTCGCTATGATTCACCGCAACAACAATAGCGCTGTAATTATTCCCGGGCTTTTCTATCAAACCAAAGCCATATTCATGTTTTAGACTTTCAGAATCTGCATAAGGATCAATAACCTCAACTTCAATTCCATAAGATATTAATTCATGTACAACATCCGCAACTTTAGAATTTCGGATATCGCTCACATTTTCTTTAAAAGTAGCTCCCATTACCAATACCTTTGCATTTTTTATGCTAATATCAGCAGAAATCATTTTTTTAATTGTTTGCTTGGCAATATATTCTGCAATCGAATCGTTAATTTTTCGCCCTGAACTGATTATTTGAGCATGAATACCCAATTCCTTGGCCTTGTAGGTTAAATAATATGGGTCGACACCAATACAATGGCCTCCAACCAACCCCGGGAAGAATTTCAAAAAATTCCACTTAGTTCCGGCGGCTTCCAATACTTCGTAAGTATTTATCCCCATTTTATTGAAAATAACCGAAAGCTCGTTCATAAATGCAATATTAATATCGCGCTGCGAGTTTTCGATAATTTTGGCAGCCTCGGCAACTTTAATTGAACTTGCCCTATGAACACCTGCGGTAACAATCAACTCGTAAACCTTTGCAATAGCATCAAGTGATTCAGCATCGCACCCCGATACAACCTTCGTAATCTTTGTAATTGTATGTTCTTTATCCCCAGGATTTATTCTTTCCGGAGAATAACCAACTTTAAACCCGGTATTAAATTGTAAACCCGAAATGCTTTCAAGCAAAGGAACACAATCTTCTTCGGTACATCCGGGGTAAACTGTTGATTCATAAACAACATAATCGCCCTTTTTGAGAGCACATGCAACTGATTTCGAAGCACCCAATAAAGGTTTTAAATCAGGAAGATTGTGTTCATCGATTGGGGTAGGAACAGCAACAATAAAAAACTTTGCCTGCCTCAATACATCAATAGAAGACGTAAATTCAATATCGCAATTTTTAAAGGCTTCACTTTCCAGCTCTTCACTTGGATCTATACCCTGACGCATCATTTCCAAACGATCCTCACGAATATCGAATCCAATTACTGAAAGCTTGCGGGCAAATTCCAAAGCAATTGGTAACCCAACATAACCCAGCCCGATAACGGCTAGTTTATCTTTTTTTGTTATTAAATTTTCGTAAATCATTTGACGTTTAAACAAAATGGATGATAATCGCCTTGAATTCCAATTGGCGAAGAATTTCGAATATTATATACTGTATTAATAGAATTACGGGCAGCCTCAAGTCCAAAACCCCTACCTGCGAGTATTTCCTGATATGTTTTTGTATGAAGATCGGTAAATCCTTCACTAAATTCAATTTCTTCCTTGTCAAGGGTAATAGAGCGGTATGTTCGCTGACCTTTTGTTTTTATATCGTGTGGCACATCATTATAATCAATACTTAAAAACCACCGGACCCGAGCCTTCTCGAGCTGAAAAAATCCTGCAACTTTATCCTCCTTTGCTAAATGAACAACACTTTTTTCGACTGGTCCAAAAATCCAGGATAACATATCGAAGAAATGCACACCGATATTCGTAGCCACGCCACCTGATTTTTGCATGTCGCCTTTCCAGGATGTGTGATACCAATGCCCACGACTAGTTATATATGCCAAATCAATATCGTAAATTTTATCTTTAGGTCCTTGTGCAATTTTTTCCTTTAGATTAATTATGGCAGGATGCAGCCGAAGTTGTAGTACATTATATACTTTTTTCCCGGTCTCCTTCTCCATTTCAACCAGGCCATCAATATTCCAGGGGTTAAGTACAATGGGCTTTTCGCAAATAACATCGGCCTGGTTACGCAAACCAAAACGAATATGCGAATCATGTAGATAATTAGGAGAACAAATACTCACATAATCAATTTTGCGTTCAGTTCTCCTTAATTTATCGATATGACGATCAAATCGCTCAAACTCTGTAAAAAAGTCGGCTTGCGGAAAAAAGCTGTCCATAATTCCGACACTGTCAAATTTGTCGAGCGCCGCTACAAGCTCATTTTTGGTTTCCTTAATTGCTTTTAGATGGCGTGGCGCAATAAATCCGGCTGCCCCAACCAAAGCAAAATTAAATTTTTGATCACTCATGATTCCATTTTATTTACTTTATTCTCATTAAAAATATATTTTTCGCCCGATTCAGGGCAAATAGCTATTCCATTCCCATCAAAATTAAGACGGTGTCCATATTCACTCATCCATCCAATATGCCGAGCCGGATTTCCTAATACCAGGGAATATGGCTTTACATCTTTCGTTACAACTGCTCCTGCTCCAATAAACGCGTACCTGCCAATGGTATGGCCACAAACAATTGTGGCATTGGCTCCAATGGTTGCTCCTTTTTCAACATAGGTCTTTTTGTATTCTTCCTTGCGACTTATAGCACTTCGAGGATTAATAACATTGGTAAATACCATGGAGGGACCCAGAAAAACATCATCTCCGCAAATAACACCCGTATAGATGGAAACATTATTTTGAACCCGTACATTATTTCCAAGAATAACATCGGGCGAAACAACTACATTTTGACCAATATTACATTTCTCACCAATTACACAACCTGACATTATATGAGAAAAATGCCAAATTTTTGTACCATTCCCAATTGCGCAACCTTCATCAATTATAGCCGAAGGATGTACAAAAAAATCATTTTCTGCCATTTAATATTTTTTATTTTGATAAAAACTCAGTAATTGTTGATGTAATATATTCCAATTGTTGGTTGTCCAACTCAGTATGCATTGGCAATGAAAGTACCGATTTGCAAAGAAATTCACTAACAGGAAAGTCGCCTTGCCTATACCCTAAATACTGATATGCATGCTGCAAATGCATGGTGACAGGATAATATACCATAGCGGGAATGCCTTTCGATTGAAGAAAGTTTTTTAAACCATCCCTATCAGCATCTTTAATGATGACAGTATATTGATGGAAGATATGATTTGAATATGAAACTCGTAGTGGAATCTTGATTTTTTGCTCATTTTGAAACGCTCTGTCATAATAATCAGCAGCTTTTTGACGCGCTGTATTATAATGCTCTAAATTTTTCAATTTTACATTTAAAATAGCGGCCTGTATAGTGTCCAGCCTACTGTTAATACCAATATGGTCATGATAATACCTAACCTTCATACCATGATTAGCAATAGAGCGAATCATTAAGGCAAGTTCATCATTGTTGGTAAACAAAGCGCCACCATCCCCAAAACAACCCAGATTTTTTGACGGGAAAAAAGAAGTACAACCAATATCTCCAATAGTACCAGCTTTTTGCAAAGTCCCATCGTTATATTGAAAATCCGCCCCCATAGCCTGAGCGGAATCTTCTATAACAAAAAGCTCATATTTATTAGCAAGCTTCATAATCTGTTCCATATCGCAACATTGCCCAAACAGATGAACCGGAACAATTGCCTTTGTTTTTGATGTGATTAATTTCTCAATAGATTCGGGCGAAAGAAGAAATGTATTTTCATCAACATCAGCTAGTACTGGTTTTAAACCTAGCATAGCAATAACCTCAACAGTAGCAATAAAAGTAAAATTGGTTGTAATAATTTCATCGCCAGGCTTTAACCCAAGCGCCATCATGGCAATTTGAAGGGCATCGGTACCATTTGCACATGGTATAACATGCTTTACAGAAAGGTATTGCTCCAAATTTTTTTGAAATACTTTGACTGCACTTCCATTTATAAATTCACTATTATCTATAACTTCCTGTATAGCTGCGTCTAAATCTTGTTTAATTTGAAGGTATTGACCCTTAAGGTCGACCATTTTTATTTCATTCATAATAGGAAAGTAAAAGACTTACGAAAATACAAAAATTGTTTAATTGTGACCTAATCCTTTTTTTTAATAAAATCTTTTGAAGAAAACTTTATCTCGAACGCTACATGCTATTTTTTTTTACTTTTGTTTCAAAATAACTTTAAGTGGCATTATTCCAATTTATAAAAGATTTACTTTATACCTGCGACAATCTTATTATTCCTGGTTTTGGCGGTTTTGTTGCCCAATATTCTCCAGCAAGAATAAACACTGAAAAGGAAGTAATATTGCCTCCTTATAAGCAATTTATTTTCAATCCAACCCTTATTGAAGACGATGGTGTTTTCAATAATTTTGTCCAATTCAAACTGGGTGTTTCTCAGGAAGAAGCGAAAAAAGAGGTTTCGGAATTAGTAAATGAATTCTGGAAAAAATTAAATGATGGCGAAACTATATTTATAGAAGGAGTTGGATATTTTTCACTGGACGATGATAAATTAATCCGTTTTGAGAAGGAACATGAAAGTAATTTCGATGCTGATTCCTATGGATTAAGTGAAATTGGACTAAAGTCTTCCCAAAAGCAAACAAAACTTATTCCAGATATAGAGAGTCCAAAGCGAAAAAGGCCAATTGCAAAAATCCTGGTTATATTTCTTCTCATAAATATAATTGGTGGGTTTGCTGCTTTTGTCTATTGGAAATTTGAACCCATTCAAACTTACTTTAAGCATTTCAATAGCTCAAACACCAATATTTCTCAGGCAGATACTAACTCTAAGGTAATTTCCGATTTTCGGGATACATCCGGACTGGGACAATCGCTCGATACATCAACTCATATTCAAAAAGCTCTTTACTATGAAGAGCCAGTAAAGAAAGATACCACTGCAAAAGAAAACGTTTCCGCTAAATTTTATATTATTGCCGGAAGTTTTCAAAGTTATGAGAAGGCCAAAATCCATGCAAACATTTTGAAAAAAGATGGATTCTCACCCGAAATTATTGAATTTAGCCAACAAAAATTCAGAGTTTCCATTGGCGAATTCAATACAGAAGAAGATGCCATGCTTAAATTGGATACATTTAAAGCCAAAAAGGGAGCTGAAAACGCCTGGATTGCCAAAAAATAATAGGTTCAATTTTTGCGGTTCCTTTCTGTTGTAAGTGTTTTTAAACATTCACATAAAATCTGAACACTGCGAAAAATCAGGATTTTCAGTAGCTATTCCCCGTATTTTCGCGACGTTATTAAATTGCCGTCATGGAGAATATTTTAATTATTGGCGCCGCCGGACAAATTGGTTCGGAGTTAACCCTTGCTCTTCGAAAAGAGTATGGCGATGAACATGTTTATGCTACTGATATACGACAGGCGCCACGCGATATAGTTGAAGGAGGCCCCTTTCAGATACTCGATGTAATGGATGACAAACGCCTCATTCATTTTGTTATCCGTCATAAAATTACCCAAATTTACCATTTGGCAGCCGTACTTTCCGGAAATGCCGAAAGGATTCCAATTCAAGCCTGGCAAATTAATATGTCGAGTTTGATGAATATTCTCGACTTAGCAAAGGAAGTAGAAGAAATAAAAAAAGTTTTCTGGCCCAGCTCTATTGCCGTTTTCGGACAAACTACGCCACAGATAGCAACTCCACAATTAACAGTAATGGAACCTAATACTGTTTATGGAATTAGTAAGTTGGCTGGTGAACGCTGGGTAGAATATTACAACCGCAGGTATAAACTCGATGTAAGAAGTATTCGCTATCCCGGGCTTATTAGCTACAAAACAGAAGCGGGAGGCGGAACAACTGATTATGCGGTTGAAATATACTACGATGCAGTGAAGAATAATTCGTATGAATGCTTTCTAAAAGAAGATACCGAACTACCAATGCTTTTTATGCCGGACGCCATAAAAGCCACTATTGATCTGATGCATGCTGACCCCGCCAAACTAACAGTAAAATCAAGCTACAGTATAGGTGCTATTAGTTTCTCCCCAAAAGATGTAGCCAAAGAAATTCGGAAACACAAGCCCAATTTTGAAATTATATATAAACCAGATTTTCGGCAGGCAATTGCCGACTCCTGGCCTAAAAGCATAGATGCCTCTGTTGCCGAGCATGATTGGGGTTTCAAACCGACATTCGACCTGGCAAAAATGACTGAAATAATGCTACAGGAAATAGAAAGTAAGACAATTAAAAAGTAGTAATTTCATTTTTCATTTTCTATCACTCAATTTTTGATTCTTATAATTGTTTTCGTATGTATGGAAAAATAAAAACATTCCTCCAACAAGAGTTGGAGACAATAAAAGCAGGCGGAATTTATAAAACCGAACGAATAATTTCCTCCCCACAAGCGCCTCATATTAAACTTCAAAATGGCAAGGAAGTTCTGAATTTTTGCGCCAATAACTATTTGGGACTTTCAGCGCATCCAAAAGTTATTGAGGCTGCGCACAGAGGATTGGATTCTCGTGGCTTTGGCATGTCCAGTGTACGTTTTATCTGCGGCACCCAGGATATTCACAAAACTTTGGAACAAAAAATTGCTTCCTATTTTCATACGGAGGATACTATATTATATGCCGCTTGTTTCGATGCAAACGGAGGGGTTTTCGAACCACTTTTTTCTGAAGAAGATGCAATTATCTCCGATGCATTAAACCATGCTTCCATTATTGATGGCGTTCGGTTATGCAAGGCGCAGCGTTACCGATACGCTAATGCAGATATGGCCGACTTGGAGGACCAACTAAAAAAAGCCCAGGAACAAAGATTTAGGATTATTGTAACGGATGCTGTTTTTTCGATGGATGGAAATGTTGCTCCATTGGATAAAATTTGTGCACTTGCCGAAAAATATGATGCCTTAGTTATGGTAGATGAGTGCCATTCTGCTGGGGTTTTAGGAAAAACAGGAAAAGGAATTACAGAATTATTTGGCCTTGAAGGGAAAGTAGACATTATTACAGGAACGCTTGGAAAAGCATATGGGGGAGCAATTGGTGGATTTACAACTGCCAAAAAAGAAATTGTAGAATTATTACGTCAACGCTCCCGGCCTTACCTGTTCTCAAATTCGTTGCCTCCATCTGTTGTAAGTGCAGGCATTGCAGTGTTTGACTTGTTGGAATCGTCTACCAGTATCCATGATTCGCTGGTTGAAAATACACAGTATTTTAAAGAAGCCATTGTAAAGGCAGGATTCGACATAAAGCCAACCCAATCGGCCATTGTGGCTATTATGCTTTACGATGCAAAATTATCGCAGCAATTTGCTGCAAAGCTTTTAGAAGAAGGAATATATGTTACCGGCTTTTTCTACCCAGTAGTGCCAAAAGAACAAGCTCGAATAAGGGTACAACTCTCGGCTGCTCACGAAAAATCTCAGCTCGACAAAGCTATCGGCGCATTTGTTAAGGTTGGGAAAGAGCTGGGAGTAATAAAATAATTCGGTATATCCTTCGTTTATTCATTAGAAAATCTCAAGTACTTCTTCTGTATAACTTCAGGTTTTATTAGGTTTATAAATAGGGGAAAGGGGCTTTTAGCCCCTTTTTTCGTTTACTGCTTTTTAAATATCACGACGTCCCTCTCTTTAGCCTCTATTGCTTCAAAGAAAAGCTTTAAATCAGCATAAAAATAAGAAGGTATGAATGCCTGATTAATCTCAAAAACACTGGTAATCGTTACTTTATTTTTATCCGATTGGGTCTGCAATGAATATGTCAACGCACTAGCCTGCATTTTCAGTATTTCACTTTTAGGAAGTGAGGCTATCGTATAACCCTCCGGAATTGGTATTGAAATTTCGTGTATTAACGATTGCTCGTAACCAAAATCGACAGGATGCACTCTCTGTAAATCAACAAAGGAATTTATTACAGTATTCAAATTTTTGAAAGGTGAAAAAGAGAGAAGTGAATCTTCATTCATCACATCTGCAGAAAGTCTGACATTCCATAATAAAGGCTCGTCATATTTTTCCAGGTTAAGGACTTTAAGATCTTTCGGAGTTTTATTCTTAAGTGGCGGAATTATAATCAGTGCTTGAGACGATGGCAAAGCCCGATTGAATTCTTGCCTCTTTTGAAGCGCAATATATCCGTCTTCCTCGGCAATTAATGATTCCTCCAATTTTCCTTTGGGAAATATCTTAATATCTCTTTTTATATGGCTGGTCGATTTTATGCTATTTTTTAGTGGAACCCAGCGATAATCCAGATTACTTACCAATAATCCCTCCCCATTGAGGTCGTTTTCATCCAGAAAAGTATAAGGCCTCAATGGATCGGTTGCGTCAAGCAAATAGGTCCTCCCTTCTATCTCAGCCGAGACAATAACATGATTAAACTTGTAGAAAAATGCCATTTCCTTATATACTTCGCCATGGGAACGGGTACTGATTAATACTGGTTTTGCCGGAATACCGGTGCGGTTAAGGAGGTTAATAAGCAGCATATTAATATCTGCGCTATTTCCATTTTTTCTTTCAAATGTTTTTTCAAGGGAAGAACTGGCAAGAATTCGGTAGTTACCATTCCACTTAAAATTATTCTTCACATAGTTGTATGCAACAATTAAACGCTGTTCGGGGTTTCCTGCTTTTTTAAAAGTATCGATGAGGGTTTGGCATTCGAATGATCTGAGCAACGTTTTTCCAAAATCGTCCATTTTGCCGAGCATTTTAACAAAGCTTTCCCAATCGGATCCTAGAATAATTTTATAACCGGCAGCCATTGTAGTATATAATTGCAATCGGGTTTTGGTTGCATAATAATCATCGGTGGTGGTACGTAGCAGTGGTTTGAAATATGGTATGAAGTTATAGTTGTAATACTTTAAAAACTCAGATGGTTGTGTTATTGCTGATATCAGATAGAATTCACCTTTAAGAATTTGATGGCTGCTATCGGGCATTAACACTTCCGTTCGAAAAGCAGGTATATTATGTTTTAATAATTTCAGCTTAGAAACATTGCAATATACATTTGCATTATAGTATTGTATATAAAAGTTGTCATCCTTTCTTTCAGAAATAAGTTGGTTTTGTGGCACATTCGAGAAAAAAGCAAATTTAAAAAAATTAGGAGAAGTAAGTTCAAATGAACTATTATATACAGGTATCGGGCGTTGAAACAGCCAATCGCGCAACCTGGCAAAGTCCAGAGAGGCAATTCTGTAAGTATATTCAATTACCGATCCCGGCTTTACATCCGGAAGTACAAAAGTACAATTCCACATACCGGTAACATTGCGTTGCCAGGTAATATTTTTTGTCTTTAGTTTTGACTTGATAATTTTTCCGCTATTATCCAAATTATAGGTAAACCCCGAAATTGCAAAAACATCTTCGTATTCATTATAACCACGATAAGGGATATTAACTGTTGCCCATTTTTCACCGGCATCGTTAAAAATTTTAATACGCACCTGATAATGATAGAAAGTTCGAAGTTCGGGGTTAGACATATAAAAATAACGATCAAAATAATAACGGCCATTATCATAAAGAACTGCTGCATCTGCTACTTTATCAAACTTACAATCAGTCATCGTCAGCTCTTCCTGCGTTATATCTCCCCACTTATACAAAGAAGTTTGAGCTATTCCTAAAAGGTTGCAAACTATGGCCAGGCAAGTTATCAGTAGTTTCCGCATAGGTTTATATTTGGAGGTTAAAGATCGTAGAGTAAGTAATTACAGAATCAATGGCCAATATAACAAATGATGTACCGAAAACGCAGAAATAAGCTTTTTAACAACAATAAATAACAAGAATATTCATATTTCAAAGTATCTGTTTAATAATTGCGCAAAAAATAAAAGATCCGGGGTTTCCCGGATCTTTTATGACATAT
>JFJP01039652.1_pt1 | contig 25737 bp, 24 predicted proteins | sample 431651 | NCBI WGS metagenome assembly JFJP01 (sample SAMN02602958, study PRJNA72255) | Microbial mat metagenome, whole genome shotgun sequencing project. | biome: fresh water; feature: sink hole; material: water; isolation source: purple microbial (photo- and chemosynthetic) mats found in...
ATTATTGGAAGGGCATTTTACGTTATTCAACTTTATGCTTATATGCTTTTTGTTGTTAATTTTCCAACTACATTTTGGTTTACGGGAATAATTGATGGCTTGTTTGTGATTCTATATTTTATATTTGCCTTACGAGGAGGATTAAGTTTGCGAGATATATTCCTACCAAAAATTGATAATTTACGGTAACTAAACCTCATACAATGAAACGCCCAGAACTTACCATTACTATATCGGTATCTGACTTTAAAAACCATTATTGGTTAAAATCAGAGTTATTATCTTTTTGCAGAGCAAATGGAATCAATACATCGGGCGGTAAAATTGAATTAACTACTAGAATTGAACAATATCTTGCAACTGGAAAATGTGATTTAACGTTGAAGAAGCCGGCTAGTGATTCGAATTTCGATTGGAAAAATGCTGAATTAAATCTTAGCACAACACTTACCGACAATTATAAAAATACCGAGAATGTAAGAGCATTTATGACATTACATATTGGTACACATTTTAAGTTCAATACCGAATTTATGAATTGGGCAAAAAATAATCTTGGAAAAACCTTGTCTGATGCAATTCAGGAATGGAATCGGATTTATTTACTTAAAAAAAATAAGCAACAAATAACAACAATCGCCCCTCAGTTTGAGTATAATCTTTTTATCAGGGATTACTTTGCAAAAAATCCCAACATGAAACTGAAAGATGCTATTCAATGTTGGAATGTAAAACGAGGTGAATGATTTATTGAAAACACTTTCAACTATTAATATCCCACCTACAAACGCACATTTCGGACATTCATCCAATTTCCTTTTGTTATTCATTTTGAGCCAATTACCTTTGTATCAATAAATTTATCAACTTTTAAAGATTCGAAAATGAAAATAGTTTATTTTGCCATTTTGTGTGCCCTACAATTCGTATTTTTCTCGTGTCAAGACCACCATTTTGACAATAGTTTTGGCTTTAGCACTACTTATAATCAAAATTCTAACGGAATTACAATAATGGATGTTAAGCAATCAGCTCAATTTGTATATTTAGAAGGAACAGTTACAGCCAATTCTGGAGAATTAGAAGTGTGGCTTACAGATGGAAATGGCGTTTCACAATACCAGAAATTGATTAAAAGCGAAGATAGCATTGTAACAGTAAATGAAAAAATAATTGCCAGTGCGGGGTATTGGAAGCTCCGCTATAAAAGCAATCAGGCAACTGGCTCTATCGATTTACATCTAAAATATGAAAATTGAAAATAAATGCAAAAACCATTGTAAAATGGAAATTATATTTGCGATATTAATCTTTGCTAGTTTTTTCACTTCTTAAAGAGCACAAGAAGTATTGGTGTAGAAACACCAAACCGAGTCAAATGATTTCCAACAGATCCACAAAACAATCGTCGTTTTACATATTTTGTCAAACGTAATCTTATTACAATAAATTTAACACTTTAATTCCCTAGCGTTAAAAACAAGTAATCATTGGATAAAGAATGAAGGTTGTTCTAATTTATGAAGTAAAAAATTTATCTTTGTACTCAAATTTTAAATATCGAAATAAATTTAATAATATGAAACCCAGTTTTAAGTTTTACCTGATTATTGCAATGGTATTTTCAGTTTCAACCATTCTTGCACAAACTACATTCAGAGTTGAATTAGGTTCTGTTCAACCCCGAAGGTTTGGGACAAGCGAAAGTACCACTATTTTTAATGGTATACGGCTGGGTGCTACAGCTGAATTAAATCTTAAAAATAATTTCAGTTTACTTACAGGTGCATTGTATTCTGTGGTTTATGGCAGCAAAACTCAAAGATACTCTCCGTCCGATTCAGTTTCTTATTCAACATTTGGACATTATTTAGATGTTCCTTTACGTCTTACTTATACTTATCCGATTAACTCCAATCTTAAAATATTTGGATTTGCAGGACCTAATTTAAACCTGGGACTGGCACAACCTCAAAAAATTACTGCAGTTTTGAGCGAAGAACTTGGAGCTATTACCGGAATTAAAACAGGAAATTATGATTTATTTAAAGATGCAGTAATTAACCGAATGAATTTTCAACTGGGTGCTGGTGGTGGAATTCAGTACAAAAATTACCAATTGAAAGCTGGTTACGATTTTGGGATTCATAGCATAAATGCAGTTGATACCGGAAATTTATATCAAAGCGGTTGGTATGTTTCGTTTTCATACAAGTTTTAACACTTATATATTCTATACTTTTATTCAAAAAACACAATTTGATGTAGTCTTACTGAGCTAAACCAAAGCTGGTTTAGCTTTTTTTGTGATTATTATTGGTACTATATATTTTGGTCTTGTTTTTTATGATTAATTTTGCAGTTGAATGGACTAAAACACCAAATTATTAAGAAGATGCAACTTTACACATTATTTCAAAAACATCCTGTAATTACTACCGATAGTCGTATTTGTCAGGAAGGATCTTTGTTTTTTGCACTGAAAGGAGAAAATTTTAATGCCAATGCTTTTGCTCTTAAAGCTTTGGAAAACGGATGCGCATATGCAATAATTGATGAACCCGAATATGCAATTGACGAAAGATTTATTGTTGTTGAAAATGCACTTGCAAGTTTACAACAATTGGCAAAATACCACCGCAAACAATTGCAAACAATTGTTTTAGGAATTACAGGAACAAACGGAAAAACGACTACAAAAGAGTTGATAGCATCCGTTTTAAATGAAAAATACAATATTTTATACACACAAGGAAACCTGAATAATCACATTGGTGTTCCACTTACACTATTACAGATAAAACCTGAACACGAAATTGCGATTATTGAAATGGGTGCCAATCATCAGGGCGAAATCAAAACACTTGTTGAAATTGCATGTCCCGATTACGGAATAATAACCAATGTAGGAAAGGCACATCTCGAAGGATTTGGATCATTTGAAGGTGTTATGAAAACCAAAGCCGAACTCTATGATTTTATTGCTGAAAATGGAAAATTTATTTTTATAAACTCTGATAATCAATGGCTAAAAAAAATGGCAGAAGGTTCAGGATTGAATAAACCAGAACAGCAAATTGGATATTCTGTTACTGAAGAAGAATTATTTAACAAATTAACCGGTAAAATTACAGCTTGTTCTCCTTTATTAACCATGAAATGTAGCACAAAAGAAGGAATGGTATTTGATGTAAATACGAATTTAATTGGAGCGTATAATGCTGAAAATGTGATGGCTGCAATAACTATCGGAAATTTTTTCGGATTAACCGATTCAGAAATTAAATCAGGTCTTGAAAATTATCAACCCACTAACAACCGTTCGCAACTAACAGAAACAAAACGAAATAAATTAATAGTTGATACCTATAATGCGAATCCAACAAGTATGAAAGCTGCAATTATTAATTTTAATCAAATGAATGTAGACAATAAAACTCTGATTTTGGGTGATATGCTTGAGTTAGGCGAATACAGTGCTGAGGAGCATCAGGCAATTGTAAATTTAATAACAGACCTGAAATTTAAATCAGTGTTTTTGGTAGGTCCTGAGTTCATCAAAACTGAAAATACATTCAAAACATTTACGAATGTAACAGAAGCATCTAACTTTTTAAAACAAAATCAAACAAAAAACAATTATATACTCATAAAAGGATCAAGAGGTATTCAACTTGAAAAAGTGATTCCTATGCTTTAAAATTTTATCCATATTTGAACAATATATGAAAAAAAACAATTTATTAATTCCGGGAATTCTTGGTGGAGTTATTTTATTATTAATCATTGCTGTTATCTATTTTGTAAATAAATCAAATCAAAAGGAAAAAGAGATAGTAAATGTGGTTCAGATGATGAATTTTGAAAAAGAACAAGTTGAAAAGGAATTTCAAGACCTGACAACTGAATTTGATGGATATACTTCAAATATCAAAAATGATTCAATTTTCAAATTGCTGGAGCAACAAAAAACGAAGGTGCAGCAATTGCTTGAAGAATTACGTGTTACAAAATCGACGAATTCACGACGCATTGCTCAATTAAGAGCTGAACTAGCAACAGTTCGAAAAGTAATGGTACATTATGTAAATCAAATTGATTCGTTAAATGCAGAAAATAAAGAACTAAAAACTGAAAATAAAGAAGTAAGAAGAAGATTTCAGGAGGCTTCGGAAACTGTAGATATGCTTTCGAAAGAAAAACAAACACTGAATGAAGTTGTAACCAGAGCGGCAAAACTTGATGTTTCAAATTTCAGTATGACTCCCCTGAACAACCGAAACAGAAAGGTCGGCCTATTTTCACAAATAGTTACTCTTCAGTTCAATTACACAATTGGCAAAAACATTACTGCTCAACCCGGAAATAAGACTATTTATCTTCGGATAATGCGTCCAGATGATGAAGTGCTGACAAAAAGCCCTTCAAATGTTTTTCCATTCGAAAATAAAGAAATTGCATATTCCGTAAAAAAAGAATTTGAATACGAAGGCGAAAGTTTGACCGACGTTCTATACTGGAAAGTAGAAGAAATAATTCAAAATGGAACATACAGAGCAGATTTTTTTATTGATGGAAACCGCACAGGAAACTTTCAATTTGTAATAAAAAAATAATCAGATTTTTTCTCTACTTTTTTCATTTGCGTCAAACAATCAGAAATTAATGACAACAACAAGTCGTAATTTTACAAAAGCTGCCGAAGCTATTTCTTCCGATGAAAAACACCGGAAGACCATTCAGTTCAACATTTCGCGTTACGATACAGCTGTAAACAAAGGCATTAATCGTTACAAAAATGTAGAACTTGCTAAAGAAAAAGCTGCTACAATTAAACGGGAAGTGTTGGCTAACTGGGAAAAATACCTGATTCAGTTTGAGGAAAACATTAGCAAACGAGGTGTAGAAGTACTTTGGGCAATGGATGCAAATGAAGCAACATTGTATATCAGAAGAATTCTAAAAGAAAACAATGCCCGGTTATTGGTAAAAAGCAAATCGATGACCACTGAAGAAATCGAACTGAATGAAACAGCTGAAAAAATGGGTTGTGAATCGATTGAGACAGATTTGGGTGAATTTATCGTACAGGTTGCAGGCGAGCGACCTTACCACATAGTAACCCCGGCAATGCATAAATCAAAAGAAGATATTGCAAAGCTCTTCAACGAAAAGTTCAATACTCCTCCTGAAAGCACACCTGAGGAACTTACAGAATATGTTCGTCAGGTACTCAGAAAAAAATATACCATAGCAGACGTTGGTGTTACTGGAGCCAATTTTCTGATTGCAGATATTGGAGGAATTTCGGTAACCGAAAATGAAGGTAACGGATTGATGACTACTGCTTTCCCAAAAGTACACATTGTTATTGCCGGCATTGAAAAAATTATACCCAACATGAGTCAACTCGGATTATTTTATCCTATTTTGGCTGCTCATGGAACAGGACAGCAAATGACCGCCTACAACACCATTTTCACCGGACCACGAACAAAAGACGAGGTAGATGGACCTGAAAAAATGTACGTGATATTGCTTGACAATGGACGCACCAATGTTTATGCAGATGATGAAGCTTACGAGTCGTTGGCATGTATCCGATGCGGTGCTTGCCTGAATGGTTGCCCGGTTTATAAAACAATTGGAGGTTATACCTACGATACAACATACAGCGGACCAATTGGATCGGTTTTGACCCCTTTTCTGAAGGGTTTCAAGGATTTTTCACATTTGAGTTTCGCTTCCACACTTTGCGGAAAATGTGTTGAAGTTTGCCCGGTAAAAATTCCACTCACCGATATTTTACTTTCGAACAGGCGCAAAACTGTAGAGCGAAATTTACGACCTGCAAATGAGAAAGTAATTATGAAAGGTTTTCAGCTCATCAGCTCAAACCGAAAAGGATTTGACTTTTTTTCGGGAAAGATGAAAAATATTGGTACATTTGCATTCAATTATTTTGGATGGGGACCAAAAAGAACAATGCCAAAGTTTTCAAACAAATCATTTTCAGAACAATATAAAAGTAAAAAATTAAAAAACTGAATATTATATCCATTTATGAAAAATATAAAAAATTTCGTATTCCCATTTTTTGTGTCAATTATTCTAATTTTAAATTTTTCAGCATGTAAAGAAGACAAATATGCAGACTGGAAAATATTAAACGAAAAGTGGCTTGAAACCCTTAAAGAAACCCACAAAAATGATCCGGGATTTAAGATAACAGAAAGTGGCTTATGTTACAAAGTTATACATCAGGGCATAATGCGTCGTCCAAGTTCAAGTAGCTGGATTAAAGCCAATTATAAAGGATTGCTTATTCAAAATTATACAGGAAATTTTGACAAAGATAAATTATTCGATAGTGGAGTATACTTTAGGTTTTTATCAGAAGCAGTACCCGGATGGCGTGAAGGTATATTGAAAATGAATGGAGGGGGTAAATATATTTTCTACATACCAGCTAGTTTGGGCTATGGAGAAGATGGTGCCGGCGCTATTGCACCATACTCTACACTAATCTTTGAAGTTGAGTTATTGGATTCAGGTGAATAATTATTTTCGTAACTGATTCAGTATATTTTAACGTTTCATATTCAACTATTTACAAATTTATATTTTGTCTAAAAAAATCGTAAGCATGAAACATTTTTTTGTTGTCATATTTATATTCGTACTCGGTAATGTACTTGCAGTTGAGTATTCTGTTAAGACTATTCCAAATCCGAAAACTGCTAATAAAAAGGCTTATGTAAGCAATCCTGACGGAATTATTAATCAGCAAACTGAGGCCGAAATTAACTCAATTCTCGACTCGCTTGAATTGAAAAATAGTTCTGAAGTAGCGGTAGTTGTTGTAAACTCTATTGGTTACGAAGATATTGGCACATTTGCCACTCAACTTTTTACCGAATGGGGAATTGGGAAAGAGAAACAGGACAATGGGCTATTGATTCTTTTTGTGATGGATCAGAAAAAGGTAAGATTCGAAACCGGCTATGGAATAGAAGGAGTACTACCCGATGCTATCAGTAAAAGAATTCAGACAGAAATAATGATTCCTCAATTTAAAAAAGGAAATTATGATGCCGGTTTATTAGCCGGCGTAAAAAAGGCTGCATCAATAATTCAGGACGAACCATTTGAAGTTGCACCAGTAAAAAATCCTATTCGTTGGAACGAAATTATACCGTATGCTTTAGCCATTTATTTGATTTTTGCATTGTTGGCTTGGCTTTGGATAAATAACCGGGTACAACAAATCAGAAAAAATACAAAAGTACTGACCAATATTGCCAGGTATAAAGCAATAAAAACTGAAAAAACAGGTATAATTGTTTTGTTTTCAATTATGATACCTGTATTAGGATTTGTACTTATTTTATTGCTTGCACAAAATCTTGCATATATACTTTTGCTTATTCCGATACCATTTACATCAATTCCGGCAAATATTTATGCTAAAATAATAATGACAAAAGTGCGCAGAGAGCCTATTCCGTGCATTGAATGTGGTGGAAAAATGCATATTTTATCAGAAAAAACTGAAGATACTTATTTAAAACTTTCGCAGCAATTTGAAGAACAATTACATGCTGTGGATTATGATGTATTTGTTTGCGACGATTGTCAGAATGAAGCCATTTTTACACTTGATAAACCAAGTGCATATTCCGAATGTCCTAAATGTGGGACGAAAGCATTTATTTTGGAAAGTAAAAGAACCATTGTCGAGCCGAGTTATATCAATGCAGGCACTGAGCGAACTACATACCGTTGTAAATTCTGCGGGTACGATGAAAATCACAATTCTAACATCCCCCGATTACAAAGAGATGGAGCGGCTTTTGTAGGCGGTGCCATTGGTGGTAGTATTTTCAGTGGACGCGGTGGATTTGGTGGTGGATTTAGTGGTGGCGGAAGTTTCGGTGGTGGTATGTCAGGAGGCGGAGGTGCTACAAGCGGATGGTAAAATTTAGAGTTTGAAATGTTTGAAAGTTTGAGGTTTAAGATTGCAGTTGTTTGTATTTCATTCTTTTATCTTGTTCTTATATATTTGTTATTTAATCTTTGTTCAAAAATAATATTTATCTTTAAATGAAAAAAAAATGAAAAAAAATTCAGTTGTAATTATTGTTGTCGTTGTTGTGGCAGCATTTATATTTTGGGGTATTGGTGCATATAACAAACTTGTAACCAAAGACGAAGCAGTAAAAAGTCAGTGGGGTAATGTTGAGAACCAATATCAACGTCGTTCCGATTTGATTCCAAATTTAGTAGCAACAGTTAAAGGATATGCCTCGCACGAAAGCGAAACACTTGAAGGTGTGGTAGCTGCACGTGCAAAAGCAACTCAAATAACCGTTGATCCGAATAATCTTACACCCGAAAAACTACAGGAATTTCAGGCTGCACAAGGTCAACTTTCATCGGCATTGGGAAAACTATTGATGATAACCGAAAATTATCCTGACTTAAAGGCAAATCAAAGCTTTTTGGAATTACAAGCACAACTTGAAGGTACCGAAAACAGAATTGCAACAGAGCGTACAAGGTTTAACGAAATTGCTCAAGTATTCAATACAGCAATCAGACGATTTCCGACAAATTTTGTTGCTGGTTTCGGTAGCTTTGTAAATAAACCATACTTCGAAGCCGAAAAAGGAAGCGAAACTGCTCCTGATGTAAAATTTTAAATTGATTATTACATACTTTTCCAAAGTTTTAAACTTTGGAAAAGTATGAATTCTCTTTTTTAAAAAAAGTATTTTTGGGGGGGAGTATGAAGTAATAATAGTTCATAAAAGTTTATTGTATTACAACTGATAACTTTCATGGACAATTTGATTATTTTCTTATTTCTTAATTTCTTAATTTCTTAATTTCTTAATTTCTTACTTCCATTTTTTTTAAAACATGTCAAAACCAGAACAATATATCCCCAATCCCGAAAGATACGAGCAATCAGTCGGATACAATTACTGTGGTAAAAGTGGTCTAAAACTTCCTCGTTTGTCGCTTGGTTTATGGCATAATTTCGGTGATGTAGACGACAAGAAAGAAGCCTTGAAAATGCTAAAACATGCCTTTGACAATGGAATCACTCATTTTGATTTGGCCAATAATTACGGAACACCTTTCGGAAGCGCTGAGAAAAACTTTGGAAAAATACTCAAAGAGAACTTCTCACCCTATCGTGATGAAATGATAATAAGCACAAAAGCCGGACACATAATGTGGGAAGGTCCTTATGGCGATGGAGGATCTCGTAAATATTTAATTGCAAGTCTGGAGCAAAGTCTGAAAAGAATGGAATTGGACTATGTTGACATTTTTTATTCACACCGATACGATCAGAACACACCGATTGAAGAAACCATGGGCGCACTATCCGACATGGTAAAACAGGGCAAAGCATTATATGTTGGCATTTCAAAATATCCCCAAGAAAAAGCACGTGAAGCTTATCGTATTTTGAAAGAAAACGGAACACCCTGCCTTATTTATCAGGGACGATACAGTATTTTTGCACGTGAAAATGAGCACAAGTTGTTACCACTTGCCAAAGATAATGGTGTAGGTTTCATTGGCTTTTCCCCTCTTTCACAGGGTCTGCTTAGTGATAAATATTTGAATGGAATACCTGAAAACTCCCGTGCAGCACATAGTTATGGTTTTTTGAATGCCAATCAGATTACACCTGAATTAATAAGTAGAATTAAAAAACTCAATGAGTTGGCTGCTCAGCGTGGACAAACCTTAGCTCAAATGGCTTTAGCCTGGTGTTTCCACAAAACTGAGGTTAACTCAGTAATTATTGGCACAAGTTCAGTAAAACAACTTCAAGACAATATTGATGCAATTAAAAACCTGACTTTCACGGATGAAGAGTTGTGGAGAATAGGGGAATTGGGTTGAATATTAGTTTGAGGTTTGAGGTTTGAGGTTTGAGGTTTCGGGTTTCATGTTTCGAGTTTTTGTTAATTAATTTTTCTAATTTCTTATTTTCTTAATTTCTTATTTTCTTAATTTCTAATCATCATTACAATAGTAATCAGGTTCTTGTTGAATGAATTTTTTAAAAAACATATTTCTCATTATTCTTATTCCGACAACTTTTTCAAGTTGCTATGATAATGTAATATCCTCAATACCTGATTATCCCGTAAGATTACAATTAAACCTGACAACTACCTACCCCACTTTTAAAAATTCGGTAAATCAGTTTTTACTTTTCGAAAAAAGAATTTTTGAAACTGATTTGATTGGTTTTGGAGGAATTCTGGTATATACTAAGTTTGATGGAGAATATTGTGCATTTGACATGGCTTGTCCCCACGAAGCTAAAAGTACTATCAAAGTTTATCCCAATGATATAGGACAGGCTGTTTGTAAAGAATGTGGATCAGTTTACGATATTGGATTCGGAGTCGGGAATCCTTCATCCGGGCCGGCTAAAGAAGTTCTAAAACGTTATAAGACATCTATTTCGGGAGATATTTTGTATATATCAAGATAAAGATTAAAAGGTTGACTAAAATAATTAGCCAACCTTTTTCAATTCATTATAATTACTTTCTTACAACCTTGCTTTAATTGCTTTTGTTTCTGCTTCGAAACCGGGTTTATCAAGTAGTGCAAACATGTTTTTCTTATAAGCTTCCACTCCGGGTTGATCGAATGGATTTACGCCAAGTACATAACCACTAATACCACAGGCTTTTTCGAAGAAATAAAGTAACTCTCCTAAATAATACTCATTTAATTGTGGTAATTCAATTTTCAGATTCGGAACACCACCATCAATATGAGCAATCATGGTACCGAGTTCGGCCATTTTATTTACTTCATCCACACGTTTACCTGACAGAAAATTCAAACCATCAAGATTTGCTTCATCGTGAGGGAATATTTTTGTATTATCAGGTTTAATAACAGAAATAACGGTTTCAAAAATAGTACGTTCACCTTCCTGAATCCATTGACCCATAGAGTGTAAATCGGTTGTAAAGTCAACTGCAGCAGGGAAAATACCCAAATTATCTTTGCCTTCACTTTCGCCGTAAAGTTGCTTCCACCATTCTCCAATATAATGCAGTTTAGGGTGAAAGTTCACTAATATTTCGGTTTTCTTGCCATTTTTGTACAGTTCATTCCTAACTGCAGCATATTGAGCAGCAGGATTTTCATGGTAGGCAGTTTCGGTACCACAAAGATTTTCCATGTAAACAGCTCCGGCAACCAATTGGCGAATGTCGAATCCGGCAACAGCAACAGGCAATAAACCTACAGGTGAAAGCACTGAAAAACGACCACCAATATTGTCTTCAATAATGTATGTTTTGTAACCTTCCTGAACTGCAAGTGTGCGTAAAGCGCCACGGGCTTTGTCTGTAATTGCTACAATAAGTTGTTTTGAAGCTTCTTTACCCTGTTGTTCTTCCAGTTGGGTTTTCAGCAAGCGAAATGCCAAAGCAGGTTCAGTAGTTGTTCCCGATTTTGATATGGAAATAATACCGAACTTCTTATTTTTTAATAATTCCTGAAGTTCAAATAAATAGTCTTCTCCAATATTTTGTCCTGCGTAAACAAGAACCGGTGATTTCCGTTCGGTCTGCAACCAGTCGAAACTGTTTGAAAGTGCATCGATTACAGCTTTTGCACCAAGATAACTCCCCCCTATACCAATAACAACAACTATTTCGCAATTATCGCGAAGAATTTTTGCTGTATTTTCCACATCTGTCAAATGTGCTTCGTCTATAGAAGTTGGCAAGTTTAACCAACCCAAAAAATCGTTTCCTTTTCCTGTTCCATTGTGTAAAGCAGCATTTGCAGTAGCTATTTGCTCTTTGTAACCCGCAACTGCTTTTTCAGATATAAATCCGAACGCTTTGTCGATTGATAGTTTAATGTGTTGCATAATATATATGTTTGAATGTTTGTAAAGTTTGTAAAGTTTGTAAGGTTCGTAAGGTTAGAATACAAAATTGTACGAAATAATTTACGATCTTAACTATGTTCAATTATTAATTTAAAAATCGTAAATCACTTCAGTTTTTCTGTCAATTTTCTTATTTCCAATGTGGGTGAACAACGGTTATATAATATTTCATAAACAGCATCAACAATTGGCATGTTAACTCTGTATTTTTCATTTAATTCGTGAATACATTTTGATGCATAATAACCTTCGGCAATCATTTCCATTTCCATTTGAGCAGTTTTAACAGAATATCCTTTTCCTATCATGGTACCGAATAATCTGTTTCTACTGAATTTTGAATAGGAAGTAACCAACAAGTCACCCAAATACGCCGATTCGTTTATATCGCGGTGAAACGGGTTGGTAGCATTACAAAACCGATTCATTTCCTGAATTGCATTTGAAATAAGCACTGCCTGAAAATTATCGCCATACTTCAAGCCATGGCAAATCCCCGCAGCAATTGAATAAATATTCTTCATTACGGATGAATATTCTATTCCAAGCACATCATCGCTGATTGAGGTTTTGATAAAACTTGTATCAAATCGTTGCGCCAGCATTCTGGCTTTTTCTCTTGAATTGCATCCAATGGTAAGGTACGAAAGTCTTTCAAGTGCAACCTCCTCTGCATGACATGGACCGGCAAGTACTGCAATATTGTCTTTGGGAACATTATATACACTCTCAAAATAATCCGACACAATCATATTTTCATCAGGTACTATACCTTTTATAGCAGATAGAATAATTTTTTTATCAAGCTTTCGGTGAAGTTTTTTAAGATGTTGTTTCAAAAAAGGGGATGGAGTAGCAAAGATTAGAATTTCGGATGTTGCCACCAAATGATTTATATTACTTGTAAAATGTATTCTGTCAGTATCAAATTTTACACCGGTAAGATAAGAAGGGTTTTTACTCAAACGTATAAACTCATCAATCTGTTCTTGCCGGCGCATATACCAGTTTATTTCTCCTGAATTCACCAAGATAATCATTATACTCAAATGGATTTTAATATATCAAAAACGCTTTTAAAGCAAATGATATTGATAATACTAGAGAATATTTCAGAAAGTTACTTTATAAAAAATGATATTATGTACTTTAATTATGTTTTAAAGTTACTCCGCTCTAAAAAATCTAAAATAGTTTGGTTACTTATCTTCCAAAATGTGAAACATTCTGTCTGAATAAATACTACCATTTAGCACTAAGTAAACAAGAAGTACAATGTTGTATTTCTTTAAAAAAACAGAATACAGCCCCAATAGTTATCGGGTATATTTCCTATTATTTAGATAGTTAGTTTGCCTGTTTTACTTCCTAAAATATTGCAACGTGTAGTTACTGAAACCTTACTTCCTTTCTTTATTTCGAGTATCAAAAGTTCAAGTATTTCTGCACTGCCCGAAGTTTGTGACTTTAGATCAATTGTTTTGACAATTTTACCATCAACATTTACAACTATCTGCTCTATAAAATGTGCCTTTACATTTTTCACCTTGTGTATTGCTTCAATTTTTAATTTTCCGTTTTCATACGTCAAATTTACTTTTTTGGCCGGATGAGCTGTAACACCTAATACAAAACAAACCAATAATACTGCTAAAATAAATAGTTTTTTCATTGTGTATTTTATTTAATTTATATCAATAATTCAACTGAAACTTACAAAACAAAATTCTATCATTCTCAGAAGTTAGAATTTTATTTGTTAATGTTATGTTTATTATTTCTTGAATAATTATTTATTAAATCTTATAATTTGGCAAAATTTTGAATCAAGGGATTCGTAAAAATCTTTTGAAATTAGGAAAAAAAATAAAAATAAATCATTATTGAAGCATGCATCATGATAGTTATAAAAGCTCCAATTGCCAGTTTTTTGTGAATTTTGAATTTTGGCTTAATTACTCTTAAGCCAGTTAGCAATGATAAAACGAGTAAAACGAAACCTATCAAGCTTATATATATCGAAAAATCCCATAAATATTGTTCCATATATTCAAAGTTAATAAATTATCGGGTTTTCTATGATATATAGTCAATTAACCATTTTTCAACTTCTTCTTTAGACGGATTGGTAAGACCGAGTTTATTTTTTTTATTGTATCCACAAATATCCTGATGAAATTTATTTGGATTCATACCTTTGAAAGCCTCCACAGTTGAGATTCCTGTTTTCATAATTACTTCGGCCCATTCGGTAGGTATACCAAGTGCTATGAATTTTTCAGGTCCCTCTTTTTTGGCTACTTTTTCAGGTTTCATCTGCGGAAAAAACAATACCTCCTGAATGGCTAGCTGTCCGGTCATTAACATCACCAGTCTGTCCATGCCAATTCCCATTCCTGAAGTTGGAGGCATTCCATATTCCAATGAACGCACAAAGTCCATATCTATAAACATGGCTTCATCGTCGCCCTTTTCGCCTAAATTAAGTTGTTCTTGAAAGCGTCCCAACTGATCAATCGGGTCATTCAATTCAGAATATGCATTCGCTAATTCTTTACCGTTAATCATCAATTCGAATCGTTCGGTAAGTTCAGGATTATTGCGGTGGCGTTTACAAAGTGGTGACATTTCGCGGGGATAATCTGTAATAAATGTCGGTTGAATGTAATTACCTTCACATTTTTCACCGAATATCTCATCAATTAATTTGCCTTTACCCATTGTTTCATCTGCTTCAATATGTAGAGTTTTGCATACTTCGCGCAGTTGCACCTCATCCATTCCATTAATATCAATGCCGGTATGTTCCTTGATGGCATCAATCATAGTAATTCGTTTGAAAGGCGTTTTAAAACTGATGGTTTTATCTCCCAATGTTATTTCATTGGTTTTATTAACGTCCATACAAATTTTCTCAATCATATTTTCTGTGAAGGTCATCATCCAATTGTAGTCTTTGTAGGCTACATATATTTCCATGGCAGTAAATTCGGGATTATGTGTGCGGTCCATTCCCTCGTTGCGGAAGTTTTTGGAGAATTCGTACACCCCCTCAAAACCACCCACAATCAATCTTTTCAGGTACAATTCATCGGCCACTCGCAGGTAAAGTGGCATATCCAATGCATTGTGATGGGTAATAAACGGACGGGCAGCAGCACCTCCAGGAATCGATTGGAGTATTGGAGTTTCAACTTCTATATATCCTTCAGCATTGAAATAATCACGCATGGACTGATAAACTTTGGTCCGTTTGAGAAAAATTTCTTTAACGCCTTCGTTCACAACTAAGTCAACATAACGTTGACGGTAGCGCTGTTCAGGGTCATCAAATGCATCGTAAGCTACACCATCTTTGTATTTTACAATGGGCAGTGGACGAAGTGATTTGGAAAGCACTGTCATTTCTTGTGTGTGAACACTTATCTCACCGGTTTGTGTACGAAAAACAAATCCTTTTATTCCTATAAAGTCGCCTATATCTAACAGCTTTTTAAAAACTGTATTGTACATTTCGGGTTGTGTTTCGGTATTGATATCATCGCGACTAATATAAACCTGGATGCGACCTTTAGAGTCCTGTAGCTCAACAAAAGAAGCTTTACCCATAATTCGTCGACTCATAATACGTCCGGCTATACAAACAGTTTTTGGGCTCTCATCATCCTTAAATTCAGCTTTTATATCAATTGAAAATGCGTCGGTAGGATACAATGCGGCAGGATAAGGATCGATGCCTAAGTTACGTAATTCATTCAGACTCTGTCGTCTGAATTGTTCTTGTTCACTAAGTTCAGTACTCATATTATATTTAATACATATTTGTGCAAAAGTACAAAAAAAAGGGGAATTAATAAAAAAATTTGAAGCTACTACTTGAATTTTAAATCAAATACTTAAAATGAAATTACGACATTTACTATATTTATTATTTCAAAGTATAGAATGATGTTTGTATCTTTGCGATAAATATCAAATATAAATATCAAAGATATTTTATTAAATTAAATCGAATTCTTTTTGTGTAAATTATTATTCAAAAAAACAGAATACCATGAATGAATTAGAAACTTTGTTTCGTGAATATACCGGTGAAAAACTTTTATCAAAAGAAGAGCTGTCGGCTTCGGGGTCGAACCGCAGATATTTCCGTATCGAAAGTAAAAAAACTTCAATAATTGGCGTTGAAGGCACTTCAAAAGAGGAAAATAGTGCTTTTATCGAAATGTCCGGATATTTTTCAAAACAAGGTTTACCTGTTCCACGTGTACTTGCTCAGTCGAAGGATGGACTTTTTTATATCCAGGAAGACCTGGGAGACACATTACTGTTCAATTATATTGCTGAAGGACGAAAAACTGGTGTTTTTTGTGAACCTGAAAAAGAAATGCTTCGCAAAACGATGCGATTACTACCGGCTGTACAGGTAAAAGGTGCTGATGGCTTCGATTTTTCAGTTTGTTACCCGCAACCCGAATTTAACGAACGCTCCATACTTTGGGATTTAAACTATTTTAAATACTGTTTTCTAAAGTCGACAGGGCTTGAATTTCAGGAAAACCGACTTGAAGATGATTTTCAGAAATTATCCGACATTTTATTGCATTCGCAAACCAACACCTTTATGTACCGCGATTTTCAGAGCCGAAATGTAATGATAAAAGATAAAGAACCCTATTTTATCGATTTTCAGGGTGGCAGAAAAGGACCTCTGTATTATGATGTAGCCTCATTCCTTTGGCAGGCAAAAGCCAACTATAGCGAAGAATTACGAAACGAATTATTGCAGGAATACTTAATTGCACTGAAAGATATAATACCTGTTGATGAAAAAGATTTCAGGGAGCAACTGAAGCATTTTGTACTTTTCCGCACCTTACAGGTATTGGGAGCGTATGGTTTTAGGGGATATTTTGAGAAAAAGCCCCATTTTTTACAAAGTATACCTTTTGCAATGGAAAATTTAAGAATTATTTTACGAAACGAAATTTCAGGTTATCCCTATTTGTTAGAAATACTACGGCAAATGACCGAGCTAAGACAATTCCGCGAAGTATCGGTTCTTAAACCATTGGTAGTAAAAATTTATAGTTTCTCTTTCAAAAAAGGAATTCCTAATGATGATTCAGGCAACGGAGGTGGATTTGTGTTCGATTGCAGGGCTGTAAATAATCCGGGTAAATACGAAAGATATGCAAATGCAACAGGCCTTGATGAATCGGTGATACAGTTTTTGGAAGAAGACGGCGAAATATTAACCTTTTTAGAAAATGCTTACAAAATGGTTGATGCGTCGGTAAAAAGATATAAAGACCGAGGGTTCACCAATTTAATGGTCAGTTTTGGTTGTACAGGTGGTCAACATCGTTCAGTATATTCTGCGCAAAGGATGGCTGAACATATCAATGAGAAATTCGGAGTGGAAGTACAACTTATTCACAGAGAACAGAACAAGGAACAAATTTTCGCTAGTCATACAAACTAATCATAGATGAGAGCAATGATTTTTGCAGCCGGGCTCGGTACGCGTCTTAAACCAATAACTGATCATTTACCAAAAGCGCTGGTTCCAATTGCAGGTATACCTTTGTTGGAGCATATTATTTTGAAGCTTATTAATTCCGGCTTTAATGAAATAATAATCAATATTCATCATTTTCCCGAAATGATTATTGATTATTTGAAATCAAAAAACTTCTTCGGTATCCGTATTGAAGTTTCCGATGAGCGGGATTATTTGCTCGATACTGGTGGTGGGATTCGGAATGCAGCCTGGTTTTTTGATGATGGAAAACCTTTTTTGGTTCATAACGTGGATATACTTTCCAATGTGGATTTAGAAGGTTTATATCAAAAGCATTTACAAACTAATTCATTAACAACTTTAGTGGTAAGTGAAAGGGACACTTTCCGTTATTTGTTATTTGATGATGATTTAAAACTTAAAGGTTGGACGAATATAAAAACAGGTGAATTGAATCCTCCCGGATTTAAAAATCCTCAACTTTACAGGAAACTTGCATTCTCTGGTATTCAGGTTATTTCACCTGAAGTATTCAACTTAATGAAAAACCTACAACCAAAATTTCCAATTATGGATTTTTATCTTTCGAATATCAACACACATAATATAACTGGTTATGAACCTGACAATTATCGAATGATTGATGTAGGGAAAATTGATGTGCTCGACGAAGCTGAAAAATATATTTGAATTAAACAAATGTCAAACTTGCAATCATTAAGAAAAAAAGCAAGATAGAAGCATTCAATTATGAATTTAAAAAAAACATTGCTTATAAAAATATCAGATGTACAACAATTCAATAAATATAAAAAAGTGAAAAAACTAAAATGTTCATTGCCAATTCATACTGACATTTATAAACGACACAGCAACTGTTAATTATTTCAAACTTGCTGATTTTGATTAAACTTATCAAAGAACATACAGTCAAAGCAGACAAGTAATTTAAAAAATAATTAATTTAAAAAAATAAGAAAATGAAAAAGTATGTAATGTTAGCTTTAGCAGCAATTTTATCTTTAGGAATTTCCATCAGTGCACAGAATCAGCAAATGCGTAGTGGACAAGGCAGAGAGGGTGGTCAGAGAATGCAGTCAACTCCAACTGAAAGAGCCGATAGACTTGCCAAGCAATTAGAATTGACAGATGTGGAAAAGGCAAAGTTGATTGAAATGTATGAAAATCAAGATGCAAATCGCGAAAAAGTAAAAAATGAAAAACCTCAAGCAAACACCGACAGGAAAGCACAATTTGAAGAACAACGCAAAACAGATGATGCAGAACTTGAAAAAATTATTGGAAAAGAAAAATTCGAAAAGTACCTATCCATACGTGTAGAACGTGAAAAGAAGATGAGAGAACGTGCACAAAATAATGAAAAACCAAAACAGGAAGGCACTGGTAGACAAGAAATCAAATAATTGAAAAAGAGGCTACTTCCGAAATTAGAGTAGCCCCTTTTTTTGTAAGGCAAGTTAGAATATTAATCGTGTATACTAAAATCATTGAATTTTCATTCAAACTGTGTTACAAGCTAAGGAATTTTGAAAATTAAAAAGAACATAAGTATTGAATTGATGTAAAAAAAGAAGATTGAATATGTTAAATAAGATTCTAAAAAAGGATAAAACTCTAAATCAGATTGGTATTAGACGATTTATCAATGATTATTTCAAATTTAAAAATCTAGTTATCCCTGCTAAAGAGTTAATAGAATTACACCACAGGGGATATTTAAACAAAAAAAAATCAGTCTTATTTGGAAAAGAGATTCATATTACCGATTCTTTTTGGTATTTACATAGTTTAAATGAATTATTTATCGAAGAAGTTTATACATTTAAATCTGACAAAGCAGATCCATTAATCATAGATTGTGGATCTAATATTGGCTTGAGTATCATTTATTTTAAAAGATTATTTCCTCAATCGCATATTATTGGATTTGAACCTGATAATGAAATTTTTCAAAACTTGGAACACAATATTTCAAGTTTTAATTTGAGTGATATAGAAATTCATCAAAAAGCCGTTTGGATCAATGAAATACCATTAAAATTCATGAAAGATGGGTCATTGGGAGGTCATCTGACAGATTCTACTACAGAGAATACGATTGAAATTCAGACTTTTCGTTTAAAAAACCTACTTACTGATAAAAAAATTGATTTTCTAAAAATTGATATTGAAGGAGCAGAATATGAAGTTATAAAAGACTGTAAAGATGTTTTAGTAAATGTAGAAAAAATATTCATTGAATATCATAGCATTCTTTATAATCCTCAAATGATTGGAGAACTATTAATGATTTTAAAAGAAGCAGGCTTTAAAATATATATTAAAGAAGCCTGGGAAAACATGAAGAATCCATTTATTGAAAGAAAAAATACTTATTTTGATTTACAATTAAACATATTTGGTTACAGAACGTAAATTATTCTATTTAAAGCAATTATTACATTTAACAGCTTGAATAATAAATTATAGCCTCATCTTTCAGGTTGTTATTCTTTATTTGATGAAAATACAACTTTCAAATTTTATTTGAAGAAGGTTTTATTCCTCCCAAGCTTTAAACTTACAAATACATATTGTTTCAAGAAAAATAGTTCAGCCAAACAAATTATCAAGTAAAGAATTGCCTCCGGAATTGTGCTACCCAGGATAGTTTTTTTTTAAAAATAACCATAAATACAATGGACCAAAAACAAGTAGGCAACAGACAAAAAGAGAACAATTAAGATAATATCTTGGTTCTAAATTACGGCATTGTTTTCAATCCCTCCCATCGCACTTTCCATTTTCCATTTCTCGGAAAACCCGGATTCTTTCCGCTACTTCCGTCCCATCCTGCACACATCATGGCTACAGCAGTGAGTAGTCCTCCGTTGCCGGGCAAATATACACGCAACCTACTGTCCTGATAATTGTGTCCATTTACCAAATATGTATTCGTTCTTTTGTCCATAAGTAAAGCTCCTACCGCTTTTTCTCCTTCACCGAGACGTGCTGCTGTCATTGCTGTCATTGAGTAATCCAAACCCCAGGCTTTTCCCCAATCCCAGTTGGTCCAAATCCAATTCAACGAATTTTTCATATAATCGGTACGTATCTGAGGCGATTTTGGCAAAATGCCATATGCACCAAGTACTGCCATGTGATTAGACCTAAAACGAATATCTTTATACGTATCCAAAGCCGTTTCAGCAGCCAGATAAAGACCATCTTGTTGAGCTAATGGCGATAATTTATCAATTAATTCATCCCATTGAAGATTTTTTTTCAAACCCATTCGTTCTCGCCATTTCTGGGCTGTTTTCATGCCAAAATACCAGTAAGAAAGCTCAAAGGGTGGATTTAATGTCTCACTTGCCCCTAAATTTTCCTGAGCCGGAATGATTCCTTTCAAAACATATCTGCCATTAAGCAAATCGTAATCGGCAAAAGACGACATAAATTTCGCTGTTTCATCAACTAAAACAGCATATTTTTTAAGAACATCAACAGTTGGACGCGAGCGATACACCAACTCTGCCAGATAAATAATATTTGGTTGTTGCGAAATCATAAACGAACCAACCTTTGATGGGGCTTCAATTGCTGACGGATCGGTCATTTTCATCCATCTAGCTCCCTGAAAACCTTGCCTACGGGCAATTTCCTGAGCATTGGGCAGGGCTTTAAAATACCAGTCAAGGGTCTTTTCCAACATCGCAGACCTGTTCCATAAAGCAAACTGAGCTTGTTGCCACCAGATCATATCGAGTTGAAATTTTCCATACCACGAATTATAAGTCAATCCTGTTTCTTGTGGGGGAGTTGAACCTGTAGACTGCACTGCAAGCAAATACTGAGATAAAACTACCCTTCTTTCAAGTTCAACTGCCCTTTTATCCCTGCATTTTGAAAAATCTACTACAGCTCCGTTTGTCCAAAAAATTTTCCAATACTGTTCAACAATTGGGAATGATTTTTCATAAGTGAGCTTACTTAAATATGTTGGCTTAGTTTTCAGAAATTCAGCACTAAATGAAATTTCATCAGACTGAGGAATTAGCACAAAATAGTTTTTTTGCTTTTCAACAAATTTCGCTTTTCCCTCCCAGGTCAGCAGAATATAGTATTGGGTTAAATTTATTGTTCTTTCGAGTAAAACAAATTTATCTGTATTTTGCAATATTGTTGTACTGTGTTTTTCGTTTTTATTCCAGTCTATGGCATCATCAAATTGGGCACCCGTTGAATATGGAAACCTAAATTTTATAGATAAATGATCAGATGAAATTATACGTGCACATACAGCATCCTGAGTAGGATGGCAAATAGTAGTAACCTGTACCGGATTATCGTAATATCTGAAACTACTGTTAATCTGACCTTTCCACATATCAAGTTTTTGAACCACATGAGATACATGGTGAAAATCTGTAGTTTCGTCAAAATCAAAACCAATTACCCCTAAATGAAGCCGATTCGGATTGACCCGAAACCATTCTGAAGCATCTTTTTGTCGGCCTGATTCATTAAACTCTACTGAGTAAGATTCCTCCCTACCACGAAAATTATAATTATGAAGTGTTTCGTCGTGTTTGAAATTCATAGTATTTGGAAAACTATGCCATCCCCACTGACTTTGAGTGCCCAATGGAATTCCCTTTGAGTATTTTTGAGGAAATGTTTGCAATCCGGTTATATCTGCAGTAAAAGCAAATTCGCCGTTTCCTACTGTAAAAGCTGATAAAGAATCTATGGTTGTAACCTGTGGATTGTTTCTGTAAACCAATGCCTTACGATCGATTGTTGATTTTTTGGTTGCACTGCAAATAAAAAATATAAGGACTAATAAAACATATGTGATGTTTTTCATAATTGTTATTTTCATAGATCAAAAAAGTAATTAAAAATATAAACGGTTATTATTAAAATATTGTATCATAAAAGACTTTATTCGTTTGTTCTTTATATTCTTATTAAGTTTAAAAAAATAGAATTAATGTAGAGAATTTCATCATTACTCAAAAGTATATAATTTCTTTCATTTAAATCGGTTTCAAAGCATATAATTCAAATTCATCAAGTACTATTATTTTTGTGCTTTTATAAAATATCCGATAAATTTGACATTCAGGGTATTTAGAATATATGGTAGAATGGCCTAAGAACAAACTACATTGACGTATAAACCATTCCTCTTATCATTTTCTTTGAGTATTTCGTATTAAAATTTAAGCATTAGATTGTTGTTAATCATAGAATCGTTATTTAGATTAGTATTGATAAAAATCTATTATTTTTTTCAATTAGAATATTATGTTTGTAAAAAAACAAAATATTACAATTAGAATAACTAACACCAACATCCAGTTTTTAAAGCCTGATCGTAATCTTTTCTTAAATAACCTGGATTGCCGTTTTTACACCAAATTTGTATTTCTAATTCAATTTTCTTCCTGTTTATTCTTTCAATTGTTAACTAAATGTTATATTAGTGCAAAAACACAGACTCCATTGATAAAATACTACTTATTTTATTTTGACTGAAAAAGTAAACTCCAGCATAAGCAATAAATCCTTAACAGATGAAAATCTTTCTCCAGTCTTTTTACAAAAAGCTTATATGGTTGCAATTAATATCAAATCGACAATTTTATTGAAGTAAGTACTAAAAGATTTTGAGCTATATAACAGAGTGTATTGAAAAATACAACACTAAAAAGTAAAAATAACAGTGCAAAGTTAATTAATCTTTGTGACTAAATATAGAAGTAATTATTTTTAAATCATTATGAAAAAGAATCACCTGTGCAAAAAACACAGGTGATTCTTTAATTTGTTTTCAGTTTCAGTTGTATCCTGGTTCAAAATTCTAATCAATCATTTCAAATCCTGTGTATGGAACCAGGGCTTTCGGAATTTTAATGCCTTCGGGTGTTTGGTTATTTTCGAGCAATGCCGCAACAATACGTGGTAGAGCAAGTGCACTTCCGTTGAGTGTGTGACAAAGTTGAGTTTTTTTGTCTGAACCCTTGAAACGACATTTCAACCTATTAGCCTGATAATTTTCAAAATTGGAAACCGAACTTACTTCTAACCAACGTTCCTGAGCAGCTGAAAAAACTTCAAAATCGAAAGTCATTGCAGATGTAAAACCCATATCACCACCGCAAAGACGAAGAATACGCCAGGGCAATTCAAGTTTTTCGACCAGGGTTTGTACATAATTTACCATTTGATCCAACGTTTCATAAGATTTATCAGGATGTTGAATTTGTACAATTTCAACTTTATCAAATTGGTGCAGGCGGTTTAGTCCCCGAACATCTTTTCCGTATGAACCGGCTTCTCTTCTGAAACACGCAGAGTATGCAGTATTCTTAATCGGCAAATCTTTTTCATCCAAAATTACATCACGATAAATATTTGTAACTGGCACTTCTGCAGTAGGAATCAGGTATAAATCATCAATTGTGCAATTATACATTTGACCTTCTTTATCAGGCAATTGACCAGTTCCGTAACCTGAAGCAGCATTCACTACATAAGGAGGCTGAATTTCAAGGTAACCGGCTTCGCGGGCATTATCCAGGAAAAAGTTTATCAAAGCACGTTGCAATCGTGCTCCTTTTCCTTTGTAAACAGGAAAACCAGCACCCGAAATTTTCACACCAAGTTCAAAGTCAATTAAATCATATTTTTTGGCCAAATCCCAGTGGGGTACTGCATCAGCAGGTAAAACAGGCATAATTCCGCCATTCCGTTCCACCAAATTATCTTCGGCATGCCTTCCTTCAGGTACGCTTGCATGAGGCAGATTGGGAATTAACACCAACAATTCATTCAGTTTCTGTTCAATCTCCGACAATTTTTCATCAAACATTTTGATATGCTCTTTCAATTGGGTTGTTTTTTCTTTTGCCGCGTCAGCCTCAGTCTGTTTTCCGTGTTTAAAAAGGTGACCAATTTCTTTAGAAAGAATATTCATTTCAGCTGATGAATTGTCAAGCTTCGTTTGAGTCGCTTTTCGTAGACTGTCTAATTCAACAACCTGAGCAATAATGGAAGCTCCATCAAAGTGCTTTTTTGCCAGACGGGCAATTACTTCGTCGGTGTTTTCGGTGATATATTTGAGTGTTAACATGATATATTATTTACCCCTATATCCCCTAAAGGGGATTTTAAGACATTTAACTTATGATTATTTTATAATTTTACCTGTACCTTACACCCCTCGCGAAGTATCGGAAAAGAGCATGGGATTAATAAAAAAATCTCCCGCAATTTTACACTACGGTAAAACGACAGGAGATTTATGTGCGTTTAAAAAACTGGTCTAACCTTAATTTGCTTCGATTGGTTTAATTGAAACAAAAGATTTATTGTCTTTTTTCTTTTTGAACTCTACAGTTCCGTCAATTAATGCAAACAATGTATGATCTTTACCTATACCTATGTTCTGACCTACATGGTGAACAGTTCCGCGTTGACGAACTACGATGTTACCTGCTTTTGCAAACTGACCACCGTAAATTTTTACTCCTAATCGCTTACTTTCCGATTCACGACCGTTTCTTGAGCTACCCGCCCCTTTCTTATGTGCCATTTTCTTTTATTTTTTTTCGGTTAAAAATTAAGCTACTATTTCTTTTATCATGATTTCGGTGAAATCCTGACGGTGACCGTTGCGTTTACGATACGTTTTACGACGTTTCTTTTTGAAAATAATCACTTTTTCACCACGAACATGTGATAACACTTCGCCTAATACTTTTGCTCCTTCAACTACAGGTGCACCTACTGTGATTGCGCCATCATTGTCGACCAGCAAAACTTTATCAAATTCAATCTGAGCACCTCTTTCAGCCTCATTCATGCGATGAACAAACAGTTTTTTTCCGGCCTCCACCTTGAACTGTTGTCCTAAAATTTCTACAATTGCGTACATTTATTTATAACAATTTATTATTACATCGGGAAGGTGAGATACTTCGCAGCAGTGCTTCTTAGTGACCTTATCCGAAAAGAGGGTGCAAATTTACGGTTTTTTTTTGTAAAAGCAAACTAATTGATTAAAAATGTGATGAATATTATTCTGAATATTGTTAAAACAGGTTTAGATTTTGATTTTTCAAAAAAATACACTGTTTTCAGAAGAAATTTTAATAAATTCTTTTTAGTACATGACAAAAATTTTATAGCGATATAATTATTTGATATTCAGTAAAATAACTGTTATTTTATTTGGCAAAGACCTTGAAATTTT
>JFJP01011294.1_pt1 | contig 25723 bp, 22 predicted proteins | sample 431651 | NCBI WGS metagenome assembly JFJP01 (sample SAMN02602958, study PRJNA72255) | Microbial mat metagenome, whole genome shotgun sequencing project. | biome: fresh water; feature: sink hole; material: water; isolation source: purple microbial (photo- and chemosynthetic) mats found in...
ACGACTCCGCCGCCGCCACCGATGGCGCGTCCTAGCCGACCCAGCAGCCAACCCACCATGTCTCCGCCCTCGTTGCCACCTGTTCAGCCAAAAGCCAAATCAACCCCGCCCATGCCCGTCTATTTTCGGGAGAATTTGCTGCATGATTTGGTCAATCGCCTGTCAATTACCCATAAACGGCATGTGATTTTGGTGGGCGCGGCGGGCGTGGGCAAACGGACGTTGGTTTTATCGCTGGCGCGATGGATAGCCGAGGGCAAAGGGCCAGCGAATTTGAAACAGGTGGTTGAGGTGGATGAACGGGCGTTGCTCGGCAATGCTCAGGCGGAAATTGAAAGTGGTTTGCGTTTGGCGCAGGGCGGGATTTTATTTGTGCCTGACATGGCGCGCTTTTTTGGCGGGATACGGGCGGATTTTCCCGAAGCGGCGGGGCAGGCATTGCAACGGGCGTTGTTGAGTGATGAAGTCGTTATTATTGGTACGGCGACAGAAGAACGCTATGAAAAATTATTACGCCCTAATGCGTTGCTCATGGCGCATAGTCAAATGTTACGCGTTTTGCCAACCACCGTCAGCGAAACTACCGCCATCTTACAAGTGTTGCGTCCCAAATTTGAGGCCGATTATGGCTTGACGGTGGCGGCGGAGAGTTTGCCTGAAATTAGCCGTTTAGCGGCGCGCTATTATACGGCGGAGGCGTTGCCGAGTGCGGCGGTTTATTTATGGCATCGTGCCTGTGCCTTAGCCAAAACCAGTCAGCAAACAACCCTTACGCCAGATGTCATTTTACAAGCGACCAGCCTCATTACGGGCTTGCCCCTGACCCATTTGGGCGCAGATGAACGGCAACGCTATCTTAATATGGCGGAACAATTGCACCAACGGATTATTGGGCAGGCGGCGGCGGTGGAGGCGTTGAGTCGGGCGGTCAAGATGGCGCGGGTGGGCTTGAAAGAGCCGCACCGACCTATCGGTTCATTTCTTTTTTTAGGGCCGACGGGCGTGGGTAAAACGGAATTGGCGAAGGCGTTGGCGGAGTTCATGTTTGGCACGGAACAAGCGTTGATTGTGTTGGATATGAGCGAATATATGGAAGATTCCTCAATTAACCGTTTGATTGGTTCACCTCCAGGGTATGTGGGGCATGAGGCGGGCGGGCAGTTGGTGGATACGGTGAAGCAGCGGCCGCATTGTGTGGTGTTGTTTGATGAGGTGGAGAAGGCCAGTGTGAAGGTGTTTGACGCGTTGTTACAGGTCATGGAAGAGGGGCGGCTGACCAGTGGGCGCGGCGAGACCGTTAGTTTTAGTCAGAGTGTCATTTTGATGACCAGTAATATCGGCGGGCGATATTTGACTGACCCTACTTTGACCCCTGAACAGGCGCATGAAGCGGCGGAAGTGGGGCTACATGACCATTTTCGGCCTGAATTTCTTAATCGGTTAGATGATATTATTTATTTTCACCCGTTGAGTGCCTCAGATTTGCGGGCAATTTTGGATTTATTATTAGCCAAAGAGCGTGACTTGTTAGCCAGCCGTCAGGTGGAGTTGCAAGTGACGGAGGCGGCCAAAAATTGGCTGCTGAAGCAAAATGACCACCCTGAGTGGGGCGCGCGCCCTTTACGGCGGCTGATTCAGAAGCATTTGCGTGAACCATTGGCGGATTATATTTTGCAACATGAACCCACTGTTGGTACGGTGGTGAAGGTGAAGGTTAAGGGCAAAGTGCTGTTCTTTGAAATGAGTGGAGTAAGAAGTAAGGAGTAAGAGGAGTAAATTATCCCAAAATCACTCTCACCCCAACCCTCTCCCAGGAGGAGAGGGAGTAATATATCGCCCCTCTCCCAGGGGGAGAGGGGATGGGGGTGAGGGTGTTCACTCCCTACTCCCTATTCCTTACTCCTTTTAGACAACGGTGTCTATGGATATAGATTACGAAACTAGAGTTTATGTCGATAGCGAAACAGAGTTTAATTATTTGCGGTTCAAGGGTCTATTGGAGCGCGTTTTTGGCTTTGTCACGCGACATAACATGCATTTGCTCTCCTTTGCTGAGGTAGTGGATAAATTGCGGCTGCGGGAAAGTATTTTTATTGGCTTACATGATATTCCAATTGCGAACATTGTCGGCAGCACGGGGCGATATGAGGAGTTTACGCGCCACTTTTTCCCGCAAGGGTGGGATAAACGCAATAAAGAACGGTGGCGTAATATTTATACATTGGCGGTGACGGGCAGGGGTTTTCCGCCGATTGATGTTTATAAAATTGACCAGGTTTATTTTGTGAAAGATGGTAATCATCGGGTTTCGGTGGCGCGGGATTTGGGTTGGGAGACGATTCAGGCGAATGTGACGGAATTACCTAGCTCTATTTCGCTTGAGCCAAATGTTAGACCTGATGAATTATTGATGAAACAAGATTGCGCCCATTTTTTAGAGCGTACTCATTTGGACCTGACACGGCCTGACTCGAAACAGCATCTTGATTTTACTGAGGCGGGGGGCTATCAGAGTTTGTTGCGCCATATTAAGTTGCATTTGAGTCTTCTATCCCGAACCCACCCTGACCTTAATATTACTAACCCTGACCAAGCCATGCAATATGCGGCGGCTGATTGGTATGACCATGTTTATTTGCCTGCGATTGAGGCTCTACGTCAAAGCAATATTATGGAACAATTTCCCCAACGGACTGAAAGTGATTTATATATGTGGCTCATGACCCATCAGGCGCGCTTGCGGGAGGTGTATGCGTTTGAGACGTTGGTTTTACCTGAAACAGTGGCTGATTTTTTAACGGCGATTGAGCAAGTTAATCATGAAATGATAACGCGAAAGAAGACGAAAGAGAACGCGAAGGGGGGCGAAACAGGCGAATGAACGCGAAGAATAATTTCGCGACTTTTCGCCCCTACGCGTCCCCGATTTTGGGGGTGGTAGCCATTGGGCTGATTATTATGGCTTCCCTGATTTATCAGCCTGCTGCCGCGAAGACGGGCTTTTTATTGATCTGGCTCAATCATAAAGTGTACGTCATGGACATTGACAGCCAAGAGATTTACCCCGTCGGCCCCGCCCCGCGAGTGGCGGCAATTACGCCTTCGCCAGGCTGTTTGGGGCAGGTTAAAGCCCCATGTTGGGTGGTGATTGAGGACAAAATTTATCAGGTGAACGCGCCAGGCGAGGCGGCAACGGGGCATGATTTATTGCAAGACGATGAAACATGGCTTAACTCGGCCATGAGTTGGTCGCCTGATGGGCTGCATGTGGCTTATACGGTGGCTCATTCATTGACTCAACGCTCGGAGTTGCGACTTTATGAGCCTCCCACTCAGCAAGCTGAAAGGCTTGGTTTTGATAGTGACCCCACCATTGCGGTGGCCTGGAGCCATGATTGTGCGGCAGGTTTAGGGGCAACGTGTGAAATTGGCTATAAAACGGTGGTGACTGAAAGTTACGACTTACAAAAAAACCTCACCCCAACCCTCTCCTATCTAGGAGAGGGAGTAAAATCTCCCCCTTTACCCTTGAATGAGGGTGATGTCGGGGGGATTAAGGGGGGTAGAGTTAGCATTAACGCAAGTCCTAAAACCGAAATTTCGCCTACTTTAGTGGCTTATAATCCCACTACGCATAGTCAGCATGAGTGGCAAATTTCACTTGAACCCGTTTTTGAATTGCGTTGGTCGCCTGATAATCGGCTCTTTTATAGCCGCCCTAGCCGTCATTTTTACTCGGCTGAGAGCCATGAAGCGGCTTATCATGTGCCAAAAGGGGCTACTGTGGCTAATGTTTCGCCTGACATGGCGGAGATGATTTATTATCAAACCTTCACGTTAAGCGATTGTCAGGATGCGAACCGTAAATGTGTATATTTAGGGCTGTGGTTGGTTAAATACGGTCAAAATGGGGCCGCACAGCGGCAATTGATTTATAATGCTGATTTAGTTGAGCCTGTTAAGGGGTTGAATTATATTCCCACTTGGTCACGTTTAACGCATGACCTTGTTTTTTTTCAAGAAGGGAATTTAGTGTATTATGACCAGGACAAAAACGAAGCAGCGATTTGGTATAAATCGCTGCGTGGAAAATTGCGTTCTAACCCTATTTTTGCACCCAATAAACAGGCGGTAGCTTTTGTGGATAATCAAGGTAATGGCGTGTCAGCCTATCGCCTCATGATAATTAACCCGTGGCTACAACCGATTGAGAAATTTATTGTAGCCGAAAATGGCTTTCAGATATTAGCGTGGTTGCCATTTTAGTCATCAGATGACTTCAAGTCATCTGATGACTAAGGGGGAGATTAATTCGCTTTTTTCGAGGCGAGATATTCAGCTAAGGCTTTTTTCTCATCCCAAGATTCATTTAAATCTTTCACAATCGCGGCCGCAACTTCTCTGGCGGTGCCTTCTCGTTCTAACTCACGACCCCACTTAAACATGGACGTATACGCCGCCGCGCTAGAGTGTCCACCTTGTGAAGAGGCGGTTTCAACTGCTTCTTGGAAGCGTGGGGGTAAATTTTCGCGGACTACTCCATTGACATCGGATGCTTTTACACCGAGGGGAATATGTTCCCAATAAAGAATTTGGTATCTAGCCATGCAATTCCTCCTAAACTGAGGTCATTCTAATAGGACTTACGCAAACACCTCACCCCAGCCCCCTCCTACGTATCCCCATACGGGGATAAAGGAGAGGTAGCAAAATCTCCCTCCGATGTCGGGGGATTAAGGGGGGTAGACTTGGCTTTTGCGTAAGTTCTATCTAAGCATTATGAGTATAATATCAACGAACAATACTTTTAGTTTACACGTTTCTAGTTAAGTTGGCAACTTTTTGCGACATTCAAGGTACTACCTTAAGGTTTTTATGACGTAGTCATTCGCTGACTAGCACTCATGGGATGACTAGTGTCTCGTCAATCGTCAATTAATGGAATGGTGTTAGTCATCAGGTGACTTCTAGTCACCTGATGACTCAACAAATCACACTTGACAGGACTCAACAAATCACACTTGACAGGACACTAGTAAATTTAACGAAATTTATGAGCGATAATCTTCAATCTTATGCTTTTACAACGGCAGTCAGCGATTTTCAGCAGGCTAGACGGCGAGCTTCGTTGGAAAAAATTTTAAGTCAATTTACCGGTAAATCTACCAACTTGCTTTCTTTTGATGAGGTGCGCCAAAAGTTAAAAGTGAGTGGCATGGCCGATAAAGGATTGCAAGAAATCCCCTTGTCGGCGATTATTGGTAGTGTTAACCGTTACACTGATTTTACACGCACCTTTTTGCCACGACGGGATGAAGATGAAAACCGTTGGGCGCGAGTGCAAGTGGCGACAACGGGGTTGGCGGGTGTTCCCCCCATTTTGGTTTATCAAATTAATCAATCCTATTTTGTCATTGATGGTAATCATCGGGTCTCGGTTTCCCGTGAATTGGGCGCGACTATGATTCAGGCGTATGTGACGGAAGTGCGGACGAAAGTGCCTTTAGCGAATGATGACCAATTGGATGATTTATTACGTAAATCAGAATATGCCGATTTTTTGGAACGGACAGAATTGAATGAGAGCCGACCAGAGCTTAATTTATTGTTGACTGTACCAGGTAAATATTGGATGTTAGAGGCGCAAATTGAGGCGCATTACTATTTACTGCAAAAGACTCACCCTGAGCCTTTAACTTATCGTCAGGTGGCTATGATTTGGGCCGATGAAATTTATTTGCCTGTCGTGCAATCCATTCGTGAACGGGGGATTTTGCATGATTTTCCGCGACGAACCGAGGCAGATTTATATGTGTGGTTAATAGAGCATCAAGCTACGTTGAAACAAAATTTGGGTTGGCGGGTGACGATTGATGAAGCCATGGCTGATTTGCAAAAGCAATTTGGGACGCGCTTACCGAATGTCATTGAACGATTTAGTCATCGGGTGCTAGAGGTGATTGCCCTTGATACAGTAGCGGCGGTAACGAAAGATAAAGAGGAATTATTGGCGCGCTCAGAACATCATCTTTTTGGGGAAGTGTTAGTGGCGATGACCTCTTTCCCTAAAAGTTTGCATGTGTTAGAGCAGGCCATTGAGATTGTTCAACGTGAACAAGGCCAAGTGCGCGGGCTGCATGTGGTGACAACTGAGGCTGCTAAGACCAGTGAAACGGTGAAGGCTTTACGGGCTGAATTTGAATATTATTGTAAGGAGGCGTTAGTCAAGGGTGAATTAGCCCTTGAGGTGGGCGCGCCCACCCCTAAAATTGTCGAACGGGCGCGCTGGGCCGATTTGTTGGTGGTGCCGTTAAATCACCCCCCTAAAGGGCAGATTTTAGCCCGTCTCGGTTCAGGGTTTCATACCCTAATTGCCCAATCGCCTCGCCCAATTTTGGCTGTGCCGTATGCGCCTTCTCGCTTTCAAGGGGCGGTTTTGGCGTATGATGGTAGTGCTAAGGCGAAGGAAGCCCTGTTTGTAGGGGCTTACATGAGCAGTAAATGGTCAATGCGGTTAGTGGTGGTGAGCGTGGGCGAAATGGATTTGCCCTATATTGATGAGGCGCAGGAGTATTTGGCTAACTATAACATTAAAGCGACTTACGTTCGTAGCAATAACTCGGTGGCTACGGCGATTTTAGAGGCGGCTCAGGTGCATGCGTGTGATTTAGTCATTTTGGGTGGCTATGGCTATAATGCCATGATGGCCGCCGTGATGGGCAGTACGGTTGATGAAGTGTTGCGCCGTTCATCTTATCCCGTTTTCATTTGTCGTTAAAGTTGGAGGTCATAAAATGAGAGTTTGATTAGAACGGCCTAAATCGCTTGAAAAAAATCCGTTCTTTAGTTAAAATAAGGGTTGGTGTTAGGAGATTGGTCACATGTGGGCTAATCTATTTTTTTGCCAAGCCAAATTTGATGAATATTAAGACCTCATAGGTTTTTAAAATCTGTGAGGTCTGTCCCCAAATCTTAGTTAGGACATATCATGGAAGAAAATATCAATGTTAAGTTGTTAAATGAAACGGTGGCTCAAGAAGCCTTTTTTTTACAAGAGTTGGTTAGGGAAGTTAATACCGTTATTGTGGGCCAAGAACAGCTGATTGAACGATTATTGATTGGCTTGTTAGCCGATGGACATGTGCTTTTGGAAGGGGTGCCAGGTCTAGCCAAAACATTAGCCGTGAAAACCCTAGCCCAAGCGGTGCAAGCCAAATTTCAACGGATTCAATTTACCCCCGATTTATTGCCCGCCGATGTGATTGGGACGGAAATTTATAATCCACGCACCAATGAATTTACCTCCCATCGCGGCCCTATTTTCGCCAATTTTGTGCTGGCGGATGAAATTAACCGTGCGCCTGCTAAAGTGCAAAGTGCCTTGCTGGAAGCCATGCAAGAGCGTCAAGTGACCATTGGCGATACCACTTATATGTTGGAAAAGCCCTTTTTGGTCTTGGCGACGCAAAACCCGATTGAACAAGAAGGGACTTATCCCTTGCCTGAAGCCCAAGTTGACCGTTTCATGTTAAAAATTTTGGTCGGTTATCCTAGCCGCAGCGAAGAACGGTTAATTATGGATAGGATGACGGGCGCGCCCTTACCTGAAATTAAGGCGGTGACTCGACCTGAGCAGTTGCTTCATGCCCGTGAGATTGTGCGGCAAATTTATGTGGACGAGAAAATTAAGAATTATATCCTCGATTTGATTTTTGTCACCCGTTACCCCGCCGAAAATGGCTTTAAGGATTTAGCTCCATTGATAGAGTTTGGGGCTTCGCCGCGCGCCACCATCTATCTGATTATGGCCGCCCGCGCCCATGCTTTCTTACAAGGACGCGGTTTTGTTACGCCAGAGGATATTAAGAGCATTGCGTTAGATGTACTACGCCATCGGGTTATTATTAGTTACGAAGGCGAAGCCGAAGAAATTAGTAGCACCGATGTTATCCAAACCATCTTAGACCGAGTGGAAGTCCCGTGAGAATTAGGAATTACGAATTAGGAATTAAAAAGCACCTTAATTCCTAATTCGTAATTCCTAATTCGTAATTTCCCATGCACGACTCAGCGGCTCAACTTACGCCTGAACTCATCAAAAAAATTAAACGAATCGAAATTCGGACGCGCCGCCTGGTGAATGATAGTTTTGCGGGCGAATATCACGCGGTCTTCAAAGGGCGCGGTATGGAGTTCGATGAAGTCCGCTTGTATCAAGCAGGAGATGATGTCCGCAGCATTGATTGGAAAGTGACCGCCCGTACGGGACAGGCTTTTGTTAAGCGATATATCGAAGAGCGCGAACTAACTGTCATGATGGTAGTTGACCTGAGCGCGTCGGGGCAATTTGGCACGGTGGAACGCTTCAAACGGGCGATTGCCGCCGAGTTAGGCGCGGTTTTATCCTTTGCCGCCATTACTAATAATGATAAAGTTGGGCTGCTTATTTTTACTGACCGCGTGGAACTTTACATTCCCCCGCGTAAGGGGCGGCGGCATGTATTACGAGTTATTCGGGATTTGTTAGCCTTTCAACCTGACGGCCAGGGGACGAATATTAAATTAGCGTTGGATACGATTAACCTGATTCTGAAACGGAAAAGTATCATCTTTTTGATTTCAGATTTTCTGGCCGATGCGGATAGCTATAAAAAAATATTACAAATTAGCAACCGCCGCCATGATGTGATTGTCGTGCCATTGAGTGACCCTGGCGAACAGCAATTGCCCAATGTGGGCTTAATGGCCTTGGAAGATGCCGAAACGGGCCAAATTCAATGGGTGGATACAGGTAATCGGAAATGGCGGCGCGCCTTCGCCGAGCGCGTGAAACAATTACAAATGAACCGTGACCGCGCCTTTCGTAAAGCCAAAGTTGACCGCATTGATGTGACTACAGCAGAAGATTATGTTACGCCCCTGACGGGCTTTTTTGAACGGCGCGCCCGACGGATGCGGCGGTAATTCATGGTTAGGACGTTCGCTTTAGGAGTGCAAAAATTTTATTTTCGCCTGTCAAAATGAAATTTTGACACTCTTGTAAATATTCAGGGGATAAGTCTAGTACCGCTAGGCGTAAATAAGTTTCAAGCCATTATAAGGTTTTGAACTTTATAATGGCTGGGCGAACTACGCACTTATTTACGCCCAAGTGTACTAGTACACCGTTCATTTAATTATTAGTATATCCGAACAGACAGGAATGTCTGTTCCACCGTTGGTAGGTCAGACATTCCTGTCTGACCACACCGTTGGTAGGTCAGACATTCCTGTCTGACCATATACTAAAAACTAAATGAACAATCCACTAGGAGTCCGCAATTTTTTGCGGACAGTCCGTAAAGGATTACGGACTCCTGTATATGCCCCGAATGAAGTATCACCTATTTATTTACAGGTAAAAAAATCATTATATGCACGTTTTAACTTCCTTACGTCAATCATTTAAATTCGGTTTGCTTCCGATAATGTTAGCCCTGCTCTTTTTGGGGTTATCACTTTTCGCGCTTCAGGTGGTGGCTGAAACGCCCCTAGAGGCGGAGGTTGAATTTTATGTTCAATCTCGGAGTAGTGACCAACCGCTGACCGTAGGCGACCAGTTAACCTTTCATCTTTTGGTCACGCATCCCACGGGGGCGCGGGTGGCCTTGCCGCAAGTGGATAGAGCCTGGGGCAATTTTCGGGTGATTGAGCAAACGCCGCCCGAAGAAGTTGATAATAATGACGGTAGCGCAACCACCAGCAAAAATATTATTGTAACAACATTTCAGCCTGGCTATTATAAAACGCCTGATTTAGTCATTACACATCGTAAGCCTGATGGCACGATTGAAGAGTTGGCCTCGCCCGTTATCCAGCTAAATGTGAGTTCTGTTATTACGGATAGTGAAGATGACGAATTGCGCGATTTAAAAAATCAAGCGAATTTGGCCGTACCCTCAATTTGGTTATGGGTTTTAGGTGGAGTAGCCCTAGTTATTATATTGATTACCTTAATCATTGGGGCGCGTTGGTGGCTGGCACGGCGGCAACGTAAACCTGTTATTATTGAAGAGCTGTTACCACCACCCGTGATAGACAGTCGCCCACCTGAAGTGATTGCTTTGGCTGAGTTACAGCGGATTGAAGCCATGCATTTACCCATACAGCAACAGTGGAAAGAACATTACAGTTTGGTTTCGGCTTGTATGCGTCAATATTTGGAAAATCGGTATAAAATCACCGCATTAGAGCAAACAACAACTGAAATAAATCACGCCTTACGTAAAAATTCTTTGCCTATCGGCCATGTGAGTAACCTCATGGGGATTTTGCATGAGAGCGATTTGGTTAAATTTGCCCGTTATGCCCCGAATGAAGAATTAGCAGCAGAACTCATTAAGAAGGCGCGGGAAGGGGTCATTTTAACCACCGTTGCTAAAAAAGAGGATGTGGTGATGTTGGAGAAATCGGTATGATATTACGTTTTGCCAGCCCTGAAGCCTTATGGCTCTTAATTGTTCCCCTCGCCATGCTATTTGCGCCCTTAGTGGTGCGGCGATGGCAGTGGCTACGGGAGCGACAACAGCCCGCGACCTTGCAATATTCTGACCTGCGCCTCATGGCTCAAATTTCGCCCTCACTCCGCCAAAGAGGGCGTATTATTTTGCCCTTCTTACGCTTAGTGGCGTTATCAGTCTTAATTGTCGCGCTGGCGCGCCCGCAGTTGGGTAATGCGCGCGAGGTTATCAGTGGGCAAGGGGTTGATATTGCGATAGTTTTAGATATTTCGGGCAGCATGGCGGCGGAAGATTTTGAGCCAAATCGTATCAGCGCGGCCAAAGAGGTCATTCGGGAGTTTATTAATCAACGTAAATATGACCGTATTGGCTTTGTCATTTTTGCCACGGAAGCCTTTAGCCAAGTTCCGCCCACGTTAGATTACCGTGTGTTAGAGCAGATTCTTGACCAAACTCAAGTCTCATGGGATATTGGTCTTGATAGTGGGACGGCAATTGGGTTAGGGTTGTCTAATGGGGCGAACATGTTACGTGACTCGACGGCTGAAAGTAAGGTGATTGTATTATTGACCGATGGGGCGAATAATTCAGGGCAAATTGACCCCATGACCGCCGCCAAAATTGCTAAAGCCTTGAATATTAAGGTTTATACCATTGGGGCGGCTCGTCCTGGCCCAGCCCCTTTACCGTTTCCTGATGGTCACATTGAATATCGTGACTCAGAAATTGATGAGGAAACGTTGAAACAAATTGCCGACCTCACGGGTGGCCTCTATTTTCGGGCAGAGGATACACGCGGTTTGCAGGAAATTTACGACAAAATTAATAATCTGGAACGTTCTGATATTGAGGTGAAAACCTTCACCAAATATCAAGAACTTTTAATCTGGTTTTTACTGCCTGCTGCTATCTTATTAATCATCGAGTTAATTTTGCGGATGACTGTTTTTCGTAAAATTCCTTAACCATAACTAAAATAGGCGTTAGGAATCAACACATTAAAGTGTAAATGATTTAGTCATCAGGTGACTTCAAGTCACCTGATGACTAGACATGTTCTAATTCCTAATTCCTAATTCCTCATTCTCATGGATTTTGCTGCCCCCAATTATTTATCTTGTTTAATTTCATTGTTGCCGCTAGGCTTGCTTTTTTATGGCTTGAACTATCGCCATCAGGTCATGTTACGAAGACTCGGTGCCTTTCCGTTGATAACCCGCCTAAGCGAAAATGTCAATTGGCGTGGCCGTCGGCAACAAACCTGGCTCTGGTTTGCGGCCTTTGCCTGCTTAATTTTGGCTCTAGCCCGCCCACGTTGGGGCGCGCAATCGGAATATATTGAACGGCAAGGGGTCGAGGTCATGGTGGCTTTGGATATTTCCCAAAGTATGTTGGCGGAGGATATTAAGCCTAATCGTTTGGCACGGGCAAAACTTGAAATTAGTGAGTTGATGGATGTTTTATCAGGCAATGATTTAGGGCTAGTGCTATTTTCGGGTGCGGCTTTCGTCCAATTTCCCCTCACTTCCGATTTTAACACGGCGCGCTCATTTTTGGAGGGGGCTAACCCTGGTGTAATTTCTCGGCCTGGCACGGCCCTGGCTGAGGCGTTGCAAGTCGCCATGAAAGCCTTTAATCAGGAACGTGCCACCCAAAAAGTGATTGTCCTTTTGACTGATGGTGAAGACCATGAAGGTCAAGCCCTGGAATTAGCGCAACAAGCGGCTGACCAGGGGATTTTGATTTATGCCATTGGTTTTGGCTCACCTGAAGGTGAACCCATTCCTGAATATGACGATAAAGGGAATTTGTTAGGCTATAAATTAGACCGTAAAGGTGAAACCGTTTTAACGAAACTTGATGAAACTTCATTACAAGATATGGCGTTAATTAGCGGTGGGCGTTATTTTCGAGCCGCGGCCGATGGGCGTGAGGTGGGTTCGTTAGCGAATGAAATTACAAAACTGCAAACGACTGAGTTAGAAACCCGTTTTGAAACCCGTAAAGTCGAGCGTTTCCAATGGTTTATTGCGGCCGCGATTCTCATTCTCTTTGCCGCAGAATTTATTCCTGACCGTCTGCGGGCTAAGGCAGCTACGGCGAAATCATCAACGGTGGTGGCGGGTAGCCAACAAGATGTCAGCAGACCATGAACAAGGGGACTTATGCAAAACCTCACCCCAGCCCTCTCCTACATAGGAGAGGGAGCAATATCTCCCCCCGATGTCGGGGGGATTAAGGGGGGTAGCTTTGGTATTTTCGTAAGCTCCAAATAGGAAGCAACGTATGAGAAAAATAGGCAATTTAATCGCGTTAATCAGCTTAATGTTAATCGTCTCGGCATGTGGCTCATCTGCGGCTCAATACAATAATCAAGGCAATAATTATTTTGCTGAGGCGGCGTATGATGACGCGTTGGGCGAATATAGTGCGGCGAAAGAGGCCAACCCTGAATTGGCTGAACCCTATTATAATTCGGGTAATGCTTTGCAAAATAAAGGTGACTTGAAAGCCGCGGTTGACCAAACCCAACATGCACTCCGTATGACGGGCAATAACGATGAGTTAGCAGAAAAGGCATTTTATAATTTGGGCAATAGTTATTTTTTGGCTGAGGATTGGCCTGCGGCGATAAAAGCGTATCAAGAGGCTTTGTTGCTGAAATCCAATGACTCAGATGCCAAATATAATTTGGAGTTAGCTCTGCGTAATTTACAGCAACAACAGCAGCAACAACAACAACAGGGCAATGGTGGTCAACCACAACCTAACCCTGGCGACCAACCAGGGGGCCAAGGCCAACAACCGCAAGGTGAAGGCGACCAACAACAGCCAGGTGGAGGAGGTCAGCCTAAAGACCAGCAGGATGGTAGTGGGGGTAAAGAAAATGGCGACCAACCTGGTACGGGTGAGGGCGAATTATCTAAGCAAGAGGCCGAGCAATTATTGGATAATCTTTCGCAAAATGGGCAAACATTGCAAGAACGTTTGAATAAAACCTTTGATGGGCAAGGTCAAAGCCGCCGTCGTCCGCCTGAGCAGGATTGGTAATGAGGAGTTACCTAAAAACAGCTAGGAGTCCGCAATCATTTGCGGACAACCCGCAAATGATTGCGGACTCCTGCGTAATCGCTTGTGATAACTGATGAGTGCCATGTTAAAAATTTGCGCTCGGTTTATTTTAATCACCTTCATTGGTTGGAACTGTTGGCAGGGTTTCAGGCTTACCGCTTTAGCCCAATCGCCTCTCAAGGTTGAAGTTGACCGCCAAACTTTAGCTCTGGATGAGCAAGTTAGCCTGAAAATTACGATTACGGGTAATTTTTTTTCTGTACCATTTCCCATTTTTCCTGAACTGAACGATTGGATTGTCGTTGGCCCAACCATTTCAGAGCTAGTAACGGTTGACCAGGGGCAAATCATTTCCCAACGCGTTTATCTATATCGCCTTCAGCCGTTACAGCTAGGCCATTTTACCATTGAGCCTATTCGCGTAGACCTTGATGGACAAGAATTTTTCACTGACCCCGTTGAGCTTGAAGTTACGGATACTCCCCCCACCGATAGTAGCCCCCCTAGCCCCAATTTACTGCCTGATGAGTCTCAACTTCCGCCGCCATTTATTGTCGAGGCGGAGGTTGATAACCCCAACCCCTATTTAGGGCAACAGGTTATTTATACTTTTCGGCTCTATCGGGCGACAATTTTACCTGGTCAGCCCGATTATAAAGCTCCCGCCTTTACCGATTTTTGGAGTCAAACCATCCTCTCGCAGCCCTACTATACCACCGAAATTTCGGGCATGAATTACTCCGTGATTGAGGTCAGAACCGCTATTTTCCCCGCCACCCTTGGCCCCATTACTATTGCTCCCTCTACTTTGACCATTCCTGGGGTCTTAAATGCCGACCAAACCCTAGAGACGAATCCCGTTCAGGTTAGAGTTCGTTCTTTGCCAACGGGCGCGCCAGTCACTTTTAAGGGCGCGGTGGGGCAATATAAAATGCGCGCCACCGTTGAGCCTCGTCATGGCAAAGTGAATGAGCCGTTGATATTAGCCCTTGAAATCGAAGGTTTTGGTAATATCTCAATTTTGCGCGAACCCACTTTACCTAAACTTCCTAATTGGCGCATTTTTAATAGTAAACCTACCACCAAAATAGAGGTGCAAGAGGCGGGGGTTTATGGCACGCGCCGTTTTGAACGGCTCATTTTCCCTAGCCAAGCGGGTCAATATATCATTCCGACCATTGAGTTTAGTTACTATGACCCCCAAGCTGAAGCATATCGGACCATTAATAGTGACCCCATTCCGCTAACGATTGACCCTGGCGAGGCTAACGATATGGCCCCCGTAGTCTTGGAATCAGCTGTTCCCGAAATTCTTGGGCTAAAAGCTGTCCCGACTAATTTGGCGCGCGAAACGACTTCATTGACGAGCCAAGTTCTTTATGGAAGTTGTTGGTTATGGTCGCTCTTGTTGATTGGGGCGGCTTGGCTATGGCAAAAACGGCGGCCTCGTTTCCAGACCCCCATCGCCAAGCCCATGCCACGCCAGGCCTATAAATCAGCCCAAAAAATATTACAAACTGCCTCACTTGACCCGCAACAAAGTGCCACTTTAATCCAACGGGCTTTATTAACCTATTTCGCGGAACGATTTGACCAACCCCTCACGGGTCTTACTTTGGCTAAATTATTAACCTTCTTATCCCTAAAAAATCTCCCCACCGCCTTAACCACGCGAGTGCAAACCCTATTCAGCGAAATAGAAGTTTATCGCTTTGCCCCTGGCAGCAACAAAAACCCCACCGCGTTGATTAATCAAACTCAGGAACTTCTCAATGATTTGGAGCAAGCTCTTAAAAATCAATAACCTAGAAATTATGCAAAACCCTCACTCACAGGGCGAGGGAGCAAAACTTCCCTCCCTTTTGGGGGGGACTTTTGCAGTTTTACATAACCCTTTATGGGGCGCAATTTTATGCCTTTTACTCAGTGTGTCCCTAACTTTCGCCCAAACTACGCTCAGTCCCACCCAACGTATGGCCGTGGCCAATGAGTTTTATGAGGCGGGGCAATTTGAGCAGGCCATTAACCTGTATGAAACCTTACGCCATGACGGTTTTAGCCACAGCAGTTTATATTACAATTTGGGTAATGCTTACTATAAACAGGGTAATTTAGGGCGAGCTATCCTCAATTATCGACGGGCGCAGCTTTTAGCTCCACGAGATAGGGATATAGCCACCAATTTAGCTATTGCCCGTAGCCGCATGGTGGATAAATGGGGCGAGTCGCCTGAAACAGTGACCATGATTTTGGCAACCTTGACTCAAAAATGGTTGACCATGAAGGAAACTGGCTTGGTAGCTTTAGGTTTATGGCTATTTTATTGTATCGCTTTCAGCGTGACTTTGTTGTGGGCTAGATTAACGGGTGCCGCGCGCGTGGGCATGTGGCTTGGGGTGGCGGGTTTAGTGCTACTAGCACTTTCTATGAGCAGTCGGTTATATTTGGATTGGCGTTATCCGCAGGCGGTAGTCGTGGCGGAGAGCATTGAGGTGACGAATGGGCCAGGGGCTTCTGACCGTTATCCGAAGCAATTTCGGCTTTATGCGGGGGTGGAGGCGCGCTTGTTAGAGCAGCGCGGGAGTTGGGTACATCTTATGTTTCCTAATAATTTAGAGGGGTGGGTTTCGGCGCAAGCTGTTGCGTGGCTGCATGAGCCGTAAACACAAAGACCTCACAGGTTTAAAAAACCTGTGAGGTCTGGCAAGCAGCGTAATTTTACGCCAATTGCTTTAACGCCAACCCAATTTGCGCCGCGACGCGCGCATTGTTAAGTAATAAGGCGATATTGGCTTTTTTACTGCGCCCATCGGATAAAGTGCTAACCCGATTTAGTAGATAGGGCGTGACGGCCTTACCCGTAATGTGTTCGGCTTCGGCATCCGCTAGGGCTTGGTCGATAATGAGTTGGGCTTCCTCAGACGGCCACTCATCGGCGGCGGGTACGGGGACGGTGACCAAAATACCTGTTTGCAAATTTAAGGCATGTTGCGCCCGAATGATATTTGCGACTTCTTGCGGCGTATCCACCCGTAAATCAACGAATAAACCACTGCGACGCGAATAAAACGCGGGAAAATCATCGGTTTGATAGCCTATCACTGGCACACCGCGTGTTTCCAAAACCTCACGGGTGGAGGGCAAATCTAAAATAGCCTTCGCCCCCGCGCACACCACCGTTACAGGTGTTTGCGCTAATTCCATCAAATCAGCCGACTCATCAAAAGGTTGCCCTTGATGTACGCCCCCAATGCCTCCCGTTGCAAAAATTTCAATCCCCGCCCATTGGGCAATTATCATGGTGCCAGCCACCGTCGTCGCGCCATCTTCATGGCGGGCTACGGCCAGGGCTAAATCACGCCGCGAGCATTTACGCACATTCTCGGCGGTGGCTAAATAGTTCAATTGGGCGGAGGTTAAGCCAACGGTAATTTCCCCACCTAAAATAGCAATGGTCGCGGGAATTGCGCCCATGTCTCTGACGGCTTGTTCAATATCTTGCGCCACCTTAAGATTATCGGGGGCGGGAAAGCCATGCGTAATCAAGGTTGATTCTAAAGCAATAACGGCTTGTCCTGTTTCTAGGGCGGTTTTAACTTCGGGATGAAAATTCAGTTTGAGTTTCATTATCTGGCCTATGTTCATGATAATTGTAAATATTACATCGTGAATAAAACAAATAGGACTTACGCAAAAATCGCGGAGTTAGCATGCCCTCGTGCTAACAGTGACACACGAGGGCGTGTGTCACTCCTCAAAATGAACGGTTTTGCGTAAGTCCTAACAAATTGGTTCATTTCAGTTCTAGCTGTAAATGATGTGGTGGTTACATCAGCCATTATAAGGTAGGACTTACGCCAAAAGGCAAAATCTCCCCCCTCAGTCCCCCCCAAAGGGAGGGAAGTTTTACTCCCTCGCCCTGTGGGAGAGGGTCGGGGTGAGGGTTCTGCATAAGTCCTATTAAGCGATTGTAACATAAATTGGAGTGTCAAAATTTTATTTTGACAGGCGAAAATGAAATTTTCGCACTCCTGAATAGGTAGAAACAAAAAAACCCTTCTGAATAAGAAGGGTTTTTTATTGACTGCGTTAATTTACTTACTCTACACTCAAGGTACTAGAATCACTTTCTCGTACGAGGGTGATAGTGTTGTAAACGGCAAATGCACCGCTGTTGTCCGTATTTGACGGGTCTGCAGCAGTGATTTCTTGGAAACTGCCACCATTAATAGATACTTCAAATCGGGCGCGTGTTCCTTGCCCAGCTGCCCCAACATAACGGTACTCTAATAAATATCGTGTACCTGCGGTTTGGCCAGTGAAGGTGACGCTTGTACCTGCGGCTTTTTCGCTGCCGCCATTGACGCGGAAGCTATAACCTGTCACGGTTTGTCGGATAACAACGGTTGCGGTAGCTGTTGAACCTTGAGCATGGGCGGGTAATACGCCCGCTTCTACCATTGGGCTAACCCATTGGCTAGGCAACATTGAGGCCGCAGCTACTGCACCCGTGGTGGCAGCTAAGGCTTTTAATAATTCACGACGACTAATTTCTTTTTGGGTATTCTTGGATAAGTTTTCCATGTGAATCTATTCTTCTCCTAAATAAGTTTTTTACGATATAAGATGAAGCAGTTATAAAAAATACCTTTCAATTTCTAACGTTAAACAAAATGATTTAACCCCAGAAAACGCTAAACCTTCTTTACAACCACTGGTTAACTACTAAATTGCCTTCATTTACAGCAAACTATATTACTACGTTTAATTGTCATTGTCAAAATGAGGCGGTTTAAGCGATAAAAATGGTGATTAATAGCCCTTATAAGGGCTGATGGATAGTACAGCAGCTATGACTCCAACCACTTGATAAGCTGTTGGTCAAGCCTACCAAACTCATTATAGCTGATTTTATAGGCGGGTATGGTTTTGACCAAGCGAGTAATTTCAGGCAACCCATGCCCAGGTAAATTGCGGGCATTGATTAAGGTTTGCATTAAATGCCAACTGGTTTGGGCATTCGATAGCTTTTGGGCCGTAAAGGGTTGGGCGGCTTGATAATGGGGAAATAAAATCAATTTCAAGGGGGCCACATTTAGACCTAACAGGTTTTCAAAACCTGTCAGGTCTGTTTTAGCGGACTTAATCAAATGCACTGGCACAATGTCGGCTTCAGCATGACTGAGTATTTGGTCGGCATGTTTCTCAAAATTAAGTAAGTGTTGTAGCACGGGGCGGGCGGTGGGCTTCAAATTAAGTGGGCGGGCGAAGCCATAGCCTTTTTGGGAATTTTGGGGAATATAGATAAATTCGTCACTGAGGTAGCTAAAACCCTGCGCCAAAAGCCATGTGGTGAGCGTGGTTTTGCCCATGCCGCTTGAGCCTGGCAGCAAAATCCCTTGATTTTTCCAACTCAGCCCCGCACCGTGAAAAAACAGCCCACCATCACAAGTATCCGCTAGATGATAACCCACTTCCGTCAATAAACTGCTGGCAAACATGGCGCGGTCATTGCCTTTATAATGCAAATCGTCACCCATATGTAAGGAAAATCGCCCCTCATGGCACGCTAAATGAAAGGTAATATGTGGCAGAATATCTGCCTGGGTTGGAATGTCATGAAACAGAAATTCCACCACCTCCGCCACTTCAAGCGATTCATACTCTAGGGCGACGGTGCGCTCGGCAAAGGTGAGCCAACGATTAGACAAATTGAATCGCTCCATGCGCCGAAAATTGCTCTAAGGTGGCGACAGTTTCTTGGCTCAGACTTTCCGCCGCTTCGGGGTAGGCCGCGCCGAGTAACTCCGTTAGCTCTTGCACGGTACGCTGACCGTCACACAGTTGCCATATCAACGAGGCGGTTTGATTGCAATAGAGCAGGGTGGTATTGCTTGGATGAAATAGCAATAATTCGTCATCAATGACTTCAAGTTTATAATCGGGTTGTCGTAAGGGTTTGGTGGATAAATCCATTTGGTATAAAATGGAGTCCAAATTTTTAGATTTGAGTGTCAAATCTAAAGATTTGGACTCCACTTAAATTATTTGCTTAAATAAAATTGCCGCAATCGCCCCAAAATGTGCAGCGGATGCCGCCCCCAGCGATACCAAAATAAAGGTTGCGCGCTATTAAGGCCATAATGCAGCCGCAGCCACCATTCTGAGGGAAAAAAGGTGTCAGCTAAAATGCGCCGATAACCCTTGCCCCGTTGATTAGCCAATGAGGTGCGCGGCCAGCCCATGAACTCCTCGCCCAAACCCTGGGGCAGACGACCCATTTTGATGGGGGCGAGGCGTAATAATTGAGGCGAGAGGGGAGTAATAAAATGAAACAATGAGAGCGTATTCAATACCAATGGATATTGGCGGGCCACCCGCGCCCAATCAATTTGTAAGGCAAAGCGTTCCGCAAAACCCACAATATCCGCCACCCACACCAAGCGAATCGGCTCCCACACATTGGCATGATAGGCCACATGTTGGCACAAATGCCATAACATATCTTCATATCCCAATGTATAGGTTGACGTGTTATCAATGTTAAAGGCTAATGGGGCGGAGGTGAGGTTGTCTATGTCCATTGAAACATGGTAATAGCCGTTAAATAAATTATGATGAATTTCTACGCTGACCATCATGCCCTGGGTGTGATAGGAGGCCGAGGCCAAATGTTTATCGGGCAGCAGTGCATCTGCGGCAGGCACAGGGGCATCAAACCCTAATTCTTGTAATAATTGCTGGGCTTGACGCGCGTCACTTTTCTTAACTAAAATATCCATGTCCCGCATGGGGCGCAGGTGCGGTTCAGGATAAACTAAATAGGCCAACGCCGCGCCTTTTAACAGTAAGGCTTGAATGTTGGCCGCGTTGAAGGCATGGAGAATATTTTGTAATATCTCTAACCGCACTTGATGGGCGTGGCGGTGGCGTAAAAATAGCCCTTGTAGCTCTCGTTTGACCTCACGCGGCAAGGCAATCTCGGCTTGTTGTAATTGAGCGTAAAGCAACGGGGCTAACCCTTGTTCTTCGGCTTGGGTGGCGAGGGTTGTCCAATCGCGCACGTGCATGGCAGCTTGTACGATATATGACAGGGTTTGGTCATTGGGGCGGGCATGGGCGCAGGCGGCCAGAAATTGTTGCATTAAGTAATGAGTGATGAATTATGAGTAATGAGTTAGTTTTAGTTTGTTACTAATTACTCATAATTTATCACTCTATTTTTGTTGAGTGGTCTTCATGTACATCGTGGGCGGGAATTTGAAGCCATTTTGGATGAGGCGGTTTTCAGATTTGGGACGGAAACCACCAGGTTGATGGTCGCCATTAATTTTACCGTCAGGTTTATCGCCATAATCCTCAAATTTGAAAATGTCCATGAGAATGGGCATATCTCCTTCCATGCCTTGAATTTCCGTAATATAGGTAATTTTACGTGAGCCGTCGCGCAAACGGGAGGCTTGCACAATCAAATCCACCGAGTTCGCAATCTGCTTTCGCACCACGTCAATCGGAAAATCAATCCCCGCCATCAACACCAATGACTCCAACCGAGCAAAACATGAGCGCGGGTCGTTGGCGTGAACAGTGGTCATACTGCCGTCGTGGCCGGTGTTCATGGCTTGGAGCATGTCCAATGTTTCGCCGCCGCGACACTCCCCAATTACAATGCGTTCAGGGCGCATCCGCAAGGCATTAATCACACAATCACGAATCGTGACAATACCAGGGCTTTCAGGCGTGGCTTTTTTCGTTTCCATCCGTACCACATTCCGTTGCTTGAATTGCAGTTCTGCTGCGTCCTCAATCGTCACCGTGCGTTCATGTTCAGGAATAAAACCCGATAGCACGTTAATCAGCGTTGTTTTACCTGAACCTGTACCGCCCGAAACCACAATATTCAAGCGAGAAGCCACTGCTGCTTCCAAAAACTTCGCCATGTTTGGGGTTAGTGAGGCAAACTTTAACAGGTCATCAATTTTGAGCTTATCTTTAGAAAATTTACGAATGGTCAGGTTTGGCCCGTCAATGGCGACGGGGCGAATGACGGAGTTCACGCGCGAACCGTCAGGCAACCGTGCGTCAATTAAGGGTGTTTCGGGGCTGGCAACCCGTCCCAATGGCTTAACAATTCGTTTGACAATACGCTCTACATGGTCATCATCTAAAAACTTACGACCTGTTTCACGAATACGCCCTTTTTGCTCAATTAAGATAATATAAGGGCCGTTCACCATGATTTCAGAGACGGCGTTTTCACGAATGAAAATTTCTAACGGGCCAAAGCCAAAAATTTCATCACAGACATTACTATAAAAATCTTCTTTGGTGACGCGTGAGGGAATTTTCATGGTGCCACGCTGCATGACCTGCTCAAAGCGTTGGCGAATAATTTCTTCCCGTTCAGCCGTGCGCTCTAGGGGTAAATCCAACGGGACATCGGGGGCAATTGATTTACGTAAGTTATCAGCCAGCCAAAGTTGTAATTTTAACTGCTCGGCATATTCTGGGCCAATAAAACTTCGTTGAATCGATGTCCCATCAGGTTCAACTTCTAAGGGTAAAAATATCGCCTCCGCGCCCTCTTTTTTAGGTGGGGGCGCGGCGGGGGGCGGGGCTGCTTTTTGTCCTTCTTCCGCTGGTTTTCGTTTTAACGGTGCTAAAGCCATATTCGTTATTACTCCTTTCGATTAAGAACTTATAGAACTTACGCCAAACCCTCACCCCGACCCTCGCCCTATGGGAGAGGGAGTAAAATCTCCCTCCCTTTGGGGGGGGACTAAGGGGGGGATTTTTACCCATTTTGCGTAAGTTTTTGTTATTGACCAATAATCCACTCTTGATAAAGTGGCGTAATATTTTTGCCATGGACGCGCTCAATCACGTCAATTAAATCGTCAGGTTGAGCTATTTTGTATTTATATTCAGTATAGTAAGTTTGGGTTATTTTGTAAAATACATCATCGCCCACTTGTTGTTGCAGAGCTAAAAAAAACAGTGGCCCTTTGCCATAAACAATCGCTCCATAATCTTCGGGGGCAAAATCGGCCACCGCGCCCGCGACGGGATGGTCATGCCCATTTTTTTTGGCTTTTTGATAAGGCGCACGAAAGAAATCTTCGGTAACTTGGTCGGCTACCGCTTGACCCTCAACCGCTTGCCAATAAAGCAAGGTACTGTAATTCGTGAATGCCTCATCCAGCCAGGGCGCAGTCACTTGATTATTGCCTACTAAACCATACCACCATTGATGCGCCACCTCATGCCCGACCACATGTTGCAAATAGCCTCCTGTTTCCGTGTAAAATTGCTCGGCGGCCACCACCACCCCTGGATATTCTACCCCACCCGCCGTTGTCGGCGTAGCCACCACATCAAACTCGGCGTAAGGGTATGGGCCAAAATGTTCATTATAAAAATGCAACGCATCAGAGGCATATTTTAACACGAATTTACCGCCCTTCGCTAAATCAGGTGGATAGTAACTATTGATAACGACCCCATCAACGGTATTACTTATCACCTCAAAATCAGGCCGCATAACAAGGTAAAAATCGCGCATGGGGCCAGTGGCAAAGGTAAGGGCTTTGTAATCATCACTCAGAGCGGCTTTATGCAACAAATTCCCACTCCCAACGACCACCATGTTCGCGGGGACATTGGCGGTAACTTCATAAAGCGACACATCTAAATAGGTGGCATCACCATAAACGGGCGGCACAGGAATATTCCAGCCCTCTTTGTCATAAACGGCAATCACAGGATAAAAGCCCGCCAAAGCCAATGTTCCGCCACTATAACTAAAAATATTATAGCCCTCCACCGTTTCAATTGGCACAACGGCGGTGTAAGTTAGTGTTATATTTAACGACTGATGGGGTTGTAATGGCATGGGTAATGGCACGGCGAGGGCGGAGTTATCGGCTTCAAGGGTGGGCGTGACCGTTTGCTCCGCCACCAACACTTGTTGCACCGCCATCTCGCCGCCGTAGCCAGGCAGGTTGGGGTAGAGGCGAAAATAGATTTTATCTAACGCAATAATTTCGTTATTGGTATAAATTACTTGTACTAGGCCATGCAAACGCACGCCTGTATCAGTCTGTAAACTGGCTTTATCTACTGTAACTAGGATGTCATAACGGCTCACCCCATTCGCCGCTTCCAGGTCCACATCTGTCGCAAACTGAGGCAACATGGCCTGTTTATAGGGTGTAAGGTCAAGCTGAGTTTGACTGACCGTAGAAGTTGGCGTAATGGTTGGTTGGTGCGCCGACCCTTTGTCGGTCTCAGTGGGCAGAGTTGAGGCTTTCGTAACAGTAGGGGAAGGTGAAATAGTAACTCTAGGAGGTGGTAACATGGGGGGGGTACACCCCAGGAGGGCGATGAGGCAGCCAAATAATAGCCCTAGCCAGCCTTGTGACCCAAACCTTATAGGTTTCCAAAAGCGATAAGATTTAACACTACTTCGTAACTTTAACTGTCTTTCCACAAAATATCTCGTTCAGGCGATTCTGGAATACTCCAAACAGCTAAGGAGCGTTTAACTGTAACGTAATCTATCTTAACTACACTACCCACAGGCAAGCCAGGATGGGAAGCTTCTACTTCATACAATGGCATAAAATCTTCTTTAGCCACCTCCAGCGTCCGTAAAACGCTCGTCATGGCCGATAACCTAAATTTGCCATCAAACCGAAATGCGCCCACGAAGGCACTGACGGGTAACATCAACCGTTTTTTTTCCGTAGGGTCATAATATAGATCTTCCTTAACTCCAGGCATCACATGAAACGCCACCAGGGAGTCATACGGCAGGTAGATATTTATGTAATTTAACGAAATAGGAGTTGGGCCACCAAAAATCAACACATGGGCATTACGCAACTCCAAAATAAGCGGCGAGAAATCACTTCGCATCCAGCCACCGACACGGATAGCTTTTTTAGTAATCGCGTCACCCCAATAAATAGAGGTGCTGGTATACGCCATAACCGCGGTAACTTTTTCATCTTCTTCTATTTTATAAGTATGTTCAGACATAATTTACGTCCTCTCAGTTTTAGTCAGCAACTCCCTTCATTATAAATGGCAAGTTTTACATGTCAAGTGTCAGCAACTCCCTTCATTATAAATGGCAAGTTTTACATGTCAAGTAAGAGGGTAGTGGGGTGTTCATTTGATTATTGTAGAATAGGCTTCAGCCTGTCTGCTTAAAAGGGTATTTTGGAGTGCAAATTAGAATAAGCCTACCCAAGATTTTAGCATGGCTGTCCTTTTTTTGCGAGTCTCCCTAAAACGCAAAAGCCGTTGGCCTCAGCATGAGGCTAACGGCTTTGGTGTTAGGTTGGCAACCATCCCCATTGTGGTAGAATCTCGGTTTAAACAGGAGCTAAATAATGCAAGAAATACAAACTCTTAAAACCCAAATAGGACTTACGCAGAACCCTCACCCCGACCCTCTCCCACAGGGCGAGGGAGTGAAACTTCCCTCCCTTTGGGGGGGGACTGAGGGGGGGAGATTTTGCCTTTTTGCGTAAGTCCTATACGACTGACTTTGTTTTTCATAGCTACTCACTTTAGCCCTTTTTACTTTTTTGGCAACTCTTTTACCCTTTTTGAGTAAGTCCTATTCTTAAAGGTAAAAAGCCGTCAGCATGAGGCTAACGGCTTTGGTGTTTCAGGGGGACTTCAAAATAAACAAATCCTTGCCTCAATTGAGGTGGGGATTTTTGTTGTTAAGGACTTTTACTACTGATGCAATAATGCTTTTTTACGCAAAATTTCCTGTATTTTTAACCTTAATATATCAGAACCTTCGCGATAAAAAGCCATGCGTTCTTGATAAGATTTACCTTGCAAAAGTTGGTAGTTGGCCTCACGAATTTGCCTAACCCAATCATTCGTTTTTAATTCAATCTTTTCCATATTGTATAACCTCACGAGGTGAGTAAATTTGTAATGACTGGTAGCCAAATTCCAAATTTGACTCTACTGCAAAAAGGAGTGCAAACCTGAAGGTTTGCTCGTCTGTGGTGGGGCAAACATGAGTTATCCCACATCTAACAATGTTACAATAGTGGTCTGTCGCTACGGAAACGATTGAATGTCTATTTATTACGTGCCATGTCATTCTGAACGGAGCGAAGCGGAGT
>JFJP01005425.1_pt1 | contig 25712 bp, 17 predicted proteins | sample 431651 | NCBI WGS metagenome assembly JFJP01 (sample SAMN02602958, study PRJNA72255) | Microbial mat metagenome, whole genome shotgun sequencing project. | biome: fresh water; feature: sink hole; material: water; isolation source: purple microbial (photo- and chemosynthetic) mats found in...
CGCGCGAGGCTGCGCTGGCGGCAGCGCTGGTGCGCGCGCCCAATGCCAGGCCGGCGCAGGTCGCGCAGCGCGCCTGTGCCGTGCTGCGCGAGCTGCCAGGCCCGATGGCTGCGCGCACCCGCAGCCACGCAAACCCTGCCGTGGCCGACCCCTGCCTGGGGCTGGACTTGTTCACTGCGGCCAGCCTGCAGCGGCGCGACTACCCGGCCGCCGAAGGCATTGCCCCGCACCTGGCCCGTCTGGCGGTGTCGGCCGTGTCGGCCAGGCAGCCAGCCAGCGCCAGCGCACCGGCCAGCATCCGCACCACCTTGCACGCGCCATTGCAGCGCTTTGCGCAACAAACCCTGCAGCAGCACCTGCGTGAGCTGCGCGCGCGCCATGTCGAAGACGGCGCGCTGGTGGTGCTGGACAACGCCAGCGGCCAGGTGCTGGCCTGGGTCGGCTCGTCGGGTGAACTCAGTGCCGCCGCCGAGGTCGATGGCGTGACCGCGCTGCGCCAGCCCGGCTCGACGCTCAAGCCTTTTCTGTATGCGCAAGCGCTGGCCGAGCGCCGGCTCACTGCGGCCTCGCTGCTGGAAGACTCGAACGCGCAGATCCAGACGGGTGCCGGCTTGTACATTCCGCAAAACTACGACCGCCGCTTCAAGGGCTGGGTGTCGGTGCGCACCGCGCTGGCGTCCTCTTTGAACGTGCCGGCGGTGCGCACGCTGGTGCTGCTGGGGCCGGATGCATTTGGGCGCCAACTGCAGCGCTTTGGCCTGCCGCTGAAAGAGGCCGGCGACTACTACGGCTACAGCCTGGCGCTGGGCAGCGCCGAGGTCTCCTTGCTGGCACTGAGCAATGCCTATCGGACCTTGGCCAATGGCGGGCGCGCGGGGCCACTGCAGTGGCTGTCTGGTGATCGGCGCGGGGCTGCCAGCCCCCTGGGCGGCAGCGCCCGCCAGGCAATCGATGCGGGCGCCGCGTTCATCGTCAGCGACATCCTGGCCGACCCGCTGGCCCGCGCACCCACCTTTGGTCTGGACAGCGTGCTGAGCACACACTTCTGGAGCGCGGTCAAGACCGGCACCAGCAAGGACATGCGCGACAACTGGGCGCTCGGTTACTCGCAGCACTACACCGTTGGCGTCTGGGTCGGCAACGCCAGCGGCGCGCCGATGTGGGACGTCAGCGGCACCAGCGGCGCCGCGCCGATCTGGGCCGCCGTGATGCGCTACCTGCATGAGCGCCAACCCAGCCATGCACCCCGGCCACCGCCTGGCGTATTGCGCAGCCAGACCCACTTTGCAGCACAGGCGGGGCCGCCCAGCCTCGAGGCCAGCCGTGAGGAATGGTTTCTGGCCGGCACGCAACAAGCCCGATTCGCTCTTGATTCAGGAGCTAACAGCGCAGACCAGACAAGCGCCCATGGCCAAATTGTGTCACCCACCCAAGGCAGCATCGTGGCGCTCGACCCAGACATTCCGGCGACGCACCAGCGCTTGAGCCTGCGTGCTCGCGGCAGCCACCTGCGCTGGCGCATCGACGGCAAGTGGCTGGCCCATGGGTCCCAAGTGCAATGGCTGCCCTGGCCCGGGCGCCATGTGCTGCAGACCGTCAACGCGCAAGGCCAGGTGCTCGATGAGGTGCACATCGAAGTGCGCGGGGCCGGCCTGAAGCCGGGTCGCGGGGTGGACAATCGCCCGCTTCGCTAACCAACACAAGGAACACATTCATGGGTGCGCAATGGAAAGCCAAAGGCAAAGAACTGGCCGCCAATGCCAAAGGGCGCGTCTTTGGCAAACTCTCCAAGGACATCATGCTGGCCGCACGCAGCGGCGCCGACCCGGCCGCCAACTCGCGCCTGCGCCTGCTGGTGGAGCAGGCACGCAAGGCCTCGATGCCCAAGGACACGCTGGAGCGCGCCATCAAGAAGGGCGCCGGGCTGACTGGCGGCTCTACGAGGGTTACGCACCGCACCGCGTGCCGCTGATGGTGGAGTGCCTGACCGACAACGTGAACCGCACCGCTCCCGAGATGCGGGTGCTGTTTCGCAAGGGTCAGCTTGGCACGTCGGGCTCGGTGGCCTGGGACTTTGACCACCTGGGCCTGATCGAAGCCGAGCCGGCCGCACCCGGTGCCGATGCCGAACTGGCCGCCATCGAAGCCGGCGCACAAGACTTTGAGCCGGGCGAGGACGAAGGCAACACGCTGTTTCTGAGCGACCCGAGCGACCTGGACCTGGTCAGCCGCGCCCTGCCCGCCCACGGCTTCACCGTGTTGTCAGCCAAGCTCGGCTATCGCGCCAAAAACCCGGTGGCAGCCAGCAGCCTGAGCGCCGAGCAATTGGCCGAAGTGGAAGCCTTTCTGGCCGCCATCGACGACAACGACGACGTGCAAAACATCTACGCCGGCCTGGGGACTTAGCCAGTGACAAGTCAGCGCAAACCTGATGCCGCATCAGCAGAACAAGAAACTCCAGTGCGCCCGGGAGCCAGGTCGGCAGGGCAAATGCCCAGTGCGGCCATGGCGGTCGGCACGGGCAGGCCTTGCACCAGCGCTGCAACCAGCTCACCCATGGCCGGTGCGGTCTGGATGCCGTAGCCACCCTGACCAGCCAGCCAGAAGAACCCTGGCGCATCCGGGGCAAAGCCGACCACCGGGGTTTTGTCGGCCACAAATGAGCGCAGACCGGCCCATTTGCGCCGGACTTGCCGGATAGGCAGCGTGGTGGCGGCCTCGATGCGGTCCACGGCAATCGCCACATCGAGTTCCTCGGGCTGCACATCCTGGGCCGGCACCGGGTCTTCGTTGGCGGGTGACATCAGCAGCAGGCCGGCATCGGGCTTGAAATAAAAGCTCTCCTGCGCATCGATCACCAATGGCCAGGCGCGGATGTCGCAGCCCGGCGGCGCCTCGACGGTGAAGGCGGTGCGCCGCTTCGGGCTCAGGCCGATGGGCGCGACACCGGCCAGCCGCGCCAGCTCATCGCACCAGGCGCCGGCGGCGTTGACCAGCAGCGGTGCAAAAAACTCGCCGGCGGCACTGTGCACCCGCCAAGCGCCGGACGCTCGGGTGATCCGGCTCACTTCGGCATTGCAAATCAGTTGCGCACCCTGCGTTTTGGCACCGCGCAGAAAGCCCTGGTGAATGGCATGCACATCCATGTCCATGGCATCGGGCTCAAAGATGCCGCACTCGGCACATTCAGGCTTGATCTGCGGCACGCACTGCAAAATCTGCTCGGACGTCCACCACTGCACCGTCGGCACCAGCGCCTGCATGGCCTGCCAGGTGGCGTGCAGCGCCGCACGGTCCCCCGCGCGGCCCACGGTCAGCGCGCCGCGCGGTGTGACCAGCGGATGCTCTGAAAAACCTGCTGGCGGGTCGAGGTAAAACGGCTTGGACGCGGTGCTGATCGCCCGCACCACCGCGTTGCCATAGGTTTCGCTGTACATCGCCGCAGAACGCCCGGTGGCGTGGTAGCCGGGTTGCGCTTCGCGCTCCAGCAGCAGCACCCGGCGCGACCCGGCCAGAAAATAAGCCGCGCTGGCGCCGGCCATGCCGGCGCCGATGATGATGACGTCCAATGATTGCATGGCACCGATGTTGCCAGAAGTCATGGGCTGCGACCCGGTGGCCGCACTGCCCGTAACATGCGCACCATCACACTCCCCTGCTGCCATGACCGTCATTACCTGCATTGAAGACCTGCGCCAACTGGCGCAGCAGCGCGTACCGCGCATGTTTTACGACTACGCCGACTCGGGCAGTTGGACCGAATCCACCTACCGCGCCAACAGTGCCGACTTTGCGCCGATCAAGCTGCGCCAGCGCGTGGCGGTGAACATCGAACAGCGCAGCACCGCCAGCCAGATGATCGGCCAGCCGGTGGCGATGCCGGTGGCGCTGGCGCCGGTCGGGCTGCTGGGCATGCAGTGTGCCGATGGCGAGATCAAGGCCGCGCTGGCGGCGCGGGCGTTTGGCGTGCCCTTCACCCTGTCCACCATGAGCATCTGCTCGATCGAGGACGTGGCCGCTGCCACGGGCGGGCATCCGTTCTGGTTTCAGCTTTATGTGATGCGCGACCGCGATTTCATCGAGCGCCTGATCGAGCGCGCCCGCGCCGCCCACTGCTCGGCGCTGATGCTGACGCTGGATTTGCAGATTGTGGGTCAGCGCCACAAAGACCTGAAAAACGGCTTGTCGGCGCCGCCGCGTCTGAGCTTGCCCAACCTGATCAACATGGCCACCAAACTGCGCTGGAGCCTGGGCCTGCTGGGCACCCGACGGCGCGGCTTTGGCAACATCGTCGGCCACGTCCGGGGCGTGGACAACATCGGCAGCCTGAGCCAGTGGACCGGACAACAGTTTGACCCGCGCCTGAGCTGGGACGATGTGCAGTGGATCAAGCGACGCTGGGGCGGCCGGCTGATCCTCAAAGGCATTCAGGACGTCGAAGACGCCCGGCTGGCCGTGCAGTCGGGTGCCGATGCGCTGGTGGTCAGCAACCATGGCGGGCGCCAGCTCGACGGCGCGGCCTCGTCGATCAGTGCGCTACCCGCCATCGTTGATGCGGTGGGGCAGCAGATCGAGGTGCACATGGACGGCGGCATTCGCAGCGGGCAGGATGTGCTCAAAGCCATCGCGCTGGGCGCACGCGGCACCTACATCGGCCGCGCTTACACCTATGGCCTGGGCGCGCTGGGCCAGGCCGGCGTGCACCAGGCGCTGCAAATCATCCACAAAGAGCTCGACCTGAGCATGGCGTTTTGCGGCCAGACCGACATCAAGCAGGTGGACAAGCGCATCCTGCTGCCCGGAACTTATTGATCAAAATGGCTTGTAGCGCTTGCTGGATAAGCGCAAGCAGCTATATTGTTAATAGCTATTCAGGCGCCAGCCAGCGCACCAGGTAGTACAGCCGCAGCCCCTCAGACGAGCGCGATGGGCCCATCACCTCAACCGCATGCGCATGGCGCTCAGGGCAGGCCAGCGCCAGCGCCGTGGCCTCGTCGGCCACCACTTGCACGCAGTTTTCGGCAAACCGCCGGCGCGCCCCGCGTTTGACATGGGCCACGGCAAAGCGCGCCTGCATCAACTGCGGCAGGTCCGGATCCAGTTGCAAGCCGCTGGTCATGCCTGGCCCCGCAACCGCGCCAGGTGGGCCAGCAGTGGCGCCAGCAGCGGCTGCAGATGGCGCCGCATCAGCGGACCGACGGCGGTCGTCTTGCTCAGGATCGGCACCGCCTGTTGCGCGCTGACCGCGCTGAGCGCGGCCATGGCCTGAGCCTCGGGCTGCAGCGCAGCCGGCCAGGCAGCGGGCAGCGGCTGCTGGTGCAGGTCGGCAAAATAGCGGCCGGTCAAGTCCAGCGCGAGAAACACCGCGTCCGGTGCGGGCGGCTTGTCCAGCGCCAGCGCCAGTGCGCGCAAATAGCTCTGGCCCAGCGGGCTGTAGCAGTGCTGCAGCCGCGCAGCCCAAGGCTCACCCGGTTGTGCCAGATGCAGCAAGTCTGCCGGCACGCAGCGCGCTGGCTCGGGCGCCAGTCGCTCGGGCTGATGCTCCAGAAAGCCCAGAAAGTAGTGCGGCCGGTGTTTCGCCTTGGCCCACAGCTCCTGGGCCCGTGGCGCGGCCAGCAAGTCGGCGCCGAGCACCGCGCGGATCGAATTCATGGCCAGGATCGGGTCTTCTTCAAACGGCAGGTGCTCAATCAGAAAATCGGCCAGCAGCGGGCCCATGGCACTTTGGCTCACCACCGGGTGCGCCAGCATGAAGCGCGCCACCTCCATGGTCGGCAACGCCCACCAGGCACGCCGCGCCAGCTCGACGCTCAGGCCCGGCGCCTGCGCCACGGCCCGCACCGCCTCGGGCTCGCCGAGCTTGAGCAGCGCCTCCAGGCTGCGCGCATTGCTCTGGCCCATGCTGTTCCAGCGCATCAGGTGCACCGGATAACCGCCCGGCGAGCCCATGGCGTGCCCCCCCAGCAGTTCGCGCACCCGCTGCACATACAGATCGGGTCGGCAGTTGCGGTGCAGCAGCACCTTGGCGTCGCCCGCCGGCGTCAGCGCAAACAGCGTCTGCGCGCCCTCGTCGATGCGCACCGCCTGCACGCCGGTGGCCAGCAACACATTCAGGCGCAAGTCATCTTCCGGGGACAGTTCAGCGGCCATGGCTCGGTTCAGTTCAGTTCAGTTGGATGCGCCGGCCCCAGGGCACGCCGGCCTGGCCCTTGACCAGCCACAACACCGGGTAGCCCGGCGCCAGCCTGGGGATTTCGCCTTGCGCGTCGGTGAAATAGACCAGCGCATCGGGCTGCACACCGGCCTGCGCGATCCAGTCAAACACCGGAGCAAAGGCGGTGCCGCCACCGCCGGCAAAGGCGCGCGGCAGCGTGAAGGGCTCCCACGGCTCGATCACCCACGGCGCATCGGGCGCCAGCACTGCATCGCAGGCCAGCAAGGTCATGCGCACCGGCAGCGTGCCCTTGATGGCGTTGAGCTCGGCCACAAAGCCGGCCAGCGCGGCATCGTCGATCGAACCCGAGGTGTCAAGCGCCACATAAATGTCGCCGCTGTGGCTGCGCAGGCTGGGAAACAGCGGCTCGTCCGCGCTGGCGCTGCTGCGCCGGCTCGGGCGCTGCCAACTGTAGTCGTCGCGCGCGGCCTGCGACAGGTAGTGCGCCAGCGCGGCCCGCCACGATACCTGCGGTGCCAGCGCCTGCTCGCACAGGCGCGCCAGCGCACCCGAGAGCTTGCCGGCCTCACGCGCGCGCTGTGCTGCGCTCGCCATGTGACGCTGCCACTGCTGTTGCAACTGCTCTTGCTGGCTGGCGCTCAGCGGCGCCGGCGGGCCGTCCTGCCCTGCGCCTGCACCTTGTTCTGCCTCGGTTGATTGCAAGCCCTGCTCGGCCCCGGCGGACGGGCGTGGCGACGACCCACTGGCCTGCGGCCGGGTGCCCGTCCCTGCCTCGGGTCGCTGCGGCTGCGCGCCACTGCCCTGCCCGTGCGCGTCGGCATCGCCGCTGCCGCCGCCGGCTTGTCCGCCATCGTCGCCGTCCCACAGGTGCTGGTCAAACTGCTCGCTGTCCAGCGAGTCGTCGATGCAGGGGTAGATGTCTTCGGCGGCCATGCCCCGGTACAGGTCCAGCACCTGCGCACCCAACGGCGGCTTGAGCCCCTCGTCGAGCAACAAGGGGTTGATGGCAAAGTCACACGCCAGGTCCCAACGACGCTGCACCCGGCGGCCGCGCCGGGCAAAGTGGCCCAGTGCGCAGTGCAAAGCCTCGTGCGCCAGCGCAAACTGGGTTTGCGCGGGGCTGAGCGAATCGATCCACTGCGGGTTGTAGTAGAGCTGGCGCGCGTCGGTGCCGGTGGTTTTGCACCAGGGGCCAGCCGCCACCAGCGGCAGGCGCAACACCAGCGCGCCCAGAAACGGCTTGTCCAGAATCAGCCGGGTGCGCGCGCCAGCCAGCTTGGCAGCGGCAGCCGCGCGCGTGGCCTCGGCCAGCGCCGTGGTCTGCTCTGCGCCGGCGGCTGCCATGGGCGCCGCGCCGACATAGCCCAGGCCGTCGTTACTCGTAGAGGAGGAGGTCTGCAACGGCATGCGCCCACCCCGCAAACTCTGGCACCGCAAACAGGGCCGACCCGATGCCCCGGTGCATGTCCGACACCAGCATCACGCCCATTTCTTTCAGCGGCAGGCGCTGTGCGTAGTTCAGGATATGGCCCCACACCTGCGGCGCTTGCGCCTGCCCCTTGGCGCGCAGCGCACGCCCGGCCAGCGCGGCGGCCACCGCATATTGCAAGTCGAGCTCGGTGGGCACGGCCACCACCTGCCCGGCCGTGATGGCATCGAGGTCTGGCAAGCGCTCCAGGCTGTCGATGAAGGCCGCACACTCGACCCCGGCGGCCTGACCGACACAGGCGCACAAGGCGCCGCTCAGCAGCTCCGGCGCAGCGCCAAACTTTTGCAGCGCCCGGTGCGCGAACTCCCACGAGCGCGGGCTCGGAAACGCCATCTCGCCCGCCAGGGTGCGCGCGGCATCAAAGGCAAACAACAGCTCGGGCTTGAAACGCAAAAAAGCAATCAGCCGCTCGTCGATGCCGCTGGCGTACGCCCAGTGCGCCCAGTCGTCTAAATTGACGCTGACCTCAAAATGCGAAAACCGGTTGGCCAGCGGCGCTGGCATGGCGTAAGTCACGCCGCGATCGCCCTGGCGGTTGCCGGCAGCAAAAATGGCCCAGCCGTCCGGGATGCGGTAGTCACCCAGGCGCCGGTCCAGAATCAACTGATAGGCCGCAGCCGACACCGCCGGTGGCGCCGAGGTGATCTCATCAAGAAACAGCACCCCGCGCTGCCCGTGGCGCTGGGCGTCCGGCAGCACGGCCGGCACCGCCCACTGCACCAGTTCTGCCACCCGAAACGGGATGCCGCGCAAGTCTGATGGCTCCATTTGTGACAGGCGGATGTCGATCACCGGGGCCTGATGGCGTGCGCCAATCTGCGCCACGATTTGCGACTTGCCCACGCCGGGCGGCCCCCACAGCATGACCGGCGTGTGGTGGCCGTCAGCGGTGCTGAGAAATTCACGTTCGAGAATGGCGGTGAGCAGGGCGGGTCGCATGGTGGTAAACGGGCGATCAGGCGTCAGTTGGCAGCCACCTGACTGTAACTTGAAAGCCGCCGGTGGCTGCCCATGCCAGCCAGGTCAGGTCACGCCACCGTGCTGCGGCGTCGGCCCGGCATCAAACAGGCAATATCGGTTTTTGCCAGCCAGCTTGGCCTGGTACATGGCCTGATCGGCCTGGCGCAGCAACTGCTCGGCGTCCAGGTCTTGCGCCTGCGGGTAAAACGTCACGCCCAGGCTGGCCGAGACCTGCAAGCTGAAGGCACCAAAAGGTGCTGGCTGGGCCGCAGCGTCCAGCAAACGCTGCAGCAGTGGCTGGCAGGCCGGCGTGCTGTCCAGATCCACCAGCACGGCCACAAACTCATCGCCGCCAATGCGCGCCAGCGTGTCGCCCTCGCGCAGCGTCTGCTTCATGCGCCCGGCCAGCGTCTTGAGCAATTGGTCGCCGGCGGCATGGCCGTGCGTGTCGTTGACACCCTTGAAACCGTCCAGGTCCAGATACACCACTGCCAGCAGCTTGGCGCGCCGCTGTGCCTGCGCCATGCCGTGGCGCAGGCGGTCGGCCAGCAGCACGCGGTTGGGCAGGTCAGTGAGCACGTCAAAATGGGCGATGCGCTCCAGCTCGCTTTCGTGCATTTTGAGTGCCGTGATGTCTGAAAACAGCGCCACATACTGACGCGCCACCCCGGCGGCGTTGCGCACCGCGCTGATGGTTTGCAACTGGGCATACACCATGCCGTCCTTGCGCCGGTTCCAGACCTCGCCCTCCCAGTAGCCCTGCTCGCGCAAGTCTTGCCACATGGCGGCGTAAAACTCCCTGGACTGCTGGCCGGAGCTCAGCAGGTGCGGGTTGCGCCCCAGCACCTCGTCGCGGCCATAGCCGGTGATGCGGCTGAAGGCCTGGTTGACATCCACAATGGTGCCATCCGGGCCGGTCACCATGATGCCCTCACGCGCGTGCGTGAACACCGTGGAGGCCAGCCGGCTGTCGGCGTCGCGCTGATGGCGCAACATGGCGTAGCGCACCGCGCGGCGCAGCGCGCCAGCGTCTGCGCCCTTGGTCAGATAGTCTTCAGCACCTGACTGAATGGCGGCCTGCGTGGCCAGCACATCGTCCAGGCCGGTCAGCACCACGATCGGCGCCTCTGTGAGCGCGCGGCAGTGCTCGACCGTGGCGGTGCCGCTGGAGTCCGGCAGGTTCAGGTCCAGCAGCACCACGTCGGGGCGCAGGCCCTGCTGCTCGATCAGGGTGCGCGCAGCCGCCAGCGAGCCAGCCAGGTGGACCGAAAACGCCGCGCCACGCTCCAGCAACTGGCGGCGAATCAGTTGTGCATCGCCCGGCTCGTCTTCAATCACCAGCACCACGGCTAGCGGCCCGAGCGGCACTGTGCCCGTGCCCTCGTTCATATCAAACCCCTGCGTGACACCAGGTTCAATGACGCCGGGGCAGACGCACCCGCTTGGCCCAATCGTCGCCAACGCCGCGTTCGATGTCGATCAATGCCTGCGCCTGCACGCCAGCCAGCCAGCAACAGGCCGATCCGTGTGTTGCAATTTTTCATGTCAATGCCTGGGTCAGCGGGTGAATGTTATTGAACAAAAATGCCCTCAGCCCTTTATGAACAAGCGCTGACAGCTTTGTTTATCATAGCGCCGTGGGGCTGGGTTGGGGCGCAACCGGCAAGTCAAAGCAAAAGCGGCTGCCCTGGCCGGCCCCGGCAGACTCGACCCAGATGCGCCCGCCATGGCGCTCGACAATTTTGCGCGCCACCGCCAGGCCAATGCCGCTGCCCTCGTACTGGTCGCGCGCATGCAGGCGCTGAAACACCTTGAACAGGCGGCCAAACTGGCCCGGGTCGATGCCAATGCCGTTGTCGGCAACACAAAACCGCCAGCCCTCGGGCACCGCGTGCACCGACACCCGCACCTGCGGGGCCAGGCCGGGGGTGCGGTATTTGACGGCGTTGTCAATCAGGTTTTGCCACAGGCGGGTGAACTCGTCGCGGCTGGCCAGCACCTGCGGCCAGTCGCCGCTGAGCTGCACGCTGGCCTGCGCCTCGGCAATTGCCGGGGCCAGAAAGTGCAGCGCCTCTTGCACGGCTTCCTGGCTGTCAAGCAGCGTCAGGGGCTCGCCGCGGCGGCCCACACGCGAGTATTCCAGCAGCGACACCAGCATCTGGTCCATGCGCTGCGCGCCGTCGGTGGCAAAGCCCATCATCTCGCGGGTATCGTCGTCCAACTGCTGGTCCAGCGAGCGCACAATCAGTTGCAGATAGCTGTTGATCATGCGCAGCGGCTGGCGCAGGTCGTGCGAGGCCACATAGGCAAACTGCTCGAGCTCGGCGTTCGAGCGGGCCAAGGCCTCGGTCTGCTGCAGCAAGGCCTGGTCGGCCTGTTTGCGCTCGGTGATTTCCCAGTGCGTGCCCGCCATCCACTCGGGGGCGCCGTCGGCGCTGCGGCTGACCAGCTTGCCACGGTCAAGCACCCAGATCCAATGGCCATCCCGGTGCCGCATGCGCGACTCGCATTTGTAGGCTTCGGACGCACCGCTGAAGTGTTGCGCCAGCGCCGCCGCCGAGGCCGGCAGATCGTCGGGGTGGGCGTGCTGCGTCCAGGTGTCGATGCTGATCGGGGCCAGCTCCGCAAGGGTATAGCCAATCATGTCGGCCCAGCGTTCGTTGAAGCGGGTCTGGCCGGTTTGCACATTCCATTCCCAGGTACCAACACCCGTGCCCCACAGGATGTTGGCCAGGCTTTGACTTTGCTGCAGCAACGCCTGCTCGGCCTGCTTGCGCTCGGTGATGTCCTGAATGTAGCCATGCCACAGGGTGCTGCCGTCGGGCTGGCGGACCGGGGTCGAGCGGCCCTCGACCCACAGCAGCCGGCCGTCGGGGTGTTGCACCCGGTAGCTGTCGTGCCAGACGGTCAGCGTGTCGGCCGAGCGTGCAATCGATGCGCCAACACGCGCCAGATCGTCCGGGTGCAGCACCGCAAACACACGCCGGGCATCAAGGGCGGCGTCTTTGGGGCTCAGGCCGTAGATGGTTTCAATGCCCGGGCTGGCATAGGGAAAGGCCGAAGAACCATCGGGCAGCAGTTGGTACTGGTAAACAAAACCGGGCAAATGCTCTGCCAGCAGTTGCAGACGGCCCAGCAGGCTGTGCACCGCCTGTTCGGCCAGTTGGCGCTCGGTCTCGTTGTCGTGCAGCTCGCGCAAGGCTGTTTGCGCCAGCGCGGCACTTTTTTGCAAGCGCCACACGACCATGGCAAACACCGCCACCAGCACGGCGGCCAGAGCGACCGCTGCAACAGCTTCTTGCCGCCAGGCGGCCAGATAGTCGTCTTGCGCCAACGCCACCTGCACATAAAACGGAAAGGCCGCCATCACCTTGAAGCTGGCCAGGCGATCAACGCCGTCGGTGCTGGCGGTCAGCGTCAGCGTGGCCGCACGCTCGCCAGACTCGATGCGTTGACGGATCGGGTTGTTGGCTGGCAGCGGCTGATTGAAGTCTTTTTCGTTCAGGCGCGGCATGCGCTGGATCAGCTTGAAACTGTCGCTCTGGCGCAACAGCACGACCCCGCCGGCGCCGACATCGACGGTGCCCAGCAAGCGGCCAATGCCGTCGATGGCGATCACCGCATTGACTGTGCCCAGAAAGCGCCCGCCCTCATCACGCAGCGCACGCACCATCACGATCGACCACTGGCCGATGGTGCGCGACATCTGCGCCTCTGAAAAGGCGAGCTGCTCGCCCGGGTTGTCGCGCAGGCGCTGAAAGTGCGCCCGGTCGGCCACGCGGATGCCCTTGAGGTGCGGGTCCGACGAATAACGCAACAGCCCCTGGGCATCAAACACGCTGAGCCCGGCAATCATCGGAAAGCTGGCCTGCAGGTCGGCCAGGCGCTGCTGCTGGTCTGGCACCAGTGCGTCACGGCGGGTCCGGCGCGCCACATAGCGCAGCACGCTGTCGATGCGGGCCAGTTCGTCGGCCAGGTGCGACTCGATCACCTGCACCAGGTTGCGCGTCTGCGAGGCGGCATCGGTCAGCGCCTGACGGTGGCGGTCCTGCACAAAGTAGGCCAGCATGGCCAGCAGCAGCAACAGCGCCAGCAGCCAGCGGCTGGTGGGGCCGAGCGCGGCGCGCCGGCCGTCTGGCCGCGCCGGAGTGGGCGGGGTGGACGCGCTGCTGCGGGCTGGCGCCGGCTGCATGCGTGCTGGGTGCTGGGATGCGTTGCTGTTCATGGGGTGTGCTCCGGTGCCGTCTGCCCTGACTGCTGAAAATTTATAAGAAAAAAGCCTCTAGCCCTTATCTGGTGTGCGCTGGCAGCTATTAAATCAATGAACATCCGAGACCCTTCAGGGCCGCGCGGGCGGCTGGCGCAAAAAGGCCTCGAAGGCGGCTGCCGGCAGCGGTTTGCTAAACAGGTACCCCTGCCCCTCGGCGCAGCCACTGGTGCGCAAAAAGTCCAGTTGGCCCGGCGTTTCAACGCCCTCGGCAATGGTCTGCAGGCCGAGCCGGGCGGCCATGCCGATGATGGTGCTGACAATCGCCCGGTCGTCCGGGTCATGCGTGATGTCGCGCACGAAGGACTGGTCGATCTTGAGCTTATAGACCTTGAAACGCTTCAAGTGGCTCAGCGACGAGTAGCCGGTGCCAAAGTCGTCAATCGACATGCGAATGCCACGCGCGTGCAGCGCGTCCATCACCGTGATGGCGCCGATCGGGTCGCTCAGCGCCACGCCTTCGGTCAGCTCGAGCTCCAGGTGCTGTGGGTCGATTTGCTCTTCTTGCAGAATTTGCAGCACCAACTCGACCAGGCGCGGGTGGCGAAACTGCACCACCGACAGGTTCACTGCCATCACAAAAGGCGCTCCGCGCGCCGCCAGCCCCTGCGCCAGCAAGGCCTGCATCTGGCGCAGGGCGCTGCGCAGCACCCATTCGCCAATCTGCACAATCTGCCCGCTGGCCTCGGCAATCGGGATGAATTCGGCTGGCGGCACCGGGCCAAACTCGGGGTGATTCCAGCGCAACAGCGCCTCGGCACCCACCACCCGGCCATCGGCCAGCGCCACCTGCGGCTGGAAGTGCAGGCTCAACTGCCCGCGCTCGATGGCGCGGCGCAAGGCGTTTTCAAGCATCAGCACGCGGGTTGAGCGAACTTGCATTTCGGCGGCAAAAAAGCGGTAGCAGTTGCGCCCGTCGTGCTTGGCGCGGTACATGGCGATGTCGGCGTTTTTGCTCAGGGTGTCAAAGTCCAGGCCGTCGGCCGGGTACATGGCAATGCCGATCGACGGTGTGGTGAGCAGCTCCAGCGCGTCGATCTGGTAAGCGCTGGCAATCGACGCCAGCAGGCGCTCGGCCAGGTGCGCCGCACCGGCGGCGTCGGTGGTGGGCAGCAGCAAGACGAATTCGTCGCCGCCCTGGCGCGACACCGTGTCTTCGGCGCGCACCAGCGACTCGATGCGCCGCGCCACTTGCACCAGCAGGGCATCACCAGTGGCCCGCCCGAGCGAGTCATTGATGTTCTTGAAGTGGTCCAGGTCCAGCAGCATCAGCGTCAGCGCGCGCTGGCTGCGCTGCGCCATGCTCATCGCCAGGTGGAAGCGGTCGCCCAGCAAACTCAGGTTGGCCAGTCCGGTCAGCGGGTCAAAGTGCGACAGCCACTCCAGCCGGGCATTGGCCTGGCGGCGCTGCGTGATGTCGATCGCCAGCCCCATCAGACAGGGCTGCTGCTGCTGCATGAAGCGCCTGCCGCTGAACAGGTAGGGCGTGCTGCTGGTGTCTTTGGCAACGAACTCGGCCTCGACCAGGGTTTCGCCGGTGCGGTGGGTTTGCGCCATTGCGGCTGCAACCGGGCCACGGTCGGCGGCGCCAAAAAAGTCCAGCGCGGACATGCTGGCCAGCTCGGGCGCGCTGTAGCCCGAGACGCGCTCAAAGGTCTGGTTCCAGCGCAACAGCCGGCCCTGCGCGTCGATCAGGTAAAACAGGCCGGGCAGGCTGTCCAGCGCAGCCTGGGTGAAGTCGCGCTCTTGCACAATCAGCGCCTGGGTTTGCGCACGCTCGGCTTCCCGGTCAAAGTTGTCCAGCGCAAAGCTGATGTCTGAGGCCATCTCCTGCAGCAGCTTGCGCGCGGCGCTGTCAAAGGCATGCAGCTCGCCGGCGTACAGGCTGAACAAGCCCACCACCGCGCCTTGGCGCCACAGCGGCAGCACCGCCACACTGCGCCAGCCATAGTGCGTGGCACGGGCCTGCCAGGGTGCGAGCTGCGGGTCGTGCAGAAAGTCCTGACACCAGACCGGCTGCTGCTGGCGAAACGCCGTGCCGCTGGGGCCACAGCCACTGGGCCGGCTGGCATCCACCGACACATCGAGGTCGTCCAGATAGTCGGTGCCGCTGCCAAAGCTGGCCTGCACCTGCACCGCCAGCGTGCTGCGCTGCACGCGGCCGATCCACGCCATTTTCAAGCCACCAAACTCGACCGCGATGCGGCACACCTGCGCCAGCAGCTCGGCCTCGCTGCGGCAGCGCACGATGGCCTGGTTGCACTGGCTCAAGGCGGCGTACAACTGCTGCGAATGCGCCAGATGCTGCTCCAGGCGCTGGCGCACCATGGCATGGCGGATCGCGCGGCCCAACGCGTCGGGGTCAAAACCGCCCTTGACCAGGTAGTCTTGTGCGCCCGATTCGAGCGCGGCCTGCGCCTGCGCCTGCGCGTCGTTGCCGGTCAGCACCACGATCGGGGTGTGGGCCAGTGCCTGGCGCAGGGCGTGCAGCGTGGGCAAGCCGCTTGAGTCGGGCAGCGACAAGTCCAGCAACACCAGGTCGGGCGCGCTGTGCTGCACCAAAGCCAGCCCCTCGGCCAGCGTCTTGGCCCACTGCAAGTCCTGCATCTGGCCCGTGGCGGTCACACCCGCCTGGCGCAAAAAGGCCTTGACCAGCCCGAAGTCACCTGCATCGTCCTCGATCACCAGGATCGTGGCGGGGGTGTTTTGCGCATCTGTCATGGTGTGGGCCGCAGCGTCAGGCAAGTCTGCTCACCTGTGCATCAGCCCGCTGCGCCGTTGCCTTTGGGCAGACGCACCAGGTCGATCCAGTAGTTGCCCAGGTCGCGCACGATGGTCATGAACTGCCCGATATCGACCGGCTTGGTGATGTAGCCCGCCGCGCCCAGGTTGTACGAGGCCACCACATCGCGCTCGACTTCAGAAGTGGTCAGCACCACCACCGGAATGTCGCGCAGATCGGGCAACTGCTTGACGGCCGCCAGAAACTCGCGCCCATCCATGCGCGGCATGTTCAGGTCAAGCAAAATCAGGTCGGGCCGGGGCGCCTGCGCATGGCGCGTGCCCAGACGCTGCAGAAAGTCCAGCGCCTCGCGGCCATCCTGCACATGGTACAGGTCGGCCAGGATGCGGTTTTCGGCAATCGCCACTTTGACCAGATGCGCGTCGGCGCGCTCGTCTTCGGCCAGCAGGATCACAAAACGTGGCTTGTCGCTTGTCATATTGGTTTCTCCGTTGTCAATTCAAATACCAGTCGGGCCCCGCCACTGGCGCTGCCCTCCATCCGGGCCGTGCCGCCACAACTCTCGGCGATGCGGCGCAAAATCGCCAGCCCGATGCCGGTGCCGCTGCTGTCCTGGTCTGCGCTCAGGCGCTCAAACACGCGAAAGATGCGCTCGCGGTATTGCGGCTCGACACCACTGCCGTTGTCACTGACGCAAAAGCAGCTTTGGTGCCCATCGAGCCGGCCGTCGATCACGATCTGCAAAGGCTGCGCGCTGCGGCCATGGTTGAGCGCGTTGTCCAGCGCCACCTCAAACAAGTCATTCAGGCGCGGCCGGTCGATCCAGACCGCTGGCAACTGGCCCACGCGGATGCTCGCCTGCGCCAGCTCGATGCGGGCTTGCCAGCGCTTCAGCAACTGGCCCACGCACTGCTGCACATCGGCCAGCTCCAGCGCCGCGCGCGGCTGGTCTGCGGCCAGATAGCGCTCGACGTCGCGCAGCAGGCTTTGCTGACGCCGCGCCTGCTGGCCGATGAAGTCGAGCGACAACTGCGCTTCGGCATCGTCCAGGCGACCCGCCAGTTGCCGGCCCAGCCGCTCGCTGTAGCTGGCAATGCGCCGGGCCGGCTCTTGCAGATGGTGCGCGGTGACCTCGGCAAAGCGCTGCAAGTCGGCATGGCTGCGCGCCAGCGCCGCCTCGGTCTGCTTGCGCGTGCTGATGTCGCGGTTGCTGCCGCGCAACCCGAGCGGCTGGCCGGCCGGGTCAAACACCGGCTGGCAGACGTGCGAGACCCACACCGTGCTGCCGTCCTGGGCCCGAATGCGAAAGTCGATCGGCAAGGGCGCGCCCAGCTTGGACAGGTGATGGCTGTGGCCGTCAAACAACGCGCCGTCGTCAGCATGGATGATGCGCCGCAGCAGTTGCGGGTCGGCATAAAACTGCGCCGCGCTGTAGCCGCTGATCTGCATGCACGAGGGCGACATATAGCGCAGCGTGCCGTCGGGCAACTGCCAGTATTCCCAGTCGGCGGTGAAGTCGGCCAGGGTGCGGTAGCGCAGCTCGCTTTCGCGCAAGGCATTGCCCTGCTGCGCCAGCGTCTGCAGCAGCCGGTTGAAGCCGCCGATCATGTCGCCGACCTCGTCCTGGCGGGTGATGGCCAGCGCCTGCACACCCTGCCCGGTCACACTCATGCCGGCCAGCGCCTTGGCGGCGTGCAGCATGGGCGTCAACTGGCGGCGCAGCATCCACCAGCTCAGGGCCCCCGCCAGCACGGTGAGCAGCAGGGCCGCTTGCAGCATGCGCTGCTGCAAGGCCCGGATCGGTGCAAAGGCCTCGTCGGTGGGCAACAGCACCAGCACCTGCCAATCGGCCGCGGCAATGCGTTTGGCCGAGACCAGCACCTCGGTGCCGTGCGCATCGACGGCCAGCACCGGCCCCTCATGGCCGCCGGCAAACCGCTCCAGCAGCGCCGCCGGGGCCGGACCGGCCGCGCTGGCCAGCCGGCGGTCACTGGCGCTGACCACCCGCTGCGGTTGCGCGGCGATCAGCATGAAGCTGCCGCTTTGACCGTAGCGCCCGTGCTCGATCATCTGCAGAAAATTGTCGCGCCCCAGATCGGTGCTGCCAACCAGGGCACCGATCACCTGCTCTTGCCGATCACGAATCGGCACCGCCATGAGGAACTCGGCACCGCCTTGCGCGTTGACCTGTTGTGGCGGACCCACGCCGCTTGCGCCTTGCTGCAAGGTGGCGGCAATCGGCGCGCGCTGCCCCTGCTTGTTGCCGACGCGACCATTCACGACCATCGAGTCGGCCACCACATAACCGTCGGCGCGCACCGCATAGGCGCCGGCGTTGAACTCGTCCTGAATGATCACGCGCTCGTCGAGGTAGGTCTGCATGACGGCGTTGTCGGCCAGCATGGCCGGCGTGATGCGCGCAGCCAGGGTGCCGAGCACACGCAGGCGCAGGCGCACGGCGGTGTCGATCTCGGTGGCCACATAGGTGGCTGTCGAGAGTTGCTGCTGGCCCAGCAGGTGCTGCATGTCCAGGCGCAGCATGCGGCTGCTGTAAAACGTCAGCGACCACAGACTGGCGATAAAAATCGCCAGCGTGAACAGCGTCACGCGGGTGGCCAGCGAGCGCTGCCAGAGCAGCCAGGTCGCGCGCAACAGGGCTGGCACGATGAGTTTCATGGCCGAGCCTGGCAGCAGTTCACCTGAAACACGCGCGTCATTGCGAGCGCAGCGAAGCCATCCGTGGTTTTTGGCGTACCTGGATCGCCACGGCCTTCGGCCTCGCGATGACGGCACGGTTTCATGCGACCGGGTGAATTCGATTCATGCAGGTTGACCTGCATCAGGCGCAAAAACGCTCTGCTATCGATAGCTGCTTGCGCAGCAAATAAAAGGGCTACAGGCACTTTTGATGCCTCAAAATGCTTCCCAGTCGGCATCGGCGCCCGCCGCGGCCGAACTGGCCCGCGCTGTGCCAGCGGTGGGCAGCGCCGGCACAGCGACGGCAACACGTTTGCGGCCTGGCACCGCTGCGCGGGACGGGTGCCGGGCCGTGAGCCGGGCACGCTCGGGTGCGTGCACGGACAAGGTGCGCACCGCAGGGGCGCCTGCAACGCTGGCCGACCCGCCGAGCTTGAACAGCGCCACCACCTGCACCAGGTCGTGCGCCTGCGAGCGCAGGCTGCCCGCCGCTGCGGCCATTTGCTCGACCAGCGCCGCGTTTTGCTGGGTCGTCTGGTCCATCTGGCCAACTGCTTCGCCAACCTGCGACACGCCCAGGCTTTGCTGCGAGCTGGCCGCGCTGATCTGGCCCATCAGGTCGGTGACACGGCGGATGCTGCTGACCACTTCGGTCATGGTGGCACCGGCCTGGTCCACCAGCACCGTGCCCTGCTCGACGCGCTCCACGCTGGCGTGGATGAGCTGCTTGATCTCTTTGGCGGCGGCCGCGCTGCGCCCGGCCAGCGCACGCACTTCGGTGGCCACCACGGCAAAGCCACGCCCTTGCTCGCCGGCGCGGGCGGCTTCGACGGCAGCGTTCAGGGCCAGGATGTTGGTCTGAAAGGCAATGCCGTCAATCACGCCAATGATGTCGGCAATCTTGCGCGACGACGCGTTGATGCCTTTCATGGTGTCCACCACCTGCGCCACCACCTCGCCACCGCGTGCGGCCACGCTGCTGGCGCTGGCGGCCAGCGCATTGGCCTGCTGCGCGGCATCGGCGTTTTGTTTGACGGCGGCGCTGAGCTGCTCCATGCTGGCGGCAGTTTGCTGCAGCGCGCTGGCCTGGTTTTCGGTGCGTGCCGACAAGTCGTTGTTGCCCTGGGCAATTTCGGCGCTGGCGCTGGACACCGCCTCCGAGCCCTGGCGCACCCGGGCGACCACCCCGGACAGGCTGCCTTGCATGTCTTTCAGGGCGCGCAGCAGCAGCGCGGTCTCGTTGTGGCCGTGCGCGTCAACAAGCTGGCTCAGGTCGCCATCGGCCACGGCCCGCGCCACCCCGACCGCCTGGTTGATGGGCCGGGTCACGGCGCGAATGATCCACAGCGCCATCAGCATGGCAGCCAGCAATGCCAGCGCCATGGTGCTCCACATCATCAGCCGCATGCTGCTGACAGCGCCGCGGGCCTGCTGCGCCGAAGCATCGGTCTGGCTTTCTTGGCGGCTGATCAGCGCGTCGAGCGCGGCGAAATAGTCTTTCTGCACCGCATACATGTCGCCCAGCAACAGCGTGCGCGCCTGCTCGATCTGGCCGGCGTTGACCAGCTCGATCACCTTGACTTGCGCATCAACATACTTGACGCGCTGCGCCAGAATGGCAGCCAGCAGGGCTTTGCCCGCTTCGCTCTTGACGTTGGGAATCAGTTTGCCCAGGTGCAGGCCAATCTGGGTGCGCGCCTGTTCGATGTCGGCCACTTCTTTTTTGATGGCGGCCGGGTCACTCATGATGAGCATGTTGCGGCTGGCACGGGCAATCTGGTTGATTTCGACCTTGACCTCCAGCAGCAGGATGACCTTGGGCACCCGGTCATCGACCAGTTCGTCGAGCGTGTCATTGATCAGGCTGGTTTTGACCAGCGCAATGCCGCCAATCAAGGCCATCAGCAAGGCCAGCAAGCCAAAACCAAGAATCAGCCGGGTGGAAATTTTCATGTCATGGAGGTTCATGGTCGGGTCCGGTTATCGTGCGATCAACCCAGCATCGTGCCCGCAGGCACGGGCACCCTGGAACAGCGCTGTGTGGTTGCCTGGGTTGGGGCGCACTGCGTGGCGCTCAGTCGGCCGGCGCCTGGCAGCGCGCAATGCAGTCGGCGGTTTGCCGGGCGGCGTCTTGCCGTCTGTCGGCATTGACTTCAAACTCCAGGTCATGCAGCAGCAACGCCAGGTGCGTCAGGGCAACGCGCAGTTGCGCCAGGTCGTGCAGCATTTGCTGGCCGTGCTGGGTCAAGAATGCCGGATGCTGTTGGTTTTCCATGTCTGACTCCAAAAAGGGGCGGCGGCCAGTCAGCGCGCCAATGCCGCAGCGGCCGTGTGTCGCGCGGCCTTGGCCGGTGTCGCGGTCAGCCGCGCGGGTGTGGCCCGGTGCAGGCTCATCGCTGACATCCGGCCCGACGCTTTGAGCGCATCGGCGCCGACATCAAAGAAGGCAATGCTGTCTTGCAACTGTTTGGCCTGGCTCGACAGCTCTTCGCTGGTGGCCGCCAGTTGCTCGGAGGCCGAGGCGTTTTGCTGGGTGGCTTTGCTGAGTTGGCCCATGGCGCCGCCAATCTGTTGCACCGAGCTGATCTGCGCCATGCTTTCAGACGAGATCTCTTGCACCAGTTCTGATGTTTTCTGGATGCTGGGCACGATCGCATCAAGCAGTGTGCCGGCCCGCTCGGCGGTGGTGACGCTGTTTTGGGCCAGTTCGCCAATTTCCTTGGCGGCCTCCTGGCTGCGCTCAGCGAGTTTGCGCACCTCGGCAGCCACCACTGCAAAACCCTTGCCGTGCTCACCGGCGCGGGCCGCTTCAATGGCGGCATTGAGCGCCAGCAGATTCGTCTGGTAGGCAATATCGTCCACAATGCCAATTTTTGCAGCTATCTTCTTCATAGCGTCCACCGTATTACTGACAGCGGCTCCACCCTCTATAGCCTCTTTGCTGGTGGTGGTGGCCATGCCGTCGGTGACCTTGGCGTTGTCGCTGTTGTGGTTGATGCTGGCCGACATGGTTTCAATTTGGGCCGACGTTTCTTCCACACTGGAGGCCTGCTCGCTGGCCGCCTGCGACAGCGATTGCGCGGTGGCGCTGACCTGATTGGCCGCACCGAGCAAGGCATCGGCTGCACCATGCACTTCGCCGATCACGCGGGTCAGGTTGTCGGCAGTGGTGTTGACGCTGTCCTTGACCCGGGCAAACAGCCCCTGGTAGTTGCGCTCAATGCGCTGGGTCAAGTCGCCCTGGGCAATGGCGGCCATCACATTGGCCACATCGCCCAGACCTTGCTCGCTGGTGGTCATGAGCTGGTTCATGCCGGCAGACACTTTGCCAAAGAAGCCGGTTTTGCCCTCCAGTTTGAGCCGGCCGCTGAATTCACCCCGGTTGGCGGCCTGCACCATGGCGTCGAGCTCTTGCTCTGAGGCAATTTCGTCGGTACGGTCGAGCCATTGGGTGGTGACGCCGGTGGTATTGCCTTGGCTGTCGTGCAGGGCGCGCGCCAGCAGACGCAGTTGACGCCCCTGAATCAGCACTTCTTCCGAGACCCTTGACTGCACGGCGCGCAGCACCAGCGCCGCATCGGACGGGTTGGTAAACATTGCGCCCAGGTTCTTGCCATAGATTGTCCGCACATCAAACGCCGCCCCGCCAAAGTGCTTGAACAACTCTGCGGCTGCCGGCGTGGCGTGTTGCAGCAATCCGGCCGCATCGGATACCGTCACGCACACCGGCAGCTTGTCCAGTGACAGGCGAATGCGCCCATTGAAGGCGGCTGCCGTGCCAGCTTCTTGCATGATGGCCTGCACCTTGTCCATGGCCGCGCTGACGCGGGCTTGCTGGCCCGGCAGGCGTGGCATGGCCAGGTCGAGCCGGCCTTCGGAATACGACAGCGCCAGGTCAATCACTTGGGTATTGAGCGCAATGTGGGATCGCACCAGTTCGTTGGTGGAGCGGGCCATGGCTGCATAGTCACCCGGCAGGTCTTGCGCAGGCATGGCGAAGTCGATCATGCCGGCCTGGTGCTGGCGCCCCATCTCGGCTTGAGCCGCCTGAAACTGGGCCAAGACGCCCTGCATTTTGCTGAAAGATTGCAACAGTTGGCCGGTTTCATCCTGGCCGGCGGCAGGCAGCTTGCCGTCGAGCTTGCCCATGGCAACGTCGTTGGCAGCTTGCACCGCCAGTTTCAGGGGCCGGGTGATCGAGCGGGTCACCAGCCAGCCCGACAGCGCCGCCAACAGCAACACCAGCGCGTTGGCAGCGATCAGCAGGTTGCGGGTGGACCGATACTCGGCCTCGGCTTGTGCATAGACCGTGGCGGTGTCTTTTTCCAGCAAGGCAACGTTCTCTTCCAGCGCGTCCTGCATCAACTGCGTGGCCGGACCGGCTTCATTCATCAGCAGAGCAATGGCCTGCGCCTCTTGGTTGTTCTCGGCGAGTTCCAGCACCTTGTTGTTCAAGGCACCCGCCTCGCTGCGTGCCGTGGCAATTTTCTTGCGCAGAACTTGTCCGGCCTCGCTGGGCGGCAGCTTTTCAAGTGCGGCCAGGTAGCTGTTGTAGTCTGCGCGGGCCTTGCTGATCTTGAGCTTTTCTCGCTCCCGATCTGCCTTGTCCTGAAGCAGGACAACGGTTCGCATGACACGCGCAATGATGTGAATCGTGTCGGCCATGTCGTTGGTCAATTTCAGCTTGACATTGTTGTCCTGCACAATGTCACGCAAGTTGTCCTGCATGTCGGCCACCTTGCTCAAGGTCAACAGCGCCGAGACGATGGTGATCAACAGCACCAGCCCAAAGGCCAACCCCAGGCGGGTTCCGATTTTGAGATTTTTCATGTTCATGGTCGTTCAGAAATCCAGGCAAAGCTGCCTGGACAAAAATTCTGAGACCCAATGTAGCCCCAATGCAGGGTAAATACAATCCATCAATCAAGGTATCGAGATACCAAACACAAGGTATTTTGATGCTGTTTGCAGTCAGCTCCTGGTCAGCCCCCCGGCCAGCCTGACCCTGTGGACTGACGAGCACGCGCTCAGCCAGCGACCAATTTGTGCGCGATGGCGTAGCGGGTCAGCTCGGCGGCGCTGTGCAGATCCAGCTTGCGCATCAGGTTGCGCCGGTGGGTGGCAGCGGTGGCCGGGCTGATGCCCAGGTGCTGGCCGATTTCGCTCGAGGTGCAGCCAGTGGCCACCAGTTGCAGCACCTGCTGCTCGCGCACGCCCAGCTCGCCGGTCTTGGCTGCCTCGGGCGCGGGCGCCGCCAGCCCTGGCATTCGACCCACGCCATGAATCAGCGACTCGATGCGCAGCAGCAAGTCCGCACCCTCCAGCTTGAGCTGCTTTTCCTGGCTGATGTCTTGCATGGTGCCAACCGCGCGCAAGGGGGACGCCCCCTCGTCGCGCGACACCACCTTGCCGCGCGAGCGCACCCAGACCCAGTGGCCGGCCTTGTGCCGGACACGGTGCTCGGACTGATAGTCGGGCGTGTCGCCACTCAGGTGGGCGGCCATGGCAGCGCGGCGCGCCGGTGCGTCGGCCGGATGCACCCATTGCTCAAACTGGCTCAGGTGCGTGCCCGCGCTGGCGTCGCTGTAGCCGAGCATGCTGCGCACGCGGGCGCTGAGGTGCAATTCGCCACCCGGCAACTGCAGATCCCACAGGCCCAGGCCAGCGCTGTCCAGCGCCAGCTCGAGCCGCTGCTCGTTGTGCTTGCGCTCGGTGATGTCTTGCTTGATGGCAACAAAGTGCTGGATCACGCCATCGCCGCCCAACACCGGCGATATGGCCAGCAATTCGTGGTAAGTGCTGCCGTCCTTGCGCCGGTTGACAAGTTCACCACGCCAGATCTGGCCGGCCAGAATGGTCTGCCACATCTGCTGGTACAGCGCTGGCTCCTGGACGCCAGATTTGATCAGTTGGCCAGGCTGTTGGCCAATCACTTCGTCACAGCCATAACCGGTCATCTGGCTAAAGGCCTGATTGGCCCATTGAATGCAGCCATCGATGTCGGTGATGACGATGCCGTTGGCAGCAGAGTTCAGCGCCACTTCAAACAGGTGCAGGCGGCTCTCCATGACGCTGCGCGCCATCGCGTAGCGCAGGGCACGGCCCAGGCTGCGCTGATCAATCTCGCCCTTGACCAAGAAGTCTTGCATGGCCAGATCGTCGTCGTCATGCCCGGTCAGCACCACCACCGGTGTGCCCGCCAGCACGGCGGTCATGGCCGACACCGTTTGCACGCCGGTGGAGTCCGGCAAGGACAGGTCCAGCAGCACCATGTCAAAGTAACTGCCCTGCGCTGCCTGCAGGGCCTGCCCAAGCGTTCTGGCCCAGACCAGCACCGGCGCACCGGCACCATGGCGAAAGTTGCGGTGGCGCAAATAACTCACCACCAGCGCATGGTCGCCGGGTTCGTCTTCAACGATCAGGATCGACAAGGCTGGCGCTGACGCCTCGCGCGCCGGGGTGGCACTGACGGGTGGCGACGCAGCGCCCGGCACAGGCAGCGGGTTCACACGGGTCTGCCGGCGTCGGACGAGGGAGGCATGGCCGGTGCCAAATGCCACTGATCGGGCGGCACGACTTTCGGGCTGGCCGGGTCAGCCAGGTAATTGGGCGACATGATCTGCACCCCATACTCATTGAACACGTCCTGAATGTGGGCGTGCAAGGCGCTGAGCACCAGCGCGCGCGGACGCGGCTCTGACGGCACCGCCTGGCACACCAGCCGGTATTGCGGATACCAGTCGCTCAAAGCGGTCTGGAACACCTGCGGCGCCGGCTCTGCCAGCACCCCCTCGGTGCGCTGCGCCGCCTCGATCAGCAGCGCGTGCACCTGGCGCCAGGGCGTGTCATAGCCGATGGTGACCGTGGTGTCGAGCACAAAGCCTGCGCCCTTGACCGAGCGCGAGTAATTGCGCGTGGTGGCGCCCAGCACCGCCGAGTTGGAAATGGTCAGCTCCTCGCCCAGTCCGGTGCGGATACGGGTGGCAAACATGCCCAATTCGGTCACGGTGCCCTCGCTGTCGCCGATGCGCACAAACTCCCCCTTGCGAAAGACCCGGCCATAAATCAGGATCAAGCCGCTGGCACCTTGCCCCACCAGATTGGAGGCACCCAATGAAATCATCAGCCCCACCAGCACCGACAAGCCCTGAAAGGCCTGGGTGTGCGAGCCCGGCAAATACGGATAGGCCATGGCCAGCGCAAACAGCCACAGCAGCACCTTGACGATGCGCCGGGTTGGCTCGGCCACTTCGGCATCCAGCCAGTCAACGCGTGCCTGGCCGCTTTGGACCCGGACAAAAAAACGGTCGGTGGCCCGGGTCGCACTGCGTGCTATCAGGAATATGAGCAGGGCCGTCACCAGGTCTGGAATGGCGTGCAG